>LNAP01004210.1_pt1 | contig 22535 bp, 24 predicted proteins | sample 602601 | NCBI WGS metagenome assembly LNAP01 (sample SAMN02440304, study PRJNA202911) | soil metagenome | biome: Subtropical and temperate rainforests or woodlands; isolation source: soil samples (1 kg each in a 20% v/v slurry with milli Q water) were... ...
GCGCGGCGCCGGCGCAGGGGCTGACGTCGAGCGGGACGCGCAATAATCCTCCCAAGCCGAAGCGGCCTTAGAGCCGCAGCGGCTTTGCCGCTTCGGCTGCGGGCTGCTCGCTTGCGCTCGCTGTAGGCAGGTCGCCGCTTCGGGGCCTCCGCCCCCTCGCTGTTCGTAACGGGTGCACTGCAGTTGACGAGTCACTAACAGCGAGCGCGCTAGCGCGAAGCGGGGTACCGCCCACAGCGAGCGCCAGCGAGCGGCAATCAGCAGTACAACAGCCGTCAGCAAGAGGCCGTAGACACATCGGCATCCACCGCTGGAGCTTCTATGAAACTCTCGTTCCGCACCGCCGTCCTTCTTGCGTGCGCGGCCCTGCCGGCCGCGGCGCAGGACAAAGAGCCCAAGGCCAATTGGGAGCTCTCGAACAAGTTCTCACAGGCCAATCTTCGATCCCGCATCTACACGAACGCGGTGAATCCACGCTGGCTCGGCCAGAGCGATTCGCTCTGCTACGACTGGAAGGATCACACCGGCTCGACCTTCTACCTCGTCGTGCCGACGACGAAGACGAAGAAGCCGCTGTTCGATCAGGTGAAGATGGCGGCGCAGCTCTCGGATCTCAGCCACCGCGCGCGCGATCCGCAGAACCTCGGCTTCACTTCACTGACGTTCTCGAAGGATCGAAAGACGTTCACCTTCGTTTCCGATAGCGCGCGTTGGGAGTGGGACGTCGCGACCGAGACGCTCAAGCGTCTCGGACCGGTCACGGTCGGTGGTCGCGGCGGGCGCGCGCGCGGATGAGATCATCGAGCCGGTGAAGGGCTCGGTGTTCATGACCAAGGAAGACTGGAAGCGCTCCTGGAAGCCGTGGCTGCGCGGCACCTTCCTAGGCTTCCCGATCGGCGCCATGCCGGCGGGCGGCGCGGAAATCCCGACCTTCCTGTCCTATGCGCTGGAAAAGCGGCTGTGCAGGAGGCCCGACGAGTTTGGCAATGGCGCCATCGAGGGCGTCGCCGGCCCGGAGGCCGCCAACAATGCGGCCGCCGCCGGCGTGCTGGTGCCGCTGCTGACGCTGGGCCTGCCGACCTCGGCGACCGCCGCGATCATGCTGGCCGGCTTCCAGCAATACGGCCTGAACCCCGGCCCGCTGCTGTTCGTCACCAACCCGGATCTGGTCTGGGGCCTGATCGCCAGCCTGTTCATCGCCAACGGCATGCTCTTGGTGCTGAACCTGCCTCTGGTTGGGCTGTGGGTGCGCCTGCTCGCCATTCCGCGCCCGTGGCTCTATGGCGGCATTCTGGTGTTCGCGACGCTCGGCACGTTAGGGGCCAACCCGTCGCTGGTCGAACTCGGCATGCTGCTGATCTTCGGCCTGCTCGGCTATGTGCTGCGCCGCTACGACTACCCGATCGCGCCGGTCGTGGTGGGCCTGATCCTTGGCCCACTGGCCGAGCAGCAGCTGCGCCGCGCCCTCGCCATCAGCGTCGGCGACCCGACCGTGCTGTTCCAGACCCCGGTGGCGCTCACCCTCTATGCGCTCGCCGTGCTGGCGCTGTTCGGGCCGCTGCTGTTCTTCCTCATCACCGGCAAGCGCGCCCCGGTCGGTAGCGACGAGGACTGAGCCTCGCTCCCGCGGCAAACGAAAAATGCCCGGCGCGAGCCGGGCATTTTTGTATCTCGGTGGTGAAGCGATCAGCAAGAAGTTCAGATGGTGTAGCCGCGCTTCTTCATCTCGTCGCGCACCCGACCTTCGATCTCCTGGGCGAACCGGCCGCTCCAGACCTGAATGCCGCGCAGGCCCTCGTCCAGCAATTGCTGGCGGCGCTCTACCAGTTTCTTGCCGGTCGGCGAACGGTAGAACACCAGAAGCTCGTTCAGTTCGGCCTCGGTGAACTGCGCCGCATAGGTACGCGCCAGGATCTGGACGATCTCGTTCTTGCGCTTCTCATATTCCGGCACCAGCGCCTTGGCGACCTCGCGCAGGTCGCGGATCAGGTCCGGATTGGCCTGCACAAAGCTGCTGGCCGCCTGCTCGATGACGCCCGGAATGAGCGAGTCGAAGCTCGTCGCCTCGCCATTCGCCACCAGCAGCTCGTTGGCGAGCTTCAACTGGCCGGCGCTCGGCTCCGCCGGCTGGGCGGCGGCGGGTGCCGTGCCGCCCATGGTGAAGGGTTGGGTCTGCGCCAGCGCGGGGCCGGCAAGGGTAAGCATGATGGCGGCGAGGCCGGCGCCGACAAGTCGCCGTTTCTCGAACCGTCCTGCAATAGCTACGCGCATGAAATTCTCCCTGACGAATTTTTTACGCGCGGTCCAGGACCGTCACGCCGTCGGCGCCCGCGAGAATGACGCGGTTTGCCAGATTTATGAATAGCCCATGCTCCACGACGCCCGGCACGTCGGCCAGATGCACGGCGAGCGAGGTGGGATCAGGAATCGCGCCATAGGCGGCGTCGAGGATGAGGTGTCCCTGATCGGTGACGAAAACATGACCGTCGGCGGTACGGCGCAGCGTCAGCAGCCCGTGGCAGCCTGCCGCGCGGGCCGCCTTGTCGATGCCCCGGCGTATGGCGGCGACGCCGAAATCGATCACCTCGATCGGCAGCGGAAACTTGCCGAGCACCGCGACGTGCTTGGAGGCGTCGGCGATCACGATCATCTGCTGCGAGGCCGCCGCGACGATCTTCTCGCGCAGCAGCGCCCCGCCGCCGCCCTTGATCATGGCAAGGTCCGGCCCGACCTCGTCGGCACCGTCGATGCACAGATCGAGCGCGGGATATTCGTCCAGCGTGCCGAGCGGCACGTTGAGGCTCTCCGCGAGAGCGCGCGTCTGCTCCGATGTCGGCACGCCGACGACCTCCAGCCCTTCCGCCACGCGCTCAGCCAGCAGTTCGACGAAGTGCTTGGCGGTCGAACCGGTGCCGAGGCCGAGCTTCATGCCGGAGCGCACATGCTCCAGCGCGCGCGCGGCGGCCTGGCGTTTCAAACTCTCGGCGTCGGACATGATTAGTCTCTGGTATGCTTTGGCGACCTTGGAATTCGAACAGGCTGCCTAGCGCCGAACGGAGGCGAGAACAAGCCCGCCCGGCCGCGCGGCGGAGCTGCGGCCTTAGCGCGCGGCCGCCGTGCAGACCACGGAGGCCTCCACGCCGCCGCCTTCTTTCGGCATGTCGCGGACGTAGCAGACACTCATGTGGCCGGTGTCGATGTTCACCCGGAAAATGCCGGTCTCGCCGGAGTAGCGTGTAGAGAGCATGTCATAGGTGCCGGCGCCCTGCGGGCCGGCGCTCTTGTCTCGCGGGAAGCACTTGGTGAGGCCGACGAGGCTGCCCTCGGGACGCTCGAACTGGCAGGCGGAAACCTCGCCGGTGCGGGAGTTTACCGAATAAAGCCGGTTGGCCTGGGCCGACGGCGGCGAGCCGAAAACATAGGGGCCCGGGGAGGCCGGAGGCGTCACCGCATCCGGCACGCCGGTGGCCGGCGGGGTAGCGCTGGGCGTCGCGGGCGCGGGCTGGGCCACGGCAAGACCCACGGTCAGCAGGCTGATCGTCATGCCCGCACAAAGGGTCTGGAACTGCACCATCATCAAAAAACTCTCCCGAAAGCGTCGTCTCAATAGCATCGGACGGCCGCGTGCGCATCCGCCGGAAAAGACGCGGCACGCTGGACATCAAAAGCGGCAGGATTGTAGGCAAGCAGTACAGGCACGTTTCGCGCGCCGCCACCTGTTCCTCACCTCACGCCTAACGGAGCCCGCCGCCATGACCGTGTCAAACGCCGTGTCAAACGCCCGCAAGCCCGCCGTGATCGCCTTCGACCTCGACGGGACGCTGGTCGACACCGCGCCGGACCTGCTGGACACGCTGGACGTGGTGCTGGCGGAAGCCGGCGCGCCGCCGCTGCCGCGCGAGGAGACCCGCAAGATGATCGGCGCCGGCGCCAAGGCGCTGGTCAAGCGAGGCCTCGCGGCGGCCGACATCAGCGTCGACGCCACGGAATTCGACAAGCTCTATGAGCGTTTCCTCGAACATTACGCCGCCCACATCGCCGACAGTTCCCTCCCCTTCCCCGGCCTGACCGACGCGCTCGACGTGCTGACCGAGCGCGGCTATCTGCTCGCGGTGTGCACCAACAAGCTGGAATTCCTGTCGCGCGGCCTGCTCGACAAGCTCGGCCTCACCGAGCGCTTCGCCTTCATCGCCGGCGCCGACACCTTCCCGGTGTACAAGCCCGATGCCGGCCATCTCATCGGCACCATCGAGCGCGCCGGCGGCTCGGTCGATCGCGCCATCATGGTCGGCGACAGCATGACGGACGTGCTCACCGCCAGGAATGCCCGCGTGCCCAGCATCGTCGTGCCGTTCGGCTACACCGACATCCCGGCGGCGGAACTGGGCGGCGACGTGCTGATCGAGCACTTCGATCTTCTGCCCGAGACTGTGGAGCGCCTGCTCTCCCCGCGCGGATGAAGGAAGGCGGCGCTTGACACCTGGGAGGTCGACACACTAAATCCAGCCGCCTCGACGGCACTGTTTCGGTTCGCTTGAGAACCAGACGGGCGATTAGCTCAGCGGGAGAGCACTCCCTTCACACGGGAGGGGTCGCAGGTTCAATCCCTGCATCGCCCACCATTCCCCTCGCGGGAATGCCGTACCGTTTCAGCGATCTCGAACGGACTATCGGGCGAAAAGCGGGTGGAAGAAACCTGCCATGCCGGTGTATGGCTTCCGCTGGACCAACAAAATCCGACACAAGCGCGCCACCTGCCGACACGTCACCGAGAGCTCGCAATCCATTGCATCACCGGCTCGCTTATCGTTCCCATATCGATGGACTTCGGGCCGTCGCGGTCCTCGGCGTCGTGCTGTTCCACTTCGGGGCCGACTGGCTGCCGGGCGGCTTCACCGGCGTCGACATCTTCTTCGTCATCTCCGGCTTTCTGATCTCCCGATCCATTTTCGGTGACGTCGCCGATGGCTCGTTCTCTCTCGCGGCGTTCTACGAGAGGCGCATCCGACGCATCGCCCCCGCCTTTCTAGCCGTCACCGCCGTTACCGCCGCCGTCGCTTCGCTGGTACTGCTGCCGCACGAAATGCTGATCTTCGGACGCTCCGTCCTCTGGTCCGTCTTTGCGATGAGCAATGTCTTCTTCTTCAATCGCGTCGACTATTTCGGGCCTGGCGCGCATGAGATGCCGCTGCTCCACTATTGGTCGCTCGCCGTCGAGGAGCAGTTCTATCTCATCTTCCCCGCACTCATCCTTGTACTGCGGCGCTACGTTGCGCGGGCAATGCCCTGGGTGATTGTCATCCTGCTGGTGGTCTCGCTCGCCGCCAGCGAATTCATGCTTCGGTACGACCCGGCGGCCGCCTATTTCCTGTTGCCCTTCCGTGCTTTCGAGCTGCTCATCGGCACCGTTCTCGCGCTGCCGGAGATGCGCTTCCCCCGCCGCCCCGACATCCGTGCAGGTGCCGTGCTGGCCGGCTGCGGCCTTGTCATGGCGGGAATGCTGCTCATCACGTCCAGGTCGCCGTTTCCCGGCCTGCTGGCGCTCATACCCTGTCTGGGCGCGGCACTCGTCATCTGGGGCGGTGAAAACGGGTCCATCTGGCCGACCCGCCTGCTCAGCAGCCGACCCATGCTGTTTTATGGAGCGATTTCCTACTCGCTCTATCTCGTCCATTGGCCGATCGTGTCCCTGACCACGGAATGGCTGGGACATCTCGAGCCTGTTCCGTTCCTGATCGGAGGCGTTGTCGCCTCCACGCTGCTCGGCTATCTCTCGTACAAATTCGTCGAACAGCCGTTCCGTCGAAATCGGGCGTTCTTCTCGCCCAAAATGGTCGTCAGCCTGACGCTGGCCGGCACGATCTGTCTGGCCGGCCTCGCCCAGTACACGATCAAGACCCGGGGGCTGCCCACGCGGTTCAGCCCCGAGATTCGGGAACTCGCCTCATACGCGTTCTACGATTCCGATCCGATCTTTCGCACGGGTCGGTGTTTCACCACCTTCTACCAAACCAGCCGTGTCATCGAGCCGGAATGCCTGCCGACGCAGCGGCCCGCCGTCATGGTCTGGGGAAGCAGCTATGTCGCGCAATTCATCGGGGCCATAGAGGAAGCGGCGAAGTCACGGGGCTACGCGGTGGGCCAGATCACGGGCGCGGCGTGCCCGCCGCTGGTGAGTAGCGATGCGCCGGGCGTCCTTCCCTTTTGCACGCCACTCAACAATTTCGCGCTGGACTGGATACGCGAGAACAGGCCCGCCATCCTCGTACTCGGCGGCATTGAAGCACTCGACCCTGCGGCTCTTGGAAATCTGGACAAGGCGATTGCCGAGATTTCGGCACGAGGAACGCGGGTCGTGGTGATCGGCCCGGTACCGAGCTACACAAGGACGGTGCCGAAGCTGCTCGCACGGCGTCTGGCGGGAGGCGACAGAAGCACGCTCGCGGGTGCCGATCTCGACCCCAGCATGCCGCGGGAAGATCACAGGCTGATCGAGCACTTCGCCAAAACCCCCGACGTCACCTACATCTCGGTCCTGCGTGCGGCGTGCCCGACGCTGGATTGCCCGCTATCAGTGGACGGCAAGCTGTTGCAGTTCGATGCCGCGCACTTCACCCAGGCCGGCGTCGATTTCTTCGGCCGTCCGGTCAGCCGGCTGATCTTCGATTCACCGAAGACGACGGCCACACCGTCGACAGCCGCCTCTCCCAGCACTCCCGCTGTGTCTTCCGCGCCATAGCGGGGCGCAATCGTGCGCTTCACGGCTTCATGAAGTCGCCGTTGGGACTTTCGCCGCATACTTCAAATCTCGTCCCATCGACGCGATCGGCTCAATGGGGCAATTTACCGTCGTCACGTCGAAAGACGGGCGCTGATCTTGTTTCGTATGGGGCTATCGATGCGACTGATGAAAATGGCGGCGACCGTACTCGCCGGAATGATCCTGGTAGGCTCGGCGCCGGCCATGGCGCAGACCACGGCCTTCAGCTTCTTCCCGCGCCCATCCAATTTCGGCAACGGCCCGAAGACCGGCTATGCCTCGGGCTCGCCGATCTCGCGCCAGACGGTGCGCTTCGAGAGCAAATACGCACCCGGCACCATCGTCATCAACACCTCCGAGCGCCGGCTCTATCTGGTGCAGAGCAACGGCACCGCGCTGAAATACGGCGTCGGCGTCGGCCGCGACGGCTTCTCCTGGTCGGGCGTCAAATCCGTGACCCGCAAGGCGGAATGGCCGCCCCCGCAGATGCGCCAGCGCGTTCCCGGCCTGCCGGCCTACATGCCCGGCGGCATCGACAACCCGCTCGGCGCCCGCGCCATGTATCTAGGCTCGTCGCTGTACCGCATCCACGGCTCCAACGAGCCGGGAACCATCGGCACGGCGGTGTCGTCCGGCTGCTTCCGCATGACCAATGACGACGTGACCGACCTCTACAACCGCGTCAATGTCGGCACCAAGGTCGTCGTGCTGCGCTGATCGGCCTAACAGATCGCCCTCATCCCCGGGCTTGACCCGGGGACCCAGCTTCCCGCTGGCGCACCGACAATAAGCCTGGGTGCCCGGGTCAAGCCCGGGCATGAGGGGTGTTAAGGCTAATGTCGGCGCACCGTGCCGGCGGGGTCGCGCGACAGGTTCTTGGCCGCCAGTTCCTGGAGATAGCGCTTCCAGCGCTCCTCCTGCTCGCGCCCGAGCTGGTGGAACGTGTCCCAGGTGTAGATGCCGGTTGAGTGGCTGTCGTCGAAGATCAGCCGCACGGCATAGTGCCCGACCGGAATCACTTCCTGGATGCGCACCTCGCGCTTGCCGGCGACGAGCTGGCGGTCGGCTGGCGAATGGCCCTGCACCTCGGCCGACGGGCTCTCCACCCGCAGATATTCCGCCGGCAGCGTGTAGCTCGCGCCATCCTCGAACGCGATGGTGATCGCGCGGTGGTCCTTGTGGACCTTGATCTCGGTCGGCCAGGCGTCGGTCACGGGCATCTTCCCCCTGCTGCGTGCGATACCCACATAGTCGTGAGGCGCGTTTCCGCCAAGAGATTGTACGCTGGCGCCCGACTCGAATGGTTTCTGCAATCGACCGATAGGACCGTGCGTCTTGGCACAACCGGGCCGGACGATTAGAAATGATGAAAATTGGCGTCGGAACTTACCGCGCCACTGGGAGCTTTCAGAGTGATCAGCCAGGAAGCCGTCATCGACCGGGTACAGCGGGAATTCCCGCGCGCACCGCTCGTGGACAATTTCGGCCGGGCCGTCACCTATCTGCGCGTCTCGGTCACCGACCGCTGCGATTTCCGCTGCGTCTATTGCATGGCGGAACACATGACGTTCCTGCCCAAGCCCGAGTTGCTGACGCTGGAAGAACTCGACCGGCTGTGCTCGGCCTTCGTGGCGCGCGGCGTGAAGAAGCTGCGCCTGACCGGCGGCGAGCCGCTGGTGCGCCGCGACGTCATGACCCTGTTCCGCTCGCTGTCGCGCCATCTCGACAGCGGCGCGCTGGAGGAGCTGACGCTCACCACCAATGGCTCGCAGCTCGCCCGCTTCGCCGGCGACCTCGCGGCCTGCGGCGTCAAGCGCATCAACGTCTCGCTCGACACGCTGGATGCCGACCGCTTCCGCGCGCTGACCCGCTGGGGCGACCTTTCCAAGGTGCTCGCCGGCATCGACGCCGCGCAGCAGGCCGGGCTCCAGGTCAAGCTCAACGCCGTCGCACTGCGCGGCGAGAACGAGCACGAGATCCCCGGCCTGATCGAATGGGCGCATGGGCGCGGCATGGACGTGTCGCTGATCGAGGTCATGCCGCTGGGCGAGACCGGCTCCGAGCGCGTCGACCAGTATCTGCCGCTCGACCTCGTGCAGTCCCGCTTGAAGGAGCACTGGACGCTCGAGGACATCCCCTACCGCACTGGCGGGCCGGCGCGCTATGTCCGCATCGCCGAGACCGGCGGGCGGCTCGGCTTCATCACGCCGCTGACGCATAATTTCTGCGAGGGTTGCAACCGCGTGCGCGTCACCTGCACCGGCACGCTCTATATGTGCCTCGGCCAGGACGACGCGGCGGACCTTCGCGCGCCCCTGCGCGCCTCGGAGAGCGACGACAAGCTGCACGCGGCGCTGGATGACGCGATTTTCCGCAAGCCCAAGGGTCACGATTTCGTCATCGACCGCCCCGGCCGCGCGCCCTCCGTGCGCCGTCACATGAGCGTGACGGGCGGCCCTATCCCGCATGGCTGGACTGCGCCAACGCGCCTTGCTGCATTGCAGCACGGCGCGCTAGTTTGGAACGAATCCTTCCATTCGCCGTCCCTGCGACGTGCCGCGCGTGAGACTCCACAATGCAGCTTCCGCTGTTGGCCCTTGCCATGGCTTCGTTCGGCATTGGCACCACCGAATTCGTCATCATGGGCCTGCTGCCGGAAGTCGCTGCCGACCTCGGGGTGAGCATTCCGGCGGCCGGCCTGCTGGTCACCGGCTACGCGCTGGGCGTGGTCATCGGCGCGCCGATCGTCGCCATCATCACCAATTCGCTGCCGCGCAAGGCCACACTGATCGGGCTCTCCAGCGTGTTCGTGCTGGGCAACCTCTTATGCGCCATCGCGCCGGACTACTGGCTGCTGATGGGGGCCCGCGTGGTCACCGCCTTCTGCCATGGCGCCTTCTTCGGCATCGGCGCGGTGGTCGCCGCCAATCTGGTGCCGCCGAAGCAGCGCGCCAGCGCCATCGCGCTGATGTTCGCCGGGCTGACGCTGGCCAACGTGCTCGGCGTGCCGCTCGGTACCGCGCTGGGGCAGGCGCTCGGCTGGCGCTCCACTTTCTGGGCAGTGGTGATCATCGGCCTGCTGGCGGTCGCTGCCATCGCGCTGTGGTTGCCAAGGAACATCCCGCACTCCTCAGGCAACATCATCTCGGAATTCTCGGTGCTCAAGCGCCCGCAGGTGCTGCTCGCCATGGGCATGAGCGTGATGGCCTCCGCCAGCCTGTTCACCGTCTTCACCTATATCGCGCCGCTGCTGCGCGACGTGACCGGCCTGACGCCGCATGCGGTCACCATCGTGCTGCTGCTGTTCGGGGTGGGCATCACCATCGGCAACATCATCGGCGGAAGGCTGGCGGACTGGCGGCTGATGCCCTCGCTGATGGGCATCTTCATCGGCCTCGCCGCCATCCTCGTGGCAATGGTGTTCACCGTCGCTTACGAGGCGCCGGCCATCGTGACGATCTTCATCTGGGGCATGCTGGTATTCGCCGTGGTCGCGCCGATCCAGATGCGGGTGGTCGACAGCGCGGTCGGCGCGCCAAACCTTGCCTCGACGCTCAACCAGGGTGCTTTCAACCTCGGCAACGCCGCCGGCGCGTGGATCGGCGGCGCGGCGCTCACCATCGGCGTGGATTATGCCTCGCTGCCCTGGGTCGGCGCGGCGCTGGCGGTCGGCGCGCTCGGCCTGTGCGTCGCCTCGCAATCACTGGAAAAGCGCACCGGGCCGGTGCTGCACGAGACGTCCGAGCCGGCCTACGAAGAATGCTGAGCACCCCTGCGAAATAAGCATGGCGCCGGGCGCTAACCTGTCGTGATTCCGTCGTTTTTCGGCTGCTTAAAGGCGGCCTCACCTCTCCGGCCCGCAGTCTCATGTCCGATCATTCAGCTAATTCGCGCGGCATCGCCCTGATGATCGCGGGCTCCGCGTTTTTCGCGCTCAACGATGCCTTCTCCAAATTCGCGCTCGGCATGCACATGCCGCCCTCGCAGATTCTCGCGCTGCGCGGTGTGATGGCCGGCATGATACTGCTCGGCCTTCTCGGCGCGCGCGGCGAGCTGGCCGGCCTGCGCCACGCGCTGGATCGCCGCGTGCTGGTGCGGGCAATTGCGGAGGCGGTGAGCGCCGCCCTGTTCATCACCGCCATTTCCACCATGTCGATCGGCGACGCCGCCGCCGTGGTGCAGATCGCCCCTATCGCCACTGTGGCCGCGGCGGTGCTGTTCTTCGGTGCCCGGCTGAGCTGGCAGCGCTGGATGGCGGTCGCGGCCGGCTTTATCGGTGTCGGGCTGATCATCAAGCCCGGCACCAGCGCCTTCGACCCCATGGCCGTGCTGCCGCTGGGTACGGCGCTGCTCATCTCGTTCCGCGACTTCGTCACTGGCCGCATCGGCTCGCATGTCCCAACGCTGGTGGTCACGCTGATGACCGCGATCATGGGCATGCTGCTGGGCTTTGCCGGCAGCGCGGTCGAGCCGTGGCAGCCGCTCACCTTGCCGCTGGTCGGCGTGCTCACCGGCGGCGGCATCATGCTGGTGCTGGGTCACATGCTCACCATCGGCGCCTTCCGTGGCACCGATCCGGCGCTGATTGCGCCGTTCCGCTATGCCGCCGTGGTGTGCTCGGTCGGCCTGAGCGCGGCTTTGTTCGGCAATCCGCCGGACCTGGTCTCGATTGGTGGCATGGCGCTGATCGTGGCGGCGGGGCTGTTCACCATGCACAGCCACCGCAGCAGCGCGCGGCGCGCGATCACTGCCGCCACTGAGAGCCAGGCAGCCTGAGCCGCCCGGCCTTCTCCTGATCAGCCGCGCGTGCGGGCGCGGATCATGTAGCCGTCATACGGATACTCGCCGACCTGCCACCACAGATACTCCTCGTTGCGGAAAGCGAGCATCGAGTCGTAGATGGTCTTGAATTCGGCGTTCTGCGCCGAAATCTCGCCCATCAAAGCGGTGTTTTCCTTGTAGGCAGCGTCCATCACCTCGGCCGGGAACGGGCGCAACTGCGCGCCGGCGGCCACCAGACGGCGCAGCGCCGGCGGGTTACGGGCATCGTATTTCGCCAGCATGTCGGCATTGGCATAGGCCGCGGCCGCCTCGAACACCGCCTGATAAGATTTCGGCAGTTCCTGCCACGCCTGAAGATTGGCGATGAAGTGGATGGTCGGGCCACCCTCCCACCAGCCTGGGTAATAGTAATAGGGCGCCACCTTGTTGAAGCCGAGCTTCTCGTCATCGACCGGACCGACGAACTCGGCGGCGTCGATGGTGCCCTTCTCCAGCGCCGCATAGATGTCGCCGCCGGCGATGTTCTGCGGCACCAGCCCGAGGCGCGCGAGCACCTGCCCGGCAATGCCCGGCAGCCGCATCTTGAGGCCGCGAAGGTCGCCTAGGGTCTTGATCTCCTTGCGGAACCAGCCGCCCATCTGCGCGCCGGTATTGCCGCCGGCAAAGCCGATTACGCCGCTCTTGGCGAGGAAGGCGTTCTGCAACTCCAGCCCGCCGCCATGATACAGCCACGCGGTCTGCTGGCGGGCATTGAGCCCGAACGGCATCGTGGTGAACGGCGCATAGGCCGGGTTCTTGCCGATGTAATAATACAGCGCGGTCTGCGCGACCTCGACCGTGTGGTTCTGCACTGCGTCCAGCGCCTGCAGGCCGGGCACGATCTCGCCGGGAGCGAAGATGCCGATATCGAAGCGCCCATCCGTCGCCTCTCGGACATATTTCGCCAGCAGCACCGAGGCGCCATAGATGGTGTCGAGCGACTTCGGGTAGCTCGTCGTCAGGCGCCAGCGCACCTGCGGCGCCGACTGCGCGATGGCCGGGGATGCGACGGCGGTGGCGACAGCGGCGGCAAGGCTGCCGCGTAGCAGCGCACGGCGTTGGATCGGGTTCGTCATCGAAAGGTTCCTCAGGTCGTCGCTCAGCCGGGCGGGCCTCAGCCCTTGGTGCGGGCGCGGATCATGTAGCCGTCATAGGGATATTCGCCGACCTGCCACCACAGATATTCCTCGTTGCGGAAGGCGAGCAGCGAATCCACGATCTTCTTGAAGCCGGCGTTCTTGGCGCCGATCTCGGCATAGAGCTCGGTGGTCGCGGTGTAGGAGGCATCCAAGAAGTTCACCGGGAACGGGCGAAGCTGCGCGCCGGCCGCCACCAGACGGCGCAGCGCGGCCGGGTTGCGGGCGTCGTATTTCGCCAGCATGTCGGAGTTGGCATAGCACAGGCCGCCTCGAAGATCGCCTGATAGGCTTTCGGCAGCGCGTTCCACTTCGCCTGGTTGACGACGAAGTGCATGGTCGGCCCGCCATCCCACCAGCCGGGATAATAGTAATACGGCGCCACCCGGACGAAGCCGAGCTTCTCGTCGTCATAGGGCCCGACCCATTCGCAGGCGTCGATGGTGCCCTTTTCCAGCGCGGCATAGATGTCGCCGGGCGCGATCTGCTGCGGCACCACGCCGAGCTTGGCGACCACCTGGCCGGCAATGCCGCCGATGCGGAATTTCAGGCCCTTGAAATCGGCGACGTCCTTCACCTCCCTGCGGAACCAGCCGCCCATCTGGGTGCCGGTATTGCCGCCAAGAAAGCCGACGACGCCGTATTTGGCCAGGAACTCGTCCTGAAGCTCGCGCCCGCCGCCATGGTAGAACCAGGCGTTCTGCTGGCGCGCATTGAGCCCGAACGGCATGGCGGTGAAGCAGGCGAAGCTTGGGTCCTTGCCGAGGTAATAATACAGCGGGGTCTGCGCCATCTCGACGGTGCCGTTCTGCACCGCGTCGAGCGCCTGAAGGCCCGGCACGATCTCGCCGGCGGCGAAGCTCTGGATGGTGAAGCGCCCGTCGGTCGCCTCGCTGACATATTTCGCCACCAGTTCGTTGGCGCCGAAGATGGCGTCCAGAACCTTCGGCACGCTCGACGTCAGGCGCCAGCGTATGTCGGGGGCTGACTGGGCGATGGCGGGTGAACTGACCGATTGCGCGGCAAGCGTGGTGGCAGCCAGGCCGAGGCCGGCGGAGCGGATGAGGTCACGACGTTTCATGCCGGCACTCCTGCCATACGCCGCCCGACCTGCGCAACTCCGCTACCGAAGGGATATGTTGCGTGGTCATTAGTCGCGCGAGTTGAGCATCCTTCGAGGCTCGCTGCGCTCGCACCTCAGGATGACGTGGTTCTGTAAGTGCGCCGTCATCCTGAGGTACCCGGCAAAGCCTGGCCTCGAACGATGCTCACGCAGAATGAAGCCACCAATTCGTCATGCCCAGGACCACCCCGGGGCATGACGTTCAAGGGGCATTTAGAACCGCGTCAGTTGCGCGGGCGGGTGCGGATCTGGAAGCTGTCGAAGGTGTATTCGGCGACCTGCCACCACAGATATTCGTCGTTGCGGAACGCCTGCATGGTCTCGATCAGCTTCTTGAAGTCGGCGTTCTTGGCCGAAATCTCGGCCCAGAGCACGTTGGTGGCCTTCAGCGAGGCCTCCATCACATCGGTCGGATAGGGGCGAAGCTGCGTGCCATTGGCCACCAGCCGCTTGATGGCGGGCGGGTTCTGCACGTCGTAGCGCGCCTGCATGATGGTGTTGGCATAGGTCGAGGCAGCGACAAGCGCCTGCTGATACTGCTTCGGCAGGGCGTTGAACTTCTCGAGATTGGCGAAGGCGTGGATGGTCGGGCCACCTTCCCACCAGCCGGGGTAGTAGTAGTACTTCGCAACCTTGTAGAAGCCGAGCTTCTCATCGTCATAGGGGCCGACCCATTCGGCGCCGTCGATGGTGCCCTTTTCCAGCGCCGGGTAGATGTCGCCGCCGGCAATCTGCTGCGGCACGACGCCGAGCTTGGCCATGACCTGCCCGGCGATGCCGCCGATGCGCATCTTGAGGCCGTTCATGTCGGCGACGCTCTTGATCTCCCTGGAGAACCAGCCGCCCATCTGCGCGCCGGTGTTGCCGCAGGGCAGGCCGTAGACATTGTACTTCTTGAAGAATTCGTTGAACGCCTCGTTGCCGCCATTCTGGTACAGCCAGGCATTCTGCATTCGCGCATTCAGGCCGAACGGCACCGAGGCGGCGATGGCGAAGGTCGGATCCTTGCCGACGAAATAATACGAGACGGTGTGGCACATCTCGACCGTGCTGTTCTGCACGGCGTCCAGCACCTGCAGGCCGGGCACGATTTCACCGGCCGCGAAAACCTGGATCTGGAATTTGCCGTCGGTCAGTTCGGAGACCATCTTGGCCATGACTTCCGCGCCGCCATAAATGGTGTCGAGCGACTTCGGGAAGCTGGAGGCAAGGCGCCATTTGATTTCAGGGGCGGACTGCGCGATGGCCGGGGCGGCAAGCGCGGTTGCCGCAACGCCGGTGCCGGCGGCGGCAAGAAACTGACGACGCTTCATACGTCTCTCTCCTTCGGGGTTTCCTCAGCGGCGTTGGTTACGGCTGCCCGCTCCACGCACGTAATGCTTGTTATCGAAACAACTGGTACGCCACGGTTTGAACTGACGCAACGGCTGCAACCGTGCGCCTTTTGTCGGGGACGGCGATCGCGCGCCGGCTATGGAATTCGCCGGGGAGCCGACACCGTTACCCGTGACGGCAGCGTCATCGCCGCGACGCCGACGATGACGCAGACCAGCCCGACCCATGCCGTCCCGCTCAGGCTTTCGCCGAGCGCCAGCACGCCGATGGCCACGCCGATCGGCACGCGAAGATAGGCCTGCGCCGTGGTGCCGACCGATCCCAGCGTCTGGATCAGCCGGAAATAGATCACGAATGCCAGGGCGGTGGAGAACACCGACAACGCAAGCAGCGCAAGCATGGAGGCGAGCGAGGGTGTCAGCGTCCATGGCCGGTCCACCACAAGGCTCACCGGCAGGAGGATCGCGGCGCCGCAAATGAGCGAGCCCGCCGCCGGCATGATCGGGTCGAGCCCCCTGAAATTCCTGCCGAAGATCGCCGCGCCGGCATAGCAGACGGTCGCGAGCACGATGGCGAGCTGCGCCCATAATTCGCGCCCCATCCCGCCCAGCGCCTGCACCCCGACCACGAGGCAGATGCCGGCGAGCCCCACCGCCACGCCGAACATCTTGCGCGATGTCACCGGCTCATGGCGGGTGATCAGTGCCGTCATCAGGAAGGCGAAGATCGGCGTCATTGAATTGAGGATCGCCGCCAGCCCGGCATCGGTCGAGGTCTCCGCCCAGGCGATCAGCGTGAAGGGTATCGCGCTGTTGAGGCATGCCTGGAACAGGAAGCGCCGCCACACATCCGCTCCCCTCGGCAGCGCCAGCCCGCGCCACCGGATTACGGCCAGCAGCACGCCGCCGGCGATCAGCGTGCGCGCCGCGATCAGCGTCACCGGCGGGATGGTCTCCACCCCGATCTTGATGAAGGTGTAGGACGCGCCCCACAGCGTCGAGAGCGCCAGCAGCAGCGCGAGATTCGTTGCAAGGTCAGGCGAGGCAAGGTCAGGCGAGTGAGGTTTCATGCGGGCTTCCGGCGGCTCGTTCAGGATGCCGCCTTCTAGCCCAGCCCTGCCCCAAGATGCTTCGGTCTCGACCGAACAATGCGCCGGTGACGCTGGCAGGTGGGCGCGATATTCTCACCCCATGTCGAACATCGCCTCAGCCAACGCCATCGCGCAGGTCGCCGCCCTCATCGGCGATGCCGCCCGCGCCAACATGCTCGCGGCCCTGATGGGCGGGCAGGCGCTGGCGGCCGGAGAACTCGCCAGCCATGCCGGGGTCAGCGCGCAGACCACCAGCGGCCACCTCGCAAAGCTGCTGGATGCCGAACTCATCGCGGTGGAGAAGCAGGGGCGGCATCGCTATTACCGGCTCGCCTCAAAGCAGATCGCCCATGCCATGGAAGCGCTGATGGCGGTCGCGGCCTCCGGCCCGAAGCGGCATCGCCCGCCCGGCCCCAGGGACGAAGCGCTACGATTGGCGCGCACCTGCTACGACCACATGGCCGGCCGGCTCGGCATCGCTTTGGCCGATGCGCTCACCGCCCGCGATCACATCGTGCTGTCGGACGGCGCCGGGGTCGTCACCGAGAGCGGCCGGGCCTTCCTATGCGATTTCGGCATCGATCTCGCGGGGCCGTCGAAGCGCCCGTTCTGCCGGACCTGCCTCGACTGGAGCGAGCGCCGCCCGCATCTCGCCGGCCATCTCGGCGCGGCGCTGTTCACCAGCGCGATGGAGCGCGGCTGGGTACGGCGCGCACCGGGCAACCGTGCGCTCACCATCACCCCCGCCGGCCATCGCGGCTTCACCGATTCGTTCGGGTTGCCCCATGACTGGGCCAGCCCGGCGGATTAAGGCGCCGGATCACACCGAAACAGGGTCCATCAGTGTGATGATGCACGGCTGACGCTGGTGCGCGTTGATCAGCGGCACCAGCCGGGTGAAGTGTTCCGTGCGGCAGTGCGCGTCCAGCGCAGCGCGATCGGGCCATTCCTCGACAAAGACGAAATGGCCGGGATCCTTCTGGTCGATGAAGAGATCGTAGGAGAGGCAACGTTCCTCCTGCCGGGTCTTTTCCACGAGTTCGCGATACAGCGGCAGGATGAGTTCGACACTCTCCGGTCGCATGAAGTCCTGGGCAATTACCTTCAGCATAAGCCCTTGCCTCAGCTCTCCACCACGATGCGCGGCGCGGCGCGGGTCGCGCCATGGCGGCCGGCGAGCGAGTCGAGCACGTTCTGCGCGATGTTGCGGTAGATGCCGGCCTCGACGCTGTCCGGCATGGTCGCCACCACAGGGCGGCCGGCATCCGAGGTCTCACGGATCGACATGTGCAGCGGCACCTCGCCGAGGAACGGAACTTTAAGCCGCTGCGCCTCGTGGCGCGCGCCGCCATGGCCGAACACGTTGGAGCGCTCGCCGCAGTGCGGGCAGAGGAAATAGCTCATATTCTCGACCACGCCGAGCACCGGCACATTGACCTTCTCGAACATGGCGATGCCGCGCCGCGCATCGATCAAAGCGAGATCCTGCGGGGTCGAGACGATGACGGCGCCAGCCAGCGGCACCTGCTGCGCCATGGTGAGCTGCGCGTCGCCGGTGCCGGGCGGCATGTCGACGACGAGGATGTCGAGCGGCGCCCACGCCACTTCCTTCAGCATCTGGCTGATCGCCGACATCACCATCGGGCCGCGCCAGATCATCGGGGTCTCTTCCTCAACGAGGAAGCCGATCGACATCACCTTGAGGCCCCAGGACTGCAGCGGCTGCATGATGCGGCCATCAACCTCCGGCTTGCCCTTCAGCCCGAGCAGGCGCGGCACCGAGGGGCCGTAAATATCGGCATCGAGCAGGCCGACCTTGAGGCCGAGCGAGGAAAGTCCGAGCGCGAGGTTAGCGGCCAGCGTCGACTTGCCGACGCCGCCCTTGCCGGAGGCCACCGCGATGATCTTGCCGACGCCGGGGAGCCCGGAGGATTCCTTCTGCGGATCGGCCGGCGCGGCATGGCTATGTCCCGCATGGCTGTGACCGGCATGCCCGCCCGCCGGCGGGCCGGAAACCCGCACCGGTTGGGTCGAGGTGCCGCCCGCCGCCGATGGAGCACCTGCCTTGCGCTCGGCTGTGAGCGCGACCAGCGCCGAGGTCACGCCCGGCGTGCCGCGCACGGTGCGCTCCACGGCCACGCGCACCGGCTCCCAGGCCTGCGCCTGCGCGGCATCTACGGTGATGGAGAGATAGACCTTGCCGTCCGAGACCAGGATTTCGGACAGCACGCCGGTGTCCGTCACCGGCCGCCCGTCGGGGGCCGTCACCTGCGCCAGCCGTGCCCTGACGTCGTCCGCAGTTGCCGCCATCGTCGCGCTCCAGTTTAGAATTCTCTGGCTTGGTGAGACACCAGACCGGCAGCAGCGTCAACCCGCCCCTGCCTGTCGAACGATCGGCTCGGCTTATGGCTCCGCAGTGCTCATTCGTGATGCAGATGGACAATCTGACTAGGAATAAAGCAGACCCGTTGCATGCACCCCCAAATTAGTGCCAGCATCAGCTTGCCGGAACAAAAAAGACAGCCGGCCAGAGCAAACCTCCAGAGGGGAACAGCATGAGCCTCTTCACCCGTATCGCGGCTGCGGCCATTCTCGTCGCGGTTGCCGCCAGCGGCGCCTCCGCCAAAGAGTGGAAGACGGTCCGCATCGGCACCGAGGGCGCCTACCCGCCCTTCAACTACATGGACAAGGGCGAGATCGTCGGTTTCGACATCGACATCGCCAAGGCGCTGTGCGCCAAGATGAAGGTGACGTGCACCTTCGTTGCGCAGGATTGGGACGGCATCATCCCGGCGCTGACGGCCGGCAAGTACGACGCCATCGTCGCCTCGATGTCGATCACCGAGGAGCGCCAGAAGCAGATCGCCTTCTCCAAGAAATACTACAACACGCCCGCCACCTTCGTCGCGCCGAAGGACACCAAGATCACCGGCACCAGCCCGGCGGACCTCAAGGGCAAGGTTCTGGGCGCCCAGGCCTCAACCATCCACTCGAATTATCTCGAGGATGTCTACGGCAAGGCCGGCGCCGAGATTAAGCTCTACGGCAAACAGGACGAGGCCAATCTCGACCTCGCAAACGGCCGTCTCGACGCCGTGCTGGCCGACAAGGTCGTGCTGCTGGAATGGTTGAACAAGGACGGCAGCTGCTGCAAGTTCATCGGCCCGGAATACAAGGACAAGAAGTATTTCGGCGAGGGTGTCGGCGTCGGCATCCGCAAGGATAATCCCGAGCTGGTCGCCATGTTCAACAAGGCGATCGACGAGATCGTCGCCGACGGTACCTACAAGACCATCAACGACAAGTATTTCCCCTTCAGCGTCTACTGATCGCTCCGCAGCGCCGTTCCGGAACGAGGCTCCCGGAACGGCGCCCCTCTTATGATTATGCGGCGCCGGCCTTTCGGCAAAATCGTGGAGCGTATCCCTCCTCATGCTCGACCTGTTCGCGCTGCTGTCTTTCGGTCCGGGGGGCTGGGGAGACGAGATCGCGCGAGGTGCGCTGCTCACCATCGAGCTCGCCCTCGTCACCCTGCCCTTCGGGCTGGCCATCGGCCTTGCCGTCGCGCTGGCCAAGGATTCGCCCTCTTGGGCAATCCGCGGCGCCGGCAACATCTTCACCACCGTGTTCCGCGGCCTGCCCGAACTGCTCACGCTGTTCATCGTCTATTATGGCGGGCAAATCCTGTTCACCAAGATCGCCGGCTTCCTCATCGAGGGCGCCACCATCGAGGTGAACCAGTTCGTCGCCGGCGTGGTCGCGCTCGGCCTGGTGCTCGGCGCCTTTTCCTCGGAGGTTTTCTACGCCGCCATCAAATCCGTTTCGCGCGGGCAGAAGGAAGCCGCCAGCGCGCTCGGCCTGCCGAAATGGACCGCCTTCCGCCTCGTCGTGTTCCCCCAGCTCTGGCGCGTCGCGCTGCCCGGCCTGTCGAACAATTGGCTGGTGCTGCTGAAGGACACCTCGCTGGTCTCGGTCATCGCCATCAACGACCTGATGCGCCAGACCGCGATTGCGGTCGGCGTGACCAAGCAGCCCTTCTTCTTCTATCTCGTCGCCTGCGGCATCTATCTGCTGTTCTCCATCCTCTCCAGCGTGGTGTTCACCCATGCGGAAACCCGGGCGAACCGGGGCCTGACGCGCGCCGGAGGCAAAGCCTGATGGAATTCCTCACCGAATTCGGCCGCATCATCGGCACCGGCTTTCTCACCCTCATGGGCTTCATCGGCCTCAACGCCGATCTGATGGACCGCTACGGCCTGCGCTTCCTCGAGGGCGTGTGGGTGACGGTGGAACTCGTCGGCTTCTCGATGCTGTTCGGCGCCATGCTGGCGTTGCCGCTGGCCATCGCCCGAGTCGAGGGCGGCAAGGTCGTCTCGCGCCTGGCCTTCGGCTATTCCTACTTCTTCCGCGGCACGCCGCTGCTGGCGCAGACCTTCCTGATCTATTATGGCGCCGGCCAGTTCCGCGAGTTTTTCACCGATATCGGCCTGTGGTGGTTCTTCCGCGACGCCTTCAACTGCGCGGTCTTCACCTTCACGCTGAACACCGCCGCCTATCAGGCCGAAATCCTGCGCGGCGGCATTGAGAGCCTGCCCATCGGCCAGACCGAAGGTGCCAAGTCGCTCGGCCTCACACCCTACCAGACCTATCGCAAGGTGATCCTTCCTCAGGCCATCGCGGTGGGCCTGCGCCCGCTCGGCAACGAGCTGGTGCTGATGATCAAGGCCTCGTCCATCGCCTCGGTGATCACCGTCTACGACCTCATGGGCGTCACCCGCCTCGCCTTCTCCCGATCCTACGACATGGAGGTCTATCTCTGGGCGGCGGCCTTGTACCTCATCATGGTGGAGGGCGTGCGCCGGGTCTGGGACGTGCTGGAACGCCGGCTGAACCGGCATCTGCTGCTATCGCACTAGAGCATGTCCCGCAAAAGTTGAATGACTTTTGCGATCAGAACATGCTCCAACATATTGAATCTGGAGCATTTTCTTATCGATCAGATGATTCCATCTGATCGGAAAAGGCTCTAGAGCAGCCGCGCGACATCCGCCCTAAGCACCGGCAGCAACTCTTCCGCGAACCACGGGTTGCGCTTGAGCCATCCGGTGTTGCGCCATGACGGATGCGGCAGCGTCAGGACGCACGGATGCCGGTGCGCGTCATAGATTTCGCGCCATGCCATCACCCGCTCGGTCAGGCCGGTCTTGGTGAAACGCTCCAGCCCCAGGCGGCGCAGATGATAGGCTTGCGCCGACGCGCCCACCGCGATGATCAGCTCGAACGGCTCGCGCGCGGCGAACAGCCGGTCGTGCCAGGTCGCGGCGCATTCGGCACGCGGCGGCAGGTCGCCGCCCTTGGAATCCTGCCCGGGAAAGCAGAAGCCCATGGCGGCGATGGCGACACGGCTCTCATCATAGAAGGTCGCACGATCGACCCCCATCCAGTAGCGCAGCCGGTCGCCCGAGGCGTCGTCGAACGACTGGCCGGAGACATGCACCTTGGTGCCCGGCGCCTGACCGGCGATCAGGATTCTCGCGCACGAGGAGACGCGCAGAACGGGGCGCGGCATATGCGGCAGAGGCTGGCGGCGCGGCGCCTCGACGCATACCCGGCAGGCCCGGATGTCCGCCAGCAGCGCATCGAGATTTTCAGGGGTGGGTCGGTCCATGGGCAATAGATAAGCGCGCCGGCTTGCTTGTCATCGCCGCCGCTCACTGATTTCGCGCCCGCCATTCCGCCGGCATCTCGAACGGCCCGGCCCAGATGCCGCGCCGGGCCGTCCGCGCCGCGCGCTGCTCGTCGGCATAGGCCATGCCGGTCGCCACCGCCCAACCCTGTTCGACCATGGCACGCCCGAGATCGCGCCCGCCAACTTCGCAGATCGAGACCTCGCGGCCATAGCGGTCCTGATCCACCGGCCGGCACGTCACCTCGCCGGCATCCACCACCTTCTGGAGAGCCTCCTTGGCGCGGCGGCCGCACGACCACTCGGCGTTCGCCGGCCCGCAATTCTGGTGCAGTTCCGGCGCGTCGATGCCCTCGATGCGGATGCGCTGGCCGCCGAGTTCAAGACTGTCGCCGTCCGCCAGCCGCACCGCGCCGGTCAGCGCCGGGATATAGCGCTCGGCCACCAGCGCAACGCCGACCAGCACCAGCGCCACCAGCACGGAACGCCACGTGTCGGGCCGCGCGCCCTCGTCGAGGCTCACGGTGCGCGTCTTCGCGATCGACTCGCCGGTCTCCAGGTTCGGCGTCCGATCGGTCACGTCG
>LNAP01003248.1_pt1 | contig 22534 bp, 21 predicted proteins | sample 602601 | NCBI WGS metagenome assembly LNAP01 (sample SAMN02440304, study PRJNA202911) | soil metagenome | biome: Subtropical and temperate rainforests or woodlands; isolation source: soil samples (1 kg each in a 20% v/v slurry with milli Q water) were... ...
CTTTGCCGAACTGGTGGCCGAGATGGTGCGCGAGGACCTGAAATCCGCCGAGCGCGACGAACTGGTCAAACGGCACGGCTACAAGGCCATGGACTACCACGAGTAAGTGAATATGTTGTCAAAGACAATTAAATCGTTGCTGATTAAGTTTCCCCCTCTTTATGAGGCCGCCCAGACGTTTCGCGACCGACAATTTCATAAAGCGGGGATGTTGGCGCAGTCTTTCTCTCAACATGGAGAAGACGTCAGGCTGCTAAATTTACTTAATGATGCTCATGCACAAGGTTCATATATCGATATTGGATGCAATCATCCGTTTCGTCTCAGCAATACCTACTTGCTTTACTTGAATGGGTGGCGAGGTTTGTGTGTAGATCCCCTGCCGAGGTTTGGGGGCATGTTCAAACGCTTTAGGCCGGATGACATTTTCCATTGCGCTGCTGTCGGAGAAGATGAGGGTGAGTTCACTCTGTTTGAATTCGAATCTGACGTCTTGACCACGTTGAATCCCGACCTCGCCAATGCCTACATAGCGCGCGGCTATCGCCTTCGCAATAAATCTTATATTAAGATTTGCACTATTGATTCTTTACTTGAGGCACATAATTTTCAGCCGCCACTGTCGTTGATATCTCTGGACATTGAAGGTCATGAGATATCTGCTTTACGTTCTATTAATCTTGCCTATTGGCGGCCGCTCTTCATTTGCATGGAGGTATTCACTGCTGATGGCCACAGAAATGAAGAAGCGATCAGGTATTTGGCTGATAACGGCTACAACCCAGATGGCGACTTGGGCCTGAACATCGTTTTTCGGAGGGTCGACCAGCCTGAGAAACATGAACATGCGAACTGATTCCAGGATCTATATTGCCGGCCATCGTGGTCTTGTGGGCTCTGCCCTCCTGCGCAATCTACGCGACAAGGACTACTCCCACTTCGTTACCCGCACCCACGCCGAACTCGACCTCACCGACCAAGCCGCGGTCGAGGCCTTCTTCGCTGCGGAGAAGCCCGACTATGTCTTTCTCGCTGCGGCCAAGGTTGGCGGCATCCACGCCAACAACACCTACCCGGCCGAATTCATCCGCGACAACCTCGCCATCCAGACCAACATCATTCACGCGGCATACAAAAACAACGTCAGGCGCCTGCTGTTCCTGGGCTCCAGCTGCATCTACCCCAAGCTGGCCCCGCAGCCGCTGAAAGAGGAACACCTCCTCACCGGCCCGCTGGAACCCACCAACCGGCCCTACGCGCTGGCCAAGATTGCCGGCATCGAAATGTGCTGGAGCTACAACCGGCAATACGGCACCCAGTACCTGGCCGCCATGCCCACCAACCTGTACGGCCCCGGCGACAACTACCATTCGGAAAACTCGCACGTCATTCCGGCCCTGATACGTCGCTTTCACGAAGCCAAGGTGACCAATGCGCCGAGCGTCACCGTGTGGGGCACAGGTACCCCCAGGCGCGAATTCATGTACAGCGAAGACATGGCCGACGCCTGCGTGTACCTGATGAACCTGCCGGACGAACAGTTCGTGCCACTGCTGGGGCAGGGCCGTAACGACGGCCTGGCGCCCCTGGTCAACATCGGCGTCGGCCACGACCTGACCATCCGCGAACTGGCCGAGACCGTGGCCGCCACCGTGGGCTATCAGGGCGCACTCAAATTCGACGCCACCAAACCCGACGGCACGCCGCGCAAGCTGATGGACGTGGGGCGGCTGAACGCGATGGGGTGGAAGGCCGGGACAAGCTTGAAGGCGGGCCTGAACACCGCCTATGCCGATTTCCTCGCTTACCGACAAACGGAGAAATAGGCGGATGCCGACCATCAGCATGTTCTACGGCATCGTCATCTATCTCTACTTCTTCGATGACGAGCGACACAAACTTCCTCTATCCATGCAAGGTATCAGGGGCAGGAAGCCTCTTTCAATGGCGAGCCGCCTTTCCAGATCGACCCATTGAGATAAGGAGACCCGGAAAAATGGAAACCGTCACCCAAGTCCGCGTTCGCGATAACTACCTGCTGGAGCTTGAATTCAACACCGGGGAAACGCGGGTTTTCGATGCGCGACCCTATTTTGAAAAAGGCGTGTTCACTCGCCTGAAAGACCCAACAATATTCAGGCAGGCTTATGTGGCTTACGACACCGTATGCTGGCCGGGCAACCTCGATATCGCCCCTGAAACCCTCTATGACCGATCGCAGCCCGCGTGATGCTTAACACCCCTGCCGCGAATCCCCAGTGGCCGGCGCAGCATTCGGCCCGAGGGCGGGCCTCCCACGGACTTTTTCCTGTGGGAGCGGCGCCCCCGCCGCGAATCTTCCGACGGGCGGCGATGTAGCTGCTTTCCAGCCTGACCTTACTCATTTTCTCGACGTGCGCGTCCCGTGCGCGCCACTGCCCCGGCACCCTGACGAGCGAACACCATGACGCGTCTGCATTTTGGTTGCTTCAACGCCCCGCGCGACGGGTGGATGAACACAGACGTCACCCCGCACATTTTCATCGCGCGCGTGCCGGGTCTGGCGGGACTGCTGCACAGGCTCGGCAGGATGGGCGCCGAGCGCTACGCCGAGCACAGGCACGGCACGTTCCGAAAAGTGCGTTACCTCAATGTCGTCAAACCGTGGCCCTATCCGGATGCCGCCTTCGAGGCCATCTTCTCGTCGCACGTCCTCGAACATCTGCCGCTGCGCGGCGCAAGGCACTGTCTTTCCGAATGCCGTCGCTGCCTGAAGCCCGGCGGCGTGCTGCGAATCTCGGTTCCGGATCTGGACGCGGCCGTCGCCGACTACGACCCGACGCGTGCCGCGGAATGGGCGACCACCTTGTTCGAAGCCGACCAGGAATCGGAAAAGAACATGCATCACTTCATGTACAACTTTCACAGTCTGCGGGCGCTGCTTCTGGAGGCCGGGTTCAGCGAGGTGGCGCGCTGCGAATATCAGAAAGGGCAGTGCCCGGACGTCGAGCATCTGGACAACCGGCCGGCGTCCCTGTTCGTCGAGGCGGTCAAATAGTGCGCTTGGGCACCATCAAGGATACGGAGCGACTTTGAAAGTTCTGCACGTGTTGGCTGAACTGCGACCCTCAGGCGCCGAAGTGCTTCTGCGCTCGGCGGCGCCGTTTTTTCGCGACAACGGGGTTGATGGCGAAATCCTCGCCACCGGCGAGGTCGTGGGTGACTATGCGCCCGTCTTGCAAGCGGCTGGTTTTCGGATTCACCACATCCCGTACGCGCGTTCTGCAAGCTTTTTCATGTCCGTAGCGCGTTTCGCGCGCCAGGGCGGCTTCGATGTGGTGCACCTGCACAGTGAGCGTGCCTTCATTGCTTACGTGCTGGCGGCCCGGCGCGTTGGGGTGCGCAACCTCGTGCGCACGATCCACAACACGTTCCAGTTCGATGGCCTGCTGCGGCTGCGAAGGGGTATCGAGCGGCGTCTGGCCGAGCGGCTCGGCGTACGCTTCGTTGCCATCAGCGATGGCGTCAATCGCAACGAACGGAGCCGCTTCGGCACCTCGCCGGTGCTCGTCCAGAACTGGTTCGACAGCCGGCAGTTTCGCCCTCCCACGGCACAGGAGCGGGATCAGGCGCGCGCACGACTCGGTATTGCGCCCCATGAATACACGCTGATCACCGTTGGACATTGTTCGGACGTGAAGAACCACGGCGCGCTGATCGAGGCGCTGGCTCGCCATGGCGCATCCGCTTGGCGTTACCTGCACGTCGGGCGCGAGCAGGCCGGCCAGCCCGAGCGCGCGCTCGCCGAGCGGCTCGGCGTGCTCGGCCGGCTCCAGTTTCTTGGCGCTTGCGACGAGGTGCTGCCCTTGCTGCACGCCGCCGACCTGTACTTGATGCCATCCCGGTACGAGGGTTTCAGTGTCGCCGCAGTGGAGGCTCTGGCGACCGGGTTGCCGGCGTTGCTGACTGACGTGCCGGGGCTCAGCGACCTGCGGGAATACCTGCCCGACCTCATCTACTGCGCGCCGGAAGTCGAGGCCATTGCCGCGGCGCTCGGGCCGCTTCTCGTTGCCGGCGTCGGCGTCGACACCGGCGCGGTCCGGCGCAGCCGGACGATGCATGACCTGTTCGGGGCCGCTGGCGGTGCGCGCGCGTACAGCGAGCTGTATGCCCAAATCACCGGGCAGGTCCTGCCACCCGTCTCCGACCACGGCGCGGCCGACGCGCAAGTACCGCACGGATGAGCGCCACAGCCGCAGAAGGCATCACCTCGCGCAGTCTGAGGGCACTGGCGTGGAGTGCCGGTGGCGGCGCCGGGCGGGCGCTGGCGCAGCTTGCGGTGCAGGTGACGCTGGCGCGCCTGTTGGACCCGGTCGTGTTCGGGCAGTACGCGGCAGTGTTCGTGGTCATCGGCTTTGGTTACATCCTGGCTGACGGCGGTTTCGGCTCCGCATTGATGCAAAAGAGGGATCTGACCGACGACGATGTCGCCCAGGCGCTCGGCTGGTGCCTGTTGCTGGGGGTGACGGTCGCACTGGTGGTGGCGGCGGCGTCACCATTTTTGGCGACGCAGTTCGGCGACCCAGCGCTGACGCCGGTGTTTCGCGTCTGCGCGGTGTGGGTGCCGCTGCTGGCGTTGGCCAACATTCCGACCAGCCTGTTGCGCCGCGATTTGCACCTGAAAGCGACGCAGATCATCCAGTTGGTGGGCTATACGGTGGGTTTCGGCGGTGTCGCGGCGGCATGCGCCCTTAACGGCCTTGGCGTGTGGAGCCTGGTGGCCGGGTTCTTCGCACAGACGCTGTTCACGCTGGTGGCGACGTTCCTGGTGCGGCGTCACGCGTTGAGGGCGCGCCTGCGGGGCGACTGGCGGCTGGTGACCTTCGGCGCCAAATCGCTGGCCACTGACGTTGCGGGTTGGTCCATGGACAATCTCGACCGGGTGCTGGTCGGCATGCTCTGGGGAATGCATCCGCTCGGCCTATATTCGGTGTCGTACAACCTGTCCAAGGCGCCAATCGGTTTTTTCATGGCGGCCACCCAGGGGGTGGCGTTTGCGGCGGCGGCGCGCCTCCAGGACGACCTGACAGACCTTCGCGAAAAATTTCGGCACTCGCTGACCGCCATGTGCTTCCTGACCATTCCGCCGTTCACGCTGGTGGCGCTGGAATCGTCCGCCGTGTTGGGGCTCGTGTACGGCGACAAGTGGTTGTCGGCTGCGCCCTACATGTCAGCGCTGGCGGCGGCCATTCCGTGCATAGCCATCGGCATGCTGACCGGCGGCGTGCTGCGCGGACTCGGCCATGTCGGCCAGCAGTTGCGTATCCAGATGATCGCGGTGGCCGTGCTGATCGGCGGGTTCGTGCTGCTGCGAGACATGCCGTTGAGCGTAGCAGTGTGGCTGGTGCCGGCAACCTACCTGCTGCGCCTGGCTTTGTTGCTGCTTGCAGTATGTGTACGCATCGGGTTGCCGCTGCGGGACGTAGGCCGATCGGCAAGCGGCGCGATCGTGCTGGGCGGGCTGGGCGCAGCGGTCGACATCGCGGTCGGCAATGCCCTGCCTGCAAGTGGGCTTGTCGCGCAGCTGGTGCCCCTGCTGGCGGGGGGCTTGGCCATGCTGGCGGTGCTGGGCGTGTTCGGCCGACAGCTTCTCGGCGACCGGCTGGCGGCCGCGCTGACCGGTGCGATGAAAGCGCCTGTGCGGTGGTTGACGTGAGCGGCTTAGCGCCATCGCCAGCGACGGTTGGGGCAGCGACCGGGCAGCGCAGGACGCTGGCGCCGCTTGCTGAGCAGCCTGCAACAGGTTTCGCCGGCGTGCCGGTGACGGTTGCCGTATGCACCTTCAGGCGACCGCAGGGACTGGCCCGCACCCTGCAGGGTCTGTGGGCTCAGCAGGGCCTGGCCGGCTGTGCCGTCACCGTGGTGGTGGTTGACAACGATGCGCAGGCGTCGGCCCGATCGGTGGCGGAGTCCGCGCTGCCGCCGTCGCCCTGGATTCTGCGTTACGTGGTGGAGCCTACACCCGGTGTCGCTGCGGCACGCAACCGCTGCCTGGCTGAGGCGACGACCGAGCTGATCGCTTTTGTCGACGACGACGAACTGCCGCGTCCGGACTGGTTGGCCACAATGCTGCGTTGCCATTCATCCACGTCGGCAGATGCCGTGTTTGGCAGCGTCGTACCGCAGTTCGACGCATCTCCTCCGGCGTGGTCGGGGAATGGGGCGATGTTCACCAAGCCCCGCCACCCAACCGGCCATGTGGTCGGCTGGGAGGCCGCCTATACCGCCAATGTGCTGCTATCCCGGCGCCTGCTGCGGGTGGCGGGGGGCGGGTTTGACGAGCGGTTCGCAACCAGCGGCGGCGAGGACACGCAGCTGTTCTGGCGCGCCGAGCGGGCCGGGGCGAAGCTGGTCTGGTGCGACGAGGCGATCGTGTACGAGCACGTGCCACCTGCCCGCCTGCGCCTGGCCTGGCTGTTGCGGCGGGCCCTCAAGGGCGGACAGAACTGGGTCCGCATTCGCGCTCAGGGCAGGCCGCAGCTGTGGTTGTCGATGGCCCTGCGGGGATTCGTCGTGGCATGTGCTTTTGGCGTGCTGATACCGCCGACGGTGATCGTGTCGCGCAGCGCCGCGGTTCGCCATGCCCTGCGAGTGGCAGGCGGGCTCGGAAAAATGTCGGCCTGGTGGGCGAATCGCGCGGCAGCCGGCGCGGCTGCGCGCCACTACGTCGGGTGAGGGTGTGGGCGTCAACGGCGTGCAAAGTCTCCGTGTTGCACTGCACCGTCCGGCAGGGGTGGGGCAGGTTGCCGCGCCTGTCCGGCGCCGCGCAAATGCAGCCGGCCGGGTTGCGGTTTTTTCCCTGTTTTCGGGGTGATCGAGATTGATGTACGCACAACCGTTTGCCGCTGCGGCGTTGCCGGTGCCTCAGGTATCCACCCGCTGGCCGCCGTTTTCATCCTGGTTGCTGTTGATGCTGATCGTCGCCAAGCCGCTCAGCGACGCCTTGTACGAGATCGAGGCCGTCAAGTACCTGTACATCCTGCTGCTGGCCGGCGGCGCGTTCCTGGCGCGTGTCGGGCACGCGCGTGGACGCGCGCAACAGGTACCTGGCCGCGTACATCTTTCTGATGGTCGGGTATTTCTACTACCTGTTCGGCCTGGCGCTGACGTATGGCGGCTCGCTGTCGGTAATTTTCAAGATCGTCAGCCCGTTTGCGTTTTTTGTGCTGGTGGCGTTTGCGAACGATCGCTGGCTGATCCACGCGCTGGCGCTGACAGCGGTACTGGCGATCGTGATCAACGCCGCCTTGTTGCCGTTCGATTTCGGCTGGACGCAGTGGGGCTCAGTGCGCACGTTCAAGGGCTATTACTTCTTCAAGACCGACCTTGCCTACGCGCTGGTCTTTTCCCTGCTCATCGTCGCGTTCTATCAGAAAAACCGAATCACGCCCTTGCTTGGATTGCTGATGCTGCTGGTCGCTATCCAGGTCGTGTTCGCCAACTCGCGACTGAACTATCTGACACTGCTTTGCGTATTCTTGTTTCTGGCCGTAAAGCAGGGATTCAAGGCCCGGCTGCTGCTGGTCTATGGCGCATTGGCGACGGCGGTCGGTGTAATCGCCTTTCTGGTGATCGACCCGTCGCAGCTGCTCGGTTTCGATGTCAGCGACACGCGCAGTTTTTCCCAGGGTCGCAGCGACATCTGGGCAGGACTGTGGACTGGCATGAAACAATTCACGCTCAGCGAATGGCTGTTCGGTCGGGGATATTTCGGCGACGCCGCACTGCTGGCCGAGTATAGCGACGCCGGCCAAGACATCCACAACGCGCACAACGAACTGCTGCACCTGGTCACCACGCAGGGCATCGTTGGCCTGTGCGTGTACGCCAGCCTGTGGTTCGGCATGTATCGCATGTGTCGCACTGCGGATGCCCCGCGGTGGGCGCGGGGCACTTTGGGGGTGGCAATCGTCATGTTCCTGTTTCAGGGGCTGACGACAGTGACATCACCATTTGCCACCAAGACTTGGCCGCTGGTCATGGTATTTCTGGCCGTGCGGGCAACAGCGATGGTTGGCGACAAACATGCGCGGGGTGTTGGGTCATGAACAAGCAAGCAGTTGTGTTTTTATTGCTGGTTATCGTGCACGGCATGGCGCTGGGCGCCAATGGCGCGATGACATTCGGCTTTCACGTTCACGAGCCAATAAACATCGGGCAGGCGTCACGGGCGGGATACGGCGCCATTCGCCTGTGGGACTCCGCCACCGGTTGGTCGAGTCTGCAATCGTATCGAGGACGCTGGAATTTTCGACGTGTCGAAACCTACCTTGCCGAAAGTGACAAGTCGAACCTGAAGGTTCTGTGGGTGATCGGCAACACGCCGCGCTGGGCGTCGGCCAGACCGGACGAAAAATGCGCCTATGGCTTGGGTTGTGCGGCGGAGCCGGCACACATCCTGGACTGGCGGCACTACGTGCGAACCATCGCCACCCGGTATCGCGGCCGGGTCGAGTGCTACGAACCCTGGAACGAGGTCAGCTTTCCGAACGATCCGCTGTTCTCGCCGCCAGGGGCGGGCGGGGCGCCAGGGCAGTTTTTCAGCGGCTCCGTGCAGTCGATGGTCGATCTGGCGCGTATCGTTTACGAGGAGGTCAAGCGGGTCGACCCGCAGGCGTGCGTGCTGTCGCCGTCGTTCCATCCGTCCGGTCACTGGGCGGAAAAATTTGACCGCTTTCTGGCGGCAGGCGGCGGCCAGTACGCGGATGTCATCAGCCAGCATTTCTATTTTGCGCATGAGCCCGAACAGACGGTGCCGGTCATCCGCGCCATGCGTCGGGTGATGGAAAAACACGGCGTCGGCGAACTGCCGGTTTGGAACACCGAGGTGGGTATGGGGTTTGCCGACAAGGTCAAGGAATGGCCCGGCCTGTCTGCCGAGGAGCTGGTGTATGCGATGACGCTGCGGACGTATCTGCTGAACGCCAGCGAGGGCGTGGCGCGCGTTTACTGGTACGCGTGGGACAACCGGGGCATGGGACTTTCGGCAACGGGTCTGAACCCGGCGCTGGCCAGGCAGGCAGCGACCGCGGCGACCGGTTTGCTGGCCGATCTGCAGGCGGTGGATTGCGGTTTGACCGGTGACATCTGGGAATGCCGCGTGCGCGCCGCCGACCGGCAGTTCAAGGTGGTGTGGCTGGCAGGCAGGGGCAGCACGCCCCGGCCGGTCACGTTCGACGGCAGCGCAAGCCGGTGGGGACCGACGCCGACCTTTTTTCCGGCCGGGCGCAGGATCAGCCTGGATGCCCGTCCGGTGGTGGTCGAGGATGGCGCGTGACGGGCAATCGCGCGACGGCCCGGCCATGCATGCAAGCAGTCCGGACGGCAGGAGCGCTGATTCGGGAAAGACCTTTCGGATTCAGCCCATGAGCATGGTGTATTTTTCCAACCCCCTCTTCGTCGACCTCGACGGGGCGCTGATCAGGGCCGACCTCCTGGCCGTGTCCTTCATCGAATTGTTCAAGCGTCATCCGCTGCAGGCGCCGTTCTGGCTGCTGCGCGGCAAGGCCGACGGCCAGATGTCACTCTGTCACCACTGCCGTGAGGCACTTTCTCGTGGCGAGGGCAGTGTCATCAATTCGCTGTATGCCTGGCAGATGCCCTGCGCCCCGGGTATCGAGCAGAGACTCGCCAAGCGAAGGGGGTTCTTCTATATCTGCGCCGGTCGCGATCCATGGCCGGTACGATAGAAGGCGCATTGCTGTCAGGCCCGAGTAGCCCTCCAGAATCCGGAGGGAAGACTCTGCAATCGCCGTGTAATCCGGCCTGCAGCCGAATCGCGGACACGCTGGCAGTGCTGGGGTGCTTTGCTTTGGCCGGCTGGTGGTCCTGGTATCTGGCGAGCTCCCTCGATCCTGCACTCTACCGGGAGTTCGCGGCCAACGTCTGGTTCCAGGCCGACCTGGGACGCACCGTGTCGAACATGCTGGACGCGCACAGCGACCATTACCGCACCAGCGTTCACCCCATCTTCTCCTTGCTGGCGTATCCGGTCGTTTGCGCGATACGCATTCTCCTCCCTCGCGATCCGTTTGCGGCAGCATGGCTGTTCAATGCCTTGGTTGCGGGCGCGTGGACGGCCAGCCTCTATGTACTGTGGCGTCGCCTGGGTTGCGGGCGATTCGAGGCGCTTTCGTTCGTCGCCCTCGGCCTGTCCAGCGCGGCCTTCATGTTCTGGTTTGCGGTACCCGAAACCTACGGCCTTGGCTCCCTCAGCATCATCGCCGTGCTGCTGATTGCCGGCTGGTTTGGCGACCGCGAGGTGCCTGGGGCAGCCGTGCTGGCTGGAGGGCTTGGCAGCCTGTCCATAACGGTGACGAACTGGATGGCAGGGCTGGTCCTCGCCTTTGCGCGACTTCCGTGGCAACGGGCATTGCGGATCAGCGGCCTGGTTCTCGTAATCATCGCAGCACTGTCCATCGTCCAGAAGCTGCTGTTCCCTTCGGCGGGTCTTTTCTTCCTCGGCAGTCCGAGGGACCTGAGTTATTTGAATGCCCAGGCTGCGGGCAGCCTGGTCGATAAACTGCGGGCTCTCGTGCTGTATCCCATGGTCGTGCCGCCCCCGCTGACTCTGCCGAGTGGTCTGGTGCCATTTTGGGATCGACTCTCCGTGCAGTTGGTGCCGGTCACATCGATGACTCCGTCAGGCCTGGTTGGTCTCGGGCTCTGGGTGAGTTTGCTCGGAGCAGGGGTCTGGGGATCCATGCGGCAGGGCATTGGTGGTCCTTTTCTGCTGGTTCTGGAGCTCACACTCGCCGGGCAGGTCGCCCTGCACTCGGTCTATGGCGACGAGACCTTCCTCTACAGCCTGCATCTGTTGCCGCTGCTGCTCACGGTTTCGGTGATGGGGCGTCATACGCCGCTGCGTCAATGGTTGCCGTTCATCGCCTTTGCTTTGGCGGCACTCGCCGCGCTCAACAATTGGGCGATGTTCGGTCTCGCCCACGACCACGTGCTTGCGAGCCTCACCCAGCGCGAGCAGGTACAGCATGCCATGCGCATGCGACAGACCGAGGTCTGGCCCAGGGGCGAGGGGCATGTGGTGCTGGGGCGCCCGGAGGACTCATTGGCGGACAAGGCCTACCACGAGCCCGGCGGCGGCTATAGCCCGAGCCCTGGCAGCTTCGGTGTCTCGATCTGGGTAGGCGATGCAAGCGGTAAACCCGTTGCCAGCAGCGACACACTTTCGCTCGATTCGATCCGCCAGTCCTTGATCCGTGGCGAGGACGGAACGGCCATCGGGGTCCGCACCGAGACACCCTTTTACACGGCGGCGTGGCGCCTTGGCCAGGGTGGGCGCCATTTTCTCGAGTTGCAGCCGAGCCCGCGCAGCAAATCCTTGCGCTTCTGGCTTGTAGCCCGCTCGGTGGGGCCGGCCGGTGGGCCGATAAGGCATGTCCGTTATGTCAACCAGGCGCTCGAATTGAACCGGGTGTGGCGGCTTGAGGGGCTGCCCACATTGAGTGCGGTCATAGCCAACGAGAACGACCATGGCGTACAGCTGCAGGGCTCGGCCAATACCGCCGATGACCCGGGGGGTTGGCTTTTTGCCGCATTGGAAGTCCCCGCGGATAGGGCTTCGCGCCTAACGATTTCGCGAGATCGGGAGCAGCTGCCGATGCAGGCCTTTGCATCCGGCGGGGCATTGCTCGAAGGAATTCGACTGCCAGAACCACGTTTCGTCGCCGCTTTGAGCGCACAGCCCGCGCACTTGCTCGCCGGGCTGACGGAAGGTGAAACGCGCCCGGGGGAACCGCTGAACTATACGTTCGATTGGGCCCGGGACGGGGCCTATGTGCTCGTAGCACTGGTGCGCTCTGGTCATCTGGACCAAGCGGCGCGGATTGCAAGGCGACTCGCGGAGCGGGATTTCTTCGGGGGGTTCGGGGCGGAGGCCGATGCGCCGGGGCTGGTGTTGTGGGCACTCGCCGAGGTCTCCGCGGCAAAGGCTGATCTGGCCTTTGATCGTTACTTGTGGCCCCATGTCCAACGGAAGACGGCACAGATCGAATCCTGCCTTCGGGCGGTGGAGCCGGTTGTCGTTAGGCACGAGGGCCCCTTGGTGCCCGGTCTGAAGGCACATGACGAGCCGGGGCGGGTCTGCGAGGCGGCTTGGGACGGTCTGATGATCGGTCGCATGGATAAGCACTACCCGGTGCTGTTCGTCAACGCCGCCAGCTACGCCGGGCTGGCGGGCGCTGCGCGAATCGCGGCCAGGCTCGGCGAGGGGCAAGAGGCGCAACGCCTGCTACGGGAGGCTGAAAACCTGAAAGCCGCATGGAACCGGATGCTCCTCAGCGATGAGACGACGCGCGTGCTGCCGGCGGCCCGGCGCTTTCTGCAAGGCCTGCCCGATGTGGTGCGTCACCGCAAGCGGGGACTGACACGCCAGCTCGACATCGCTAAGGGCGTGATCAGCGGGGCGCGCAAGGATCGCACCTATGTCGCCGGGCTCTGGCCGACCTGGGTGGCAGCGACGAACCGCACGGCCTATGAAGATGGGCTGGAACAGCGCTGGCGTAGCCGCAGGGATCAGAATGGAGGCTTCCATGCGAGGCCGGTCTGGACTTACTTCGAACTCGCCGAGGCGCACCAGTGGTTGTATCTCGGCCAGCCGGAACGCGCCTGGCAGACCTTGAACTGGTTCTTCGACCACCAGAGTTCACCGGGCCTCTTTACCTGGTGGGAGGGCACAGGCGAGTCCAACAGCAGCCATCTGTGGGAAAGCGTGAGGGGTTGGGTACGGCCCAGCGGCGTGACGCCGCACTACTGGACCGCGGCTGAGATGCTGTTGCTGCAGCTCGACATGCTGGCCTATGTGGACGAGTCGGACCCGGACCGGCCGGTGGTGGTGGGTGCCGGGGTGAAGCCGGAGTGGCTGGGCGAGGAAATGGCGTCGGGGACCGTATATACCTCCCGAGGTCCGGTGCAGTGGTCCTGGCGTGGCGGTGTGCTTCGGGTGTCCACCGAAAGCCTGTCGATCCCCATGCGGCTTGCCGGGGCGTTTGCCGGACATGCGAAGGTGGAGCGGACGACCCTGACTCGTCCTGCCTCCTGATGATCAAGCGCGGACAACTAGGCTATCTCCCCACGGCCGCAAAAGCTCGATTGTTTGAAAGAACCATGGTTCAGGCTACTCGCGATGCGCTGGCGCGCGGGAACATTCTCCCCGTGGCCGTCCAGATTAAAAAGGGGCCGCATACCTGGCGAGAAGCGATCCACACTGTTGGATAGTTGATTTTTCTTATATGTAAATTATTCGCGACAATTCAGATGCAAGCCACTAACCCCCTCTTCGTCGACCTCGACGGCACCCTGATCAGGACCGATCTGCTGGTCGAGTCCTTCATCGAGCTGCTCAAGCGTCATCCGCTGCAGGCGCTGCGGGCACCGTTCTGGCTGCTGCGCGGCAAGGCCCATCTGAAGCACCGGATCGCCGAGCGCATTGCGCTGAACCCGCAGGTGTTGCCCTACCATGCGGAGCTGCTCGACTACCTGAAGGTGCAGCGCGAATCGGGCCGTGCGCTGTATCTGGCCACGGCGTCCAACATCCGCTACGCGGAAGCGGTTGCCGGCCACCTGGCGATTTTTGAAGGGGTGATCGCCAGCGATGCGGAGCGGAACCTGTCCGGTACCCGCAAGCTGGAGGCGATACAGGCGCACAGCCCGGATGGCTTCGCCTACGCCGGAAACGGCGGGGTCGACGAGCCGATCTGGGCATCGGCGCAGGCGGCCGTCCTGGTGAACGCGCCCGGCCCGGTTGCCGCCCGCGTGGCGGCGCGAAAGCCGGTGGAAGCCGAATTTGCGGGCGCGTCGGCTGGTCCGGGGCCGTGGCTCAAGGCCATACGTGCACACCAGTGGCTGAAGAATCTGCTGGTGTTTCTGCCGCTGCTGCCGATCGCCACCTCCGCCTCGCCGGCGATGGTGGGCATGGCCGTGCTCGCGTTTGCCGCATTCAGCCTGTGCGCGTCCAGCGTCTATCTGCTGAACGACCTGGCCGATCTGGAGGCCGACCGCGCACATCCGCGCAAGCGCAAGCGGCCCTTCGCTTCGGGCAGCCTGCCGCCCCTGTGGGGGCTGATACTGGCGCCGGTGCTGCTTGCCGCCGCCTTTGCCCTGACGCTGTGGATGCCGTGGCAGTTTGCTGCCGTGCTGGGCATCTATTGGGTGTCGACGTCGGCCTATACCTTCCTGCTCAAGCGCTATGCCCTGATCGACGTGATCACGCTGGCGGGGCTGTACACGCTACGGGTGCTGGGCGGTGCGGCGGCGATCGCGGTGGTGCCTTCGTTCTGGATCCTGGCGTTTTCGATGTTCATCTTTTTCAGCCTGGCGCTGGCCAAGCGCTATGCCGAACTGTATGCCATGCGCGCGCTGGACAAGGCGGGCGCCAAGGGCAGGGGCTACCAGGTGGTGGACCTGACGACGGTGCAGCTGATGGGGGTGGCGTCCGGCTACCTGGCCGTGATGGTGATGGCCCTGTACCTCAACAGCCCGGAAATCATCGAGCGTTATGCGCATGCGCAGTTGCTGTGGGGGGTGTGCCCGCTGCTGCTGCTGTGGGTGAGCCGGGTCTGGCTCAAGGCGGCACGGGGCGAGATGACGGACGACCCGCTGGTGTTTGCGGTACGCGACCGGATGAGCCGCTACGTGCTGGCGGGGACGGTAGGCGTGGTGCTGGCCGCGCTGCTGTAGCTTGTGGGAACTCACGCGCTTTCAATCGCTTACGCGATTGCGCGGCACCCCATCCATGGGGTGCACGGGCACCTAGAAAGGTTTTTCGAGGTGCCCTTGTGTGATTGCGGCAGGTGCGCCGCTGGATGCTGAACCAGGGAGAGAACACGATGAATGATGCTGACGCCGGGATGGGACGCGCGCCATGTCGCTGAAGGGCCTGACTCTGATCCTGCTGAGCGTGGGGCTGTCGGCCATCGCCCAGATTGCGATGAAGGCGGGCGTGTCAGGTGCCGCCGCCGCCTCGTCATCGGGGCTGCTGGCTTCGTATGTGGCGATGCTGACTGCGCCGCGCGTGCTGCTGGGCCTGGCGTGTTACGGGCTGGGCGCGTTGATCTGGCTGCGCGTGCTGACGATGCTGGACGTGAGCCAGGCCTATCCCTTCGTGGCGCTGGGCTTTGTGCTGACCATGGTGCTGGGATTTGTGCTGCTGGGCGAGCCGCCGCACCAGACCCGCCTGCTGGGCGCGGGGTTCATCCTGGCGGGCGTGTGGCTGGTGGGGATGCGCTAGGGGCATTGCATGAATCGCTCGGCAAATCAGCCGCAACAATCGGTCTGCATCGTCCAGCCGGTCATGAAGCAGTACCGGCTGCCCTTTTTCACCGCGCTGGCCGAGCGGCTGGCGGTCGACGGCATCGAATTGCAGGTGGTGTACGGCGCGCCGTGGGAGAGGGAGCGCCAGCGCGGCGATCATCCCGAACTGCCGCCGCCACTGGGCCGGCGCGTGCAAAGCCGGATGCTGGGCGGAAAACTGCTGTGGCTGCCGGCGGTGCGGCCGTGGATGGCCGCGGACCTGGTGGTGGTGGAACACGCCAACAAGAATCTGCTCAATGTGCCGCTGGCCATGCTGTGGCGGTTGGGGATCAAAAGGGTCGCCTATTGGGGCCACGGGCGGGACCGGCAGGTCGATCCGGGCACGCTGGGCGAGCGGTTGAAACGGCGCAGTCTGCACTGGGCCGACTGGTGGTTTGCCTACACGGATGCGGCGGCGACCTATGTGGCCGGGCAGGGCTTCGATCCGGCGCGCATCACCACCGTGCACAACGCGATCGATACCCGCGAATTGCGCGCGCAACTGGCGCAGGTGAGCGCAGCCGACCGGGCCGGTGCGCTGCGTGAACTCGGCTGGCCGGCGGATGCCCGCATTGCCGTGTACTGCGGCGCCCTGTACGAGAACAAGCGGCTGGACTGGTTGATGCAGGCCAGCGAGCAGGTACATGCGCAGCATCCCGGGTTCCGGCTGCTGATCGTGGGCGGCGGGCCGCAGGCCGGGCAGGTGGAAGCCTTCGCGAAGACACGCGACTGGGTGCGCTGGGTCGGACCGAAATTCGGACCGGACAAGGCACGGATGCTGAGTCTGGCGCAGATGTGGCTGAACCCCGGCCTGGTCGGGCTGGGCATTCTGGATGCGTTCTGCGCCGGCCTGCCGCTGCTGACGACCGACCTGCCGGTGCACAGCCCGGAGATCGAATACCTGGAGCCGGGCCGCAGCGGGTTGATTACCGAGCCGAGTGCAGCGGCGTTTGCGGCTGCCATCGAGGCGCTGCTGGACGACCCGGCCCGCTTGGCAGCGATGCGGGCAGCGGCGGAAGCAGCGAGCCGGCGTTATTCCATCGAGGCGATGGCGGAAAACTTTGCAGCGGGGGTGACGCGATGGCTCGGCCGGTAGTGATCGCCAGCATGATGCGCGAGCACGGCGAAACCGGCGTGCAGACGCACGTGCGGGCGGTGCGCGACTGGCTGGCGGCACACGGTCGCGTGGTGCGGCTGCTGACGCCCTTCAACAACCCGCGCGCGCTGGTGTACCCGGTGTTCGGCGTGCGCCGCCTGATCGACCGGCTGCACCGGCCGACGAGCGTGCGCTGGTACCGCCACTGGCACGCTGTGTTCCTGCGGCGCGCGCTGCGCAGGCAACTGGCCGGCGGCGAGCCGTGCGTGGTGTATGCGCAGTGCCCACTGTCGGCCCGCGCGGCACTCGATGCGCGCGTATCACCCGCGCAGCGCGTGGCGATGGTGGTGCATTTCAATCTGTCGCAGGCGGACGAATGGGCGGACAAGGGCGCGATTTCGCGCAACGGCCCGCATTTTCACGCCATCCAGGCGTTCGAGGCCGCTACCTTGCCGCAGCTCGATGCGCTGATCTACGTGTCCGACTTCATGCGGCACGAACTCGAACGCCGCATTCCGGCGCTCGCTCGGGTGCCGGCACGGGTGATCCCCAATTTTCTGGACGATCCCGGCGAACCGGCGGCCGCGATGCCGCAGGCGGACCTCATCACCGTGGGCACGCTGGAGTACCGCAAGAACCAGCGCTACGCGCTGGACATCGTGCATGCCGCCAAACAGCAGGGCCATCGCCTGAGCTTGACGGTGGTGGGCGACGGGCCGGATCGCGCCATGCTGGAGCGGCGGGCGGCCGAACTGGACATCGCCGGGCAGGTTCGCTTTGCCGGCTTCGTCGCCCATGCGGCGGCGATGATGCCGGCGCATCGCGCCTGTCTGCATGTGGCGCATTTGGAAAACCTGCCATTGACTTTGATCGAGGCCCTTTCCCGTGGCCTGCCGGTGTTCGCACCGCGGGCCGGCGGCATGCCGGAAGTGTTCGAGGACGGCATCCAGGGCAGCCTGATCCCGCTGGACGATGCGGCGCAAGCGGCACGGCTGATCGTGCATTGGCTGGATGACGCAGCACGCATGGCCGCAGTGCGCAGCCTGGCGCGGCGGCGGTTTATTGACCGCTTCGAGGCGTCGCGGGTCGCTGCGCAACTGGCGGACTTTCTGGATGATCAGAATCAACGCGACGCCGGTGATGCGTTGTCCCGCGCTGAATATGCGATGTGTCGGCTCGGCAAGAACACGTGTTGAGAGGCGACATGTCGGACGTGCGCAATGACCCGATCGGCCCGGTCAACAGGCTGATCTGTTGGGTGTTCAGCGGGCGGCGGCCGAAGTGGCTGAGACGATGCGTATCGATCGTGTTTCACGTCGAGTTGCCGATTTTGCGCAGTGCCGTGAGGCTGCCGCATCCTTACGGGATAGTCATCAACGGGAATGTGACCCTGGGCCGGAATGTGACGGTATTTCAAGGTGTGACGATAGGCAGCAAAAGGAGCGGCCGCCGGGCTGGCGCTCCGGTTATCGAGAATGATGTTTGCATTTTTCCCAATTCCGTCGTGGTCGGTCGGGTGACGGTTGGCGCCGGTGCGATCATCGGACCGTGCAGTGTGGTGATTGACGACGTTCCCGCCGGGGCGGTGGTGGCTGGCAATCCGGCACGTCAGGTTTCTGCGCCAAGTGCAACCCAGTGAATGCGCTGCGCGTCTTGTTGGTTCACAACGCCTACCAGCACCGTGGCGGCGAGGACGCGGTGGTGGAGTCGGAGCTGGCGCTGCTGCGCTCGCGCGGTCATGTGGTGGAAACCTTTTTCCGCAGCAATGACGATGTGGCTGGAATGTCCACGTTGTCGCTGGCGCGCCAGACGTTGTGGTCCGGTCGTACCTCCCGTGAGGTGGCCGAGCGGGTGCGCCGCTTTCAGCCGGATGTGGTCCACGCGCACAACACCTTTCCGCTGATTTCGCCCTCGCTGTACTGGGCGGCGGCGCGCGCCGGCGTGCCGGTGGTGCAGACGCTGCACAACTTTCGGCTGATGTGTCCGAACGGGCTGTTCCTGCGCCAGGGCCGGGTGTGCGAGGACTGCATGGGGCATCTGCCCTGGCGTGGCGTGGCGCGGGCGTGCTATCGGGACTCGCGCGCGGCGTCGGGCGTGCTGGCAGGGATGTTGACGCTGCACCGGGGGCTGGGGACGTATCGGCACAAGGTGGCGCGCTATATCGCGCTGAACGAGTTTTGCCGCGGCAAGTTCATCGAGGGCGGTTTGCCGGCCGAGCGGGTGGTGGTGAAGCCGAATTTCGTGGATTGGGGTGAAACGCGCCCTTACTGCAACCCTCTCCCGGTGGGCGAGGGGGACAGAAAAGGTTTGCTGTTCGTGGGGCGCTTGTCGGTGGAGAAGGGGGTGGCGACGCTGGGCGCGGCGATGGCGCTGTCGCCCGGTGCGCAGCTGCGGGTGGCGGGTGAAGGTCCGCAGGCCGGGTTGCTGGATGGCGTGCCGGGTGTGACGCGACTGGGCAGCTTGCCCAGTGCGGCGGTGCGGGCAGAAATGGCCCAGGCGCTGGCACTGGTAGTGCCGAGTGTCTGGTACGAGAACTTTCCGCGCACGATTGTGGAGGCGTTTGCGAGCGGCCTGCCGGTGATCGCCAGCCGCATCGGCGCGCTGGCGGACATTGTTCGCGACGGTCAGACCGGCCTGCTGTTCGAGCCGGGCAATGCGCGCGATCTGGCGGGCAAGATGGCGTGGGCCCAAGCAAATCCGCAGCGGATGGCGGCGATGGGGGCCGCGGCGCGCGCGCAGTACGAGGCCGAGTTCTCGCCGGAGGTGAATTACCGGCGGTTGATGGAGATTTACGAGGGTGTGCTGGCCGAGCGGCGATGAAACCTTGCAAATCAAAGGCAAGGTTGCCACGTCGCGCCGCGCGCTCCTCGCAACGACGGGGGTGGGGCGTTGATACGGCGGTGGGCGGGACGTGCTGTCCGCGCTGGGCCATGCCGCACCGCGCCGCACCAACACCCCGTCGTCCTGAGGAGCGCAGCGACGTGAGGACCTTGCCTTTCGTACCGGCACGCCCCTGGCGAATCAAAGGCAAGGTTGCCACGTCGCGCTGCGCGCTCCTCGCAACGACGGGGTGGGGCGGTGATACACCGCGGCAGGGCGCGCTGTACGCACCGCGCCGCACCCACACCCCGTCGTCCTGGCTGGGCCGCAGCGCACCGCGCCGCACCAACACCCCGTCGTCCTGAGGAGCGCAGCGACGTGAGGACCTTGCCTTTTCGGCCAGCCGATACGCCCCCAGCAAACCAAAGGCAAGGTTGCCACGTCGCGCTGCGCGCTCCTCGCAACGACGGGGGTGGGGCGTTGATACACCGCGGCAGGGCGCGCTGTACGCACCGCGCCGCACCCACACCCCGCGCCGCACCCACACCCCCGTCGTCCTGGCTGGGCCGCAGCGCACCGCGCCGCACCCACACCCCGTCGTCCTGAGGAGCGCAGCGACGTGAGGACCTTGCCTTTCGTGCCGGCACGCCCCTGGCAAACCAAAGGCAAGGTTGCCACGTCGCGCTGCGCGCTCCTCGCAACGACGGGGGTGACGGAACGACGGAGTGTGACGTGCTGACCCCCGTGGGAGGCTCGCCCTCGGGCCGAATCTTCGGGCATGAAGACTCAAGACTCAAGATTCAAGACCCAAGGTTCAAGGGGCCAGGCGGCTGGCCTCGTTGATTGACATGCTCACACGCCAGGCATAGGCTCTGGCATATGCCAACTGTGCGGGGGCCACGATGAATTCAGGAAGACATGTGCGTTTCTTTCGCAATGGGCGGAACCAGGCGATCCGCATTCCGCGCGAGTTCGAAGTGGATGCGCAAGAGGCGATCATTCGCCGGGAAGATGACCGTCTGGTGATCGAGCCGATCCGGAAAAATGGGCTGCTGGCGACGCTCGCCACGCTGCATGCCATTGACGAGGCGTTTCCCGATGTCGACAAGGGAATGCTGCCCCCGGATGACGTCGAGTTGTGACCCGCATGTCCGGTTATCTGCTGGACACCACTATCCTTTCTGACCTGGTGCGGCATCCGCAGGGCAGGATTGCGCAATGCATCGCGGCCGTGGGGGAGACGTCTGTCTGCACGTCGATGATCGTGGCAGGCGAGATGCGCTTTGGGGCGGCCAAACGGGGGGCTTCGAGGCTTGTCGCGCAGGTGGAGGCCATTCTTGCGGTGATGGAGGTTCTACCGTTCGATGTTCCCGCCGATCGCGAGTACGCGAAATTGCGCCTTTACCTTGAACAGGCCGGCACGCCGATCGGGCCGAACGATATGTTGATCGCTGCGCATGCGCTGGCGACCGACTGCATCCTAGTGACGGCAAATGTGAGCGAGTTTTCCCGGGTGCCGGGGCTTGCTGTTGAAAATTGGCTCGAAGCGATGCCAAAAGCATGAACAGGCTGGATTCGCGGCGAGGGCGCCGCTCCTACAGGGGCTTGTCCTGTGGGAGGGCCGCCCGCGCCCGGGCCGAATTCACTGGAAAAACCCCTGTGGGAGGCCCGCCCTCGGGCCGAATCTTCGGGTGCGGCGATCCGGCTTTGGATTCGCGGCGAGGGCGCCGCTCCCACGGGACGATCATGACTGTTGTAGGAATCAACCTCGATCCGGACGGGTCTTCGAATGCCAGTGATTGACAATCCGCAGTCTGCCCGCCGGGTCGGCAATGTGCTCGGCGCGCAGGTCGATGTTCTGGCGTGGGATCTCGCGCTGGAGCGCCTGCTCGGCTGGGCGCGGGCACGCGAGTCGCGCTATGTGACGATCTGCAATGTGCATGTAGTGGTGAGCGCGGCGCGGGATGCGGCGTATCGCGACATCATCAACGGTTCCGACATGGCGACGCCGGACGGGGCGCCGGTGGCGTGGATGCTGCGCCGCCTGGGCTTTGCCGGGCAGCCGCGCGTCAGCGGGCCGGATCTGATGTGGGCGCTGTGCGAGCGCTGCGCGGTCGAGGGGCTGCCGATTTATTGCTATGGCGCCGCGCCGGCCACGCTGGCGTTGCTGGAGGCGCGTTTGCGTGAGGCGTTTCCGGCGCTGCGGATGGCGATGGAATCGCCGCCGTTCCGCGCGCTGACGCCGCAGGAGGACGCGGCGGCGGTGGAGCGGATCAACGCCAGCGGCGCGGGCATTGTGTTCGTGGGCCTGGGCTGCCCCAAGCAGGAACGCTGGATGGCCGAGCAACGCGGGCGGGTGCAGGCGGTGATGATCGGCGTGGGCGCGGCCTTCGATTTCCACGCCGGTACCGTGCAACGGGCACCGCTGTGGATGCAGCGCCGGGGGCTGGAGTGGTTGCACCGCTTGGCAAGCGAGCCGCGGCGGCTGTGGCGGCGCTATCTGGTGACCAATACGCTGTTCGTGTGGTGGGCGGGACGGCAGTTGTTGCGCGGGATATCGAGGCGCGGAGCGGAGTGAAAGGCAAGGTTGCCACGTCGCGCTGCGCGCACCAACACCCCGTTCGCAAACAGCCCGTCGTCCTGAGGAGCGCAGCGACGTGAGACCTTGCCTTAAACCCCGTCGTCCTGAGGAGCGTCAGCGACGTGAGGACCTTGCCTTTCCGGCCGTTACGCCCCCGCGCAACCAAAGGCAAGGTTGCCGCGTCGCGCTGACGCGCTCCTCGCAACGACGGGGTGGGACGTTGTACGCCGACGGTCACGGCGCGCTGTCCGAGCCGCGCCGCGCAGCACCACACCCCGTTCGCAACAACAACCTCCCGTCGTCCTGAGGAGCGCCAGCGACGTGAGGACCTTGCCTTAAACCCCGTCGTCCTGAGGAGCGCCAGCGACGTGAGGACCTTGCCTTAAACCCCGTCGTCCTGAGGAGCGTCAGCGACGTGAGGACCTTGCCTTAAACCCCGTCGTCCTGAGGAGCGTCAGCGACGTGAGGACCTTGCCTTAAACCCCGTCGTCCTGAGGAGCGCCAGCGACGTGAGGACCTTGCCTTAAACCCCGTCGTCCTGAGGAGCGCAGCGACGTGAGGACCTTGCCTTAAACCCCGTCGTCCTGAGGAGCGCAGCGACGTGAGGACCTTGCCTTAAACCCCGTCGTCCTGAGGAGCGCCAGCGACGTGAGGACCTTGCCTTAAACCCCGTCGTCCTGAGGAGCGTCAGC
>LNAP01001775.1_pt1 | contig 22517 bp, 18 predicted proteins | sample 602601 | NCBI WGS metagenome assembly LNAP01 (sample SAMN02440304, study PRJNA202911) | soil metagenome | biome: Subtropical and temperate rainforests or woodlands; isolation source: soil samples (1 kg each in a 20% v/v slurry with milli Q water) were... ...
AATAGACCAGGCCGATCTGGGGCGAGGGTTCCGGCTCGACCAGGCGCCGGATGCGCAATTCCGGCATGCCGGTGATCAGCGAGAGAAAGCTCAGCGGCAGGATGGTGGCTATGTTGCTGCTGCGGGTATGGGCGATCAAAGAGAGCGGCGAATTCGCCTCGATCTGGGCTCGCGGCTCGCTGCCCAGGGTACGAAAGACGCTGTCGATGATGCGGCGGTTCTGCATGTCGCGGGAGAGCAGGCAGAGCTGCAACCCTGCCGCCTCGCGCCAGCGTGCGGTCGCCGCCAGGGCGCCGCCTTTCTCGGCGCCGCTTTTGCCAGCCGGACTCTTGCCCGGGGCATTCTTATCGGCGCCACTTTCCGGGCCAGTGTTTCCCTGGATCAGGAAATAGCGTTCGCGATAAAGCGGCCGGGCACGCACATTCTCCAGCGGCTCGTTGTCGAGATAGGTGATGCCGGCTTCCAGTTCGAAGGCATCCAGGCCGCGCTGGATCTCCTTGGATGAGAGCGAGCGCAGCATGATGTTGACGGCGGGGTGCTGCTGGGCGAAGGGGCCGGTGATCAGCGAGGTGACCGGCAGGGCCGAGGGGATGACACCGATGCGCAATTGCCCGGCCAGCCCTTGGCGCGCCAGGCTCAGATCCTGATGCAGGGATTCATAATCGGCGACGATGCGCTGGGCCCAGTCGAGAATGGTCTGGCCCTCCGGCGTGAAACCCCGGAAGCGTTGGGCGCGCTCGACGATCGGCACCCCCATTTCGTCTTCAAGATGCCGGATTCCGGCAGAAAGTGTTGGTTGCGACACGTTACAGGCGGCGGCGGCGCGGCCGAAATGGCGTTCTCGACTGAGGGCCGTCAGGTACTGCAACTGCTTGATTAGCATTGATAATTTATTCCTGCCCAGGCGCTTTCAGCGGCCTGTCGTGCTGAGACCGACAAATATTAGACGATCCGCGTCATGAATTGATAGGACTTATCTATCAATCAAGTGACAACTTCGATTTGACCCAATGCCCCCGCTAGGGGAACGGTAACCTTTAATCGCGATACTATTACCTGAATGTGCTGGGAGAAATGGCCGTGACCACGCAACCGTCCTGGGACCAGGGCAGCGCGCGGCAGATTATTGCCGAGAAAAAAACCATGGATGGCGCCCTGCTGCCGATCCTGCATGCGCTGCAGGACCGGTTCGGGTATGTCGACGATGCGGCGGTGCCGCTGCTCGCCGAGGAGCTCAATCTGAGCCGTGCCGAAGTGCATGGCGTCATCACCTTCTACCACGATTTCCGCCGCCATCCGGGCGGCCGGCATGTGGTCAAGGTCTGCCGCGCCGAAGCCTGCCAGGCGCTGGGCGCCGGCATGCTGGAACAGCACGCCAAAAAGACCCTGGGTGTCGACTATCATGGGACGACGCGAGACGGCAACGTCACCCTCGAACAGGTCTTCTGCCTCGGCAACTGTGCCTGTGGGCCGTCGGTCATGGTCGATGACAAGCTTTATGCGCGCGTGACGCCGCAGCGTTTCGACGGCATCGTCGGCAAGCTGAAGGGAGGCCGCTAAGATGGCGATCGACCTTTTCATTCCCATGGATGCGACGGCTTTGGCGCTGGGCGCCGATGAGGTCGTCGAGGCGATCCACAAGGCGGCCGCCGAGGCGAAGACCGATATCCGCATCATCCGCAACGGCTCGCGCGGCCTCTTCTGGCTGGAGCCGCTGGTGGAAGTGGTGACGCCGCAGGGCCGCATCGCCTATGGCCCGGTTGTGCCGGAAGATGTCGCCGGCCTCTTCGCCGCCGACTTTCTTCATGGCGGCGCGCATGCCTTGCGCATCGGCAAGCCGGAAGACCTGCCTTATCTCAAGAACCAGCAGCGCGTGACGTTCGAGCGCTGCGGCATCACTGATCCCGTTTCGATCCCCGATTATCTCGCGCATGGCGGCTATCGCGGACTGAAGAACGCGATTGCGCTGGCGCCGGCCGATATCGTCAAGGCGGTGACCGATTCCGGGCTGCGCGGCCGCGGCGGCGCCGGCTTCCCGACGGGCATCAAATGGCAGACCGTACTCAAGGCGCCGGCCACCCAGAAATACATCGTCTGCAATGCCGATGAGGGCGATAGCGGCACCTTCGCCGATCGCATGTTGCTGGAAGGCGATCCCTTCCTGCTGATCGAGGGCATGACCATTGCCGGTCTGGCGGTCGGGGCGACCAAGGGCTTCGTCTATATCCGCAGCGAATATCCCCATGCCTTTGCCCAGATGAACCGGGCCATCATGGCGGCCAAGCTCGCCGGCTATCTCGGCGACAACATCCAGGGCAGCGGCAAGTCCTTCGAGCTGGAGACCCGGCTCGGTGCCGGCGCCTATATCTGCGGCGAGGAGACCTCGCTGCTAGAAAGCCTGGAAGGCAAGCGCGGCATGGTGCGGGCAAAACCGCCTTTGCCGGCGATCCATGGCCTCTTCGACCAGCCGACCGTCATCAATAACCTGCTTTCTTTCGCGGCGGTGCCCACCATTCTCGACAAGGGCGCCGAATTCTACCGGGATTTCGGCATGGGGCGCTCGCGCGGTACGATGCCGCTGCAGCTGGCGGGCAATGTCAAATATGGCGGCCTGATCGAACTCGCCTTCGGTGTGACCTTGCGCCAGGTGGTGGAAGACTTCGGCGGCAGCACGTTGAGCGGCCGGCCGATCAAGGCAATGCAGGTGGGCGGCCCCCTGGGATCCTACCTGCCCTATGGCCTGATCGACACCCAGATCGATTACGAAGCCATGGCGGCGGCCGGCGGCATGCTGGGCCATGGCGGCATCGTGGTGTTCGACGATACCGTCGATATGGGTGCCCAGGCGCGTTTCGCGATGGAATTTTGCGCTGCGGAATCATGCGGCAAGTGCACGCCCTGCCGGATCGGCTCGACACGCGGTGTTGAAGTGATCGACCGCATCCTGGCTGGAACCGAGCCGCAGAAGAACCTAAATCTCCTGAACGATTTGTGCGATACAATGCGGGACGGTTCACTGTGTGCCCTGGGTGGCCTGACACATATGCCGGTCCAAAGTGCCGTCAAGCACTTCGCTGCCGATTTCAATCGGCCCAAGCAAGCTGCCGAATAGAGGTGGCGCCAGATGTCAGCCACCATAACAGTCAAAACCGCGGTCGGACGGAAAGGCTAGCTAGATCATGCTGATCAAAGAAATCGATTACGGTACCCCGGCGCCCGTTGCGCCCCGGTCTTGCGGCAATGGCACCTGCGGTTGCGCGACCGGTGTGACACCGGAAGTGCATGCCGATACCGTGATGGTGACGCTGGAGATCGATGGCGAAAGTGTCACGGTGCCGCAAGGTACCTCGATCATGCGCGCGGCGATGCAGATGGGCACCCAGATCCCGAAGCTCTGCGCCACTGACAGCCTGGACGCTTTCGGTTCCTGCCGTCTTTGTGTGGTGGAGATCGAAGGTCGCCGCGGCACGCCGGCCTCCTGCACCACGCCTGCCGAACCCGGCCTCAAGGTCTGGACCCAGACCGGCAAGCTTGCCAAGCTTCGTCGCAACGTGATGGAGCTCTATATTTCCGACCATCCGCTGGATTGCCTGACCTGCGCCGCCAATGGCGATTGCGAGCTGCAGGACATGGCCGGCGCGGTCGGCCTGCGCGAAGTGCGCTACGGTTTCGACGGCGCCAACCATTTCGACAAGGTGAAGGATCAGTCCAATCCCTATTTCACCTTCGACCCAACCAAATGCATCGTCTGCTCGCGCTGTGTGCGCGCCTGTGAGGAAGTGCAAGGCACCTTCGCGCTGACCATCGACGGCCGCGGCTTTGCCTCCATGGTCTCGCCCAGCGAGGCCCAGCCCTTCCTGGAATCCGAATGCGTTTCCTGCGGCGCCTGCGTCCAGGCCTGTCCGACCGCGACCCTGATGGAAAACTCCGTCATCGAGGCCGGCCAGCCGGAACACAGCGTCGTCACCACCTGCGCCTATTGCGGGGTCGGCTGCTCCTTCAAGGCGGAGATGCGCGGCAATGAAGTCGTGCGCATGACGCCGTACAAGGACGGCCAGGCCAATCACGGCCATTCCTGCGTCAAGGGCCGCTTCGCCTGGGGTTACGCCACCCATAAGGACCGCATCACCAAGCCGATGATCCGCGCCAAGATCACCGATCCCTGGAAGGAAGTAAGCTGGGAAGAGGCGATCAATCACGCCGCCGGTGAATTCAAGCGCATCCAGAAGACCTATGGCCGCAGCTCTGTCGGCGGCATCACCTCGTCGCGCTGCACCAATGAAGAGACCTATCTGGTGCAGAAGCTGATCCGCGCCGCCTTCGGCACCAACAATGTCGATACCTGCGCCCGCGTCTGCCATTCGCCGACCGGTTATGGCCTGGCGACCACGCTCGGCACCTCGGCCGGCACGCAGGATTTCGATTCCGTCGCCGAAGTCGATGTCGTGATGGTGATCGGCGCCAATCCGACCGACGGCCATCCGGTTTTTGCCAGCCGGATGAAGAAGCGCCTGCGCGAAGGGGCGAAACTGATCGTCATCGATCCGCGGCGCATCGATCTGGTCAAGACGCCGCATGTCGCGGCGGATTACCATTTGCCGCTGAAGCCGGGGACCAATGTCGCCATGATCAATGCCCTGGCGCATGTGATCGTCACCGAGGGCCTGGTCAACGAGGATTATGTCCGCGAGCGTTGCGAGGTCGCGGAATTCGATCGCTGGCGCGCTTTCGTCGCCGATCCGAAGAATTCGCCGGAAGCGGCGGAAGCCTATACCGGCGTGAAGGCCGCAGATGTGCGCGCTGCTGCCCGGCTCTATGCCACCGGTGGCAATGCGGCGATTTATTACGGCCTCGGCGTCACCGAACACAGCCAGGGCTCGACCATGGTCATGGGCATGGCCAATCTCGCCATGGCGACCGGCAATATCGGCCGCAATGGCGTCGGCATCAATCCGCTGCGCGGCCAGAACAACGTGCAGGGCGCCTGCGACATGGGTTCGTTCCCCCATGAGCTGCCGGGCTATCGCCATATCTCGACCGATGACGTGCGCCACCAGTTCGAACAGGCCTGGGGCGTCACCCTGGAAGAGGAACCGGGCCTGCGCATTCCCAATATGCTGGATGCGGCGATCGACGGCAGCTTCAAGGGGATCTACATCCAGGGCGAGGACATCGCCCAGTCCGATCCCAATATCCAGCATGTGATCGCCGGCCTCAGTGCCATGGAATGCGTCGTCGTCCAGGATATCTTTCTGAACGAAACGGCGAATTACGCCCATGTGCTGCTGCCGGGTTCGACCTTCCTGGAAAAGGACGGCACATTCACCAATGCCGAGCGCCGCATCAACCGCGTGCGCAAGGCGGTGCAGCCCAAGGCCGGCTATGCCGATTGGGAAGTCACCATGATGCTGTCCAACGCCCTCGGCTATCCGATGAACTACAAGCATCCGTCCGAGATCATGGACGAGATCGCCCGCCTGACCCCGACCTTCAAGGGCGTCTCCTATGACGTGCTGGAAGAGAAGGGCTCGGTGCAATGGCCCTGTAACGACAAGGCGCCGGAAGGCACGCCGATCATGCATATCGGCGGCTTCGTGCGCGGCAAGGGCAAGTTCATGATCACGGAATTCGTGGCGACCGAGGAAAAGGTCGGACCGCGCTTCCCGCTGATCCTGACCACCGGCCGCATCCTCGCGCATTACAATGTCGGCGCCCAGACAAGGCGGACCGACAATGTCGCCTGGCATCCGGAAGACATGCTGGAGATCCATCCCTTCGATGCGGAAGATCGTGGCATTCGCGACGGCGATACCGTGTCGCTGATGAGCCGCGTCGGCGAAACCAGCTTGCGGGCCAAGGTCTCTGAGCGCATGCAGCCGGGCGTGGTCTATACGACCTTCCACCATGTCGGCACCGGCGCCAATGTGGTCACCACCGATTTCTCGGATTGGGCGACCAATTGTCCGGAATACAAGGTGACGGCGGTGCAGGTGCGTCCGACCAACCATCCCTCGGAATGGCAGTCGCAATACAGCAAGCAGCGCGCGGCGACGCGCCGGATCGAAACCACGGCGGCCGAATAGGCCGCCGGGGATGAGTGCCGCGTGGCCGCCAAGATAGCTGATAGCCCGGTCCCGGCGACGCCCGCCGATCGTGATAGGCTCGACCCTGAGATGACGGAGGCGCTGCAGCCCGGCCTGCAGCGCCTCGACCTTATCCGCATCGACCGCGACGGCAGCCGCCACCAGATCGACCGCGTGGTACCGGATGAAGTGCCGATCGCGCTCGTCTATAACGGCATCAGCCATGTCGTGATGATGGGAACACCCCTCGATCTGGAAGATTTCGCTCTCGGCTTTTCACTGAGCGAAGGCATCCTCAGCGATGCCAGCGAGTTGCTGGACGTCGAGACGGCGCCCGTCGGCGAGGGTGTCGAGGTCCGGCTGCAGATCACCGGCCGCGCCTTCGCCGGCCTGAAGGAGCGCCGGCGCAATCTGACCGGCCGGACCGGCTGCGGGCTCTGCGGCGTCGACAGCATCGATCAGGCGGTCCGCGATCTGACCCCGATCACGAATGACCGGCATTTCGCCGTGGCGGCGGTTTTCCAGGCGCTGAGCCAGCTGCCCGCCTTGCAGGTGCTGAACCGGGAATCGAAGACGCTGCATGCGGCGGCCTTTTGCAATGCCGAGGGCAGCGTGCTCGCCTTGCGCGAAGATGTCGGCCGGCACAATGCGCTCGACAAGCTGATCGGCGCCCTGCAGCGGGCGAAGATCGATCCCGCCCAGGGCTTTGCCGTCATCACCAGCCGCTGTTCCAGCGAGATGGTGCAAAAGGCGGTGGCTTTGCGCCTGCCGATGCTGGTGGCGGTTTCCGCACCGACCGGATTGGCGCAGGAGCTGGCGGATAAATACGGGCTGACGCTGATCGCCTTGGCGCGCAGCGACAGCCTGATCGTCGTCAGCGAGGGCTGGCGTCTGGCCTGAGCTTTGGATATGACCTTCTAGCCTTGATGTGACTCGGGAGTGGCATGGTGAGCAATAACAGCAACAGTCTGATCCGCATGGCGAACCAGATCGGCGATTTCTTCGATGCCTATCCGCCGGCCGAAGCGGTGCCGCAGATCGCCATCCATATCAAGAAATTCTGGGATCCCCGCATGCGCAAGGCGATCCTCGCCCATGTTGCCGATCATAATGGCGAGGGGCTGAAACCGCATGTGCTGGAAGCCATCAAGTCACTGCCGCACTGATAGTCGCTGCCGCACTGGCAGTCGCTACCGTCCCGAAGAGGGTGCAGTCATACCCGGTTCGACTCTTCGAATAACTGCCGCGCTTTCCCGACATCGTATGGCCGTTCGTTCAGCCTCTCGGGGTCCCACTCGCTGCGCTGCTGCATGAGAAGATCGCCGCCATAAACATGGATCGCACCGGTCAGGCGCGGGATCGGATTGGTCACCGAGTGAATGATATCGGGCCCCAGGGGCATGCAGTCGCCGCGGCAAAGCGACCGCGCACCGGCGGCTTCAATCCCGCGGCTGGCCTCCGGCGGCAAGCGGCGCCAGAAAATATTATCCTCCCGACCTGAATAGATGCCGATCACCGCCCACATGCGATGGTCATGCGGCATGATCGTCATGCCCGGTCCCCAGATCACATTGTGGATCGACAGGCTGGGCGACGTGTAAAGCGGGTTGATCCCGGCCCGCTGGGGTTCGCCCAAAGCGGCCAGCATGGCATCCGGCTCGCTCATGGCGCGGGCCAGGATCTCCGACACGCCTTTATGGCTGACATCCTGCGCCACAGCCCCCTGGCAATCGGCAATGAACCGGTCGAGATCAAGCATCGACATTCTCCATGAGAGGCGATGACCGCAATTGAAAGCCTCAATGCCGCTATCGTCAACCGCGTCTCCCGCGGGCGCGAAGAAACTGCTCGCGATCCCGTGATCCAAAATCCGCCCAGGGGCATGTTCGCTGGGGCATGTTCGCCGGATCAGTAAAACAGCGCCGGCCGGTCTTGTCTCCTTCGCCTGGTCGAAAAACGGCTACCGATGCAATATCGCCTGCCATCGTCTGATCCGCGCGGCAATGCCGCTTTGCTCACTCGCCCTTGCCGATGCCCGTCATCCAGGCGCACGTCACCCCGGCATGCCGCCCCCGCACGCCGCCCATCACGCCACTGGCGCGTCGGAAAATGCGCCGGCAAGCGTTTAATTCTGTGTGTGCCATTACCGGACTCGTGACGGCGGTAATGTGACGTGTGGTGAATCACGCTCTCGTGCTTCCGCTCTCAACACCGATTGATCACGGCGAAATCACGACCACATTGATATGGTAGACCGTGTGCATAAGGCATTCGCCTTAGGCCGACACGGTTTCCGCAAGGACAGGAAAAATGAAACCGACTGAGACGAAGCTTACACGCCGCCTTTCTGTTAGCCGACTGGTTGCGGGATGCCTGCTGGCGGTCGGCCTCGCATTGGCGGGCGCGTCAACGGCTCTGGCCGATGGCTGGAACGGCCATGGCGGTCCGGGTTTCCATGGCGGTCCGGGTCATGGTGACTTTCATGGCCGCCCCGACTTCCGGGGCCATCCCGATTTTCGCGGCCGTCCGTTCTTTGGACATCCGGGACCGGTTTTCGTGGGCCGCGGTCCGGTCTTCTACGCGCCGCGACCGGTGATCGTTGCGCCGGGTCCGGTCTATGTGCCGGGCCCCTATTACGCGCCCAACCCCTATTACGCGCCGGGTCCGTATTATGCGCCAGGGCCGGTCTATTACGCCCCGGCACCGGTTTATTACGGTGCGCCATCGGTGAATGTGGTGGTCCCACTGCGCTTCCGCTGAGTTGTCGCCGCGCAGGCGGCCCTCATTTTGGAACTGACGATGCCCCGGCGATCTCGCGAGAGCCGGGGCTGATCGATTCCGGTTGCTCTCTTCGTCCTTAAATGGCTACAGCCGCCGCCATGTCACGCCGTGATCCAGCGCAGCTTTCGCGAGCAATAGACTTGGCGCCCTGCTTAGCATAGGATCACTCCCGATAGGGAGAATCGCAGTTCATATCGATTGCTTGATTTCGGCAATCACCGGCTTGTCAGTCGGCGATTGTCTGTAGCTGGTCCTGTACGCCACGCGGCTCTGGTCAGGTCAGAGCCCCGACTACCGGTTTGCCGGCCCAGTTTGACTTCTCAATGAAAAGGCAGCGCTACGATCAAGGCGGTGCCACAAGGCCGAAATGGCTCATCAGGGAGGCATCATGAGCACCAGAATCATTTCTACCGTTATGCGTCGTCGGACGCTCATCCAGGGCGCTGCGGCCATCGGCATCATGCAGATCGCATCGCCTTTCATCATCAAGGCCCGCGCCGACGATCCGGTGAAGTTCGGCTTCTGCGATCCGCTGACCGGCACCTATGCCGCCCTCGGCAAGAACGAGCAGATCGGTTGCGAATATGCGGTGGAAGAGATCAATGCCAAAGGCGGCATCCTCGGCCGCCAGGCCCAGCTGCTGGTCGAAGATTCCACCAGCGGCGATGTCGGCACCGCCGTGCAGAAAGCCCGCAAGCTGATCGACCGCGACAATGTCGATTTCGTGCTCGGCAACGTGAATTCCGCCATGGCCCTGGCCTTGGGCCAGGTCACCAATGAATTGAAGCGCCTCCTCATCGTGACCGGCGGCCATACCGATGCGGTGACCGGCAAGGACTGCCATTGGAACGTGTTCCGCGTCTGCAACACGACGCAGATGGAAACCGGCGCGATCGCCGCCTCGCTGATCAAGAATGTCGGCAAGAAGTGGTATTACATCACCGCCGATTATGCTTTCGGACATACGCTGCAAAGCGGCTTCGAAGCGGCCTCGGCGAAGCTCGGCGGTACGACGCTCGGTGCCGATCTGACACCGCTCGGCAGCACCGATTTCAGCTCCTATCTGATCAAGGCCCAGGCTGCCGGCCCGGATGTGGTGATCTTCAATCTGGCCGGTGACGATATGGTCAATGCGCTGAAACAGGCCGTGCAATTCGGCCTCGACAAGCGCTTCCGTCTGGCCGGCGCCCAGCAGGAGCTGGAAGCCTTGGAAGGCCTGCCGTCGGAGGCGCGGATCGGCAGCTGGGTCTTCGAATGGTATTGGCGCCAGCAAGGCGTGCCACATGTCGACGAGTTTGTCGCCGGCATCAAGAAGAAGACCGGCAAGGTGCCCACGGCGCGAACCTGGTTCGGCTATGTCGCCACCTGGACCTGCGCCCTGGTCGCCAATCAGGAAAAGACCCTTGATGCGGTCAAGATGGCAAAAGCCCTGGAGGGCTTCAAACTGCCTCCGGAAGTGGCGCTGATGCCCAATGAGCCGACTTATTCGGCGGAAAACCATCAGCTCGTCGGCTCGCTCTATGTTGGCGAAGCGCAAGCCAGCGGGCCGGTGGATGAGGACCTCTTCAAGGTCAATGACGTCGTCGTCGGCAAGGATGTGGCGGCGCCCGCCGGTACCAGCGGCTGCACGCTGACCTGGCCGGCTTGATACCGTGACCCACCGGGCGATGCCACAGACAGCATCGCCCGGCCCGCCGCTGGTATCAAAAGAATGCCGGGGAAATGCAGTGCAGGCGCAGTCGACAGATCTTCCAGGACAATCCCATCCACGTAAATCGCAGACCGGCCTCGCATCACGGGCGCTAACCGGCTGGCCGCCGTTCCGCCCCGCCACCGCCGTTTTCACATCCATCGCATCGAGGCGGCCATGACGACGCTGCTCCTCTTCAACGTCTTCAACGGCCTGATCGTCGGCGCCTTTTATGCGTTGATGGCGCTCGGCCTGTCGCTGATCCTGAATTTAAGCGGCGTCATCAATTTCGCCCATGGCGGCTTCCTGGCGCTGGGCGGCTATTTCGCCTTCATGCTGATCCCCTTCATCGGCTTCTGGGGGGCGCTGCTGGTGGCGCCGGTCATGGTGGCGTTGCTCGGCCTCGTCATCGAACGCCTGCTGATCCGCCGCGTCTATGGGCGCGATCCGCTCTATGGCCTGTTGCTGACCTTCGGCATGGCCTTCGTCTTCGAGGACGGGACGCGCTATGTCTGGGGCGCGCAAAGCCTGCCCTATCAGATACCGAGCTGGCTGGCCTCACCGCTCAGCCCGCAATTCTTCTTCGTGACCGGCTATCGCCTGTTCATGATGGCGATCGTCGCCATCGCCGTGATCGGCCTCTTCCTGATCCTCAACCGGACCCGGCTCGGCATGCGGATCCGGGCCGGCACGCTCGATCTCGACACCGTCTCGGTGCTCGGCGTCAATGTGCGGCTGCTGCGCAATCTGAATTTCGGCCTCGGCATCTATCTTGCGGGCCTCGCCGGCGTGCTGGCGGCCGGCATGCTGGGCCTGCAGCCGACCATCGGCGAATCGCTGATCATGCCGAGCTTCGTCGCCATCATCGTCGGCGGCCTCGGCAGCCTGCCGGGCACGCTGCTGGGCGGTATCCTGATCGGCGTCGCCTCCGGCATCACCTCAGTCTTCCTGCCTTCGGCGACCGAGGCAATCATGTATGTGATGATGGGACTGGTCCTGCTGGTGCGGCCACGCGGCCTGTTGGGCGAGGAAGGGAGGTTGCATTGAGCTTCGGCCAGGGATCCGGTGACCGGAATAGACTTGCTCGGAATGCGCTGGCCTGGAATGCCTTGGTCTGGGCCCTGCTGCTCACCATGCCCTATTGGATGCCGCTGACCGGCGGCTATACCGCTTTGGCCAGCCGCGTCGTCGTGCTGGCGCTGGCGGCCATGGCGCTCAATTTCCTGCTCGGTTTCACCGGCGTTCTGTCCTTCGGTCATGCCGCCTATTTCGGCCTCGGCGCCTATGGGGCCGGCATGACGATCAAGTATCTGGTGCCCAGTACCGGCCTCGGCATCCTGGTCGGCGTGCTGATCGGCACAGTGGCCGCGGCCCTGATCGGCGCGCTGATCGTGCGGCTGCGCGGCGTCTATTTCGCTATGGTGACCATCGCCTTCGGCCAGGTCTTCTACTTCATCGCCTTCCGCTGGAATTCGGTGACCGGCGGCGATGACGGCTTGACCGGCTGGAAGCGGCAGCCGCTGGATCTCGGTTTCACCCAGATCGACATTCTCGGCAATGACAAGGCCTTCTATTATCTGGTGCTGTTCTGTTTCGCCGTCAGCGCGGGCGCCATGGCGCTGATCCTGAAATCGCCCTTCGGCCGCACCTTGCTGGCGATCCGCGAGAATGAGCGTCGGGCCCGGTTCCTCGGCATTCCGGTCGAACGGCATATCTGGCTGTCTTTCGTCATCTCTTGCCTGTTCGTCAGCCTGGCGGGCACGCTCTATGCGCTGCTCAACAATTTCACCGATCCGCGGGCCTTGCGCTGGGATCAATCGGGCAATTTCGTGATCATGGCAGTGCTGGGCGGCATGCGCTCCTTCTGGGGTCCGCTCATGGGCGCCATCATCTTTGTCGTGCTGCAGGATTACATCTCCAGCCAGACCCAGAACTGGATGTCCTTCATCGGCATCTTCTTCATGGCGGTGGTGCTGTTCTTCCCGCGCGGCGTCCTCGGCATCTTCAAGCGAAAGCGCGCCGCATGACCTTGCTCCGCGTCGAAAACGTCTCTTGCCATTTCGGCAGCCTGATCGCCGTCAATCAGGTATCGCTGGTGGTCGAGCCTGGCGAGCTGCGTGCCGTGATCGGGCCCAACGGCGCCGGCAAGACAACTTTCTTCAACCTGATCAGCGGTTTTCTGCCGCCGACCCGCGGTCGCATCCTGCTCGACAATCAGGATATCACCGCGCTGCCGCCGCATCGCCGTGTGGCGATGGGCATGGCGCGTACTTTTCAGATCACCGAGATCTTCCCCGAACTGACGGTGCGGGAGAATCTCTGCATCCCCGTCGAGCTTGCCGCCGGTCACCGGCTGAGCCCGTATCTATCGCGCGCCGCCGCGGCGCGGGTCAATGCCGAGGTCGACGACCTGCTGCAGGTGAGCGGTCTTACCGGCAAGGCCGACCGTCTGGTCGGCGAATTGTCCCATGGCGACCAGCGCGCCACCGAAATCATGATGTCGCTGGCCTTGAAGCCGCGCCTGCTGCTGCTCGACGAGCCGACGGCTGGCATGGGCGATCAGGAAACCTATGACATCACCCGTCTCATCCGCCGCTTGCATCAGGACCAGAAGCTTTCGATCGTGCTGATCGAACATGACATGCGCGTGGTTTTCCATCTCGCCGACCGCATCATGGTGCTGGCGGAGGGCGGCACCCTGGCGGAAGGAACGCCGGCGGAGATCGCCGCCAATGAGGGCGTACAGGCGGCCTATCTGGGGACCGCCGCATGACCGCCGGGACGACAGTGCTTGAAGCCACCATGCCCGGGGCCACCGTGCTTGAGACCGTCGGGCTGCAGACCTATTACGGCAAGAGCCATATCCTGCACGGCGTCAGCCTGGTGGTGCGCGAGGGCGAGATTGTGACGCTGCTGGGCCGCAACGGCGCCGGCAAGACCACGACCTTGCGCAGCCTGGTCGGCCTCACGCCGGCGCGCCAGGGGAAGACCCTGCTCTACGGCCGGGACATCACGCATCTGCCGCCTTATCGCATCGCGCAAGCCGGCATCGGCTATGTGCCGGAGGGACGCAAGATCTTTCCCAGCCTGACGGTCGAAGAAAATCTGAAGGTGCCGGTGGACCGGCCGGGGCCCTGGACCATTGCCCGCATCTATCAGCTGTTTCCGCGCCTGGAAGAGCGGCGCCTCAACAAAGGCCGTCAGCTTTCTGGCGGCGAGCAGGAGATGCTGGCGATCAGCCGCGCCCTGCTGCTCAATCCAAAGCTCCTGCTGCTCGACGAGCCATCGCAGGGACTGGCGCCGCTGATCGTGCAGCATGTCTTCAACGTGGTCGCCTCGATGCGCCAGGAAGGCATCTCGGTCCTGCTGGTCGAACAGAATGTCCGTGCCGCCGTCGCCATTGCCGACCGGGTTTACGTGCTGGATGACGGCAAGGTGGTTTATGACGGCACCGCCGCCGAATTCGCGCAAGACGAAGAGCGCGTGCGTGCGCTGGCCGGCGCCAGCGCCGAGAGCTGGGATATAAGCGAGTCGCTCTCCGCCGGCTAGCGCCACGCCACGAAAGAATCGCGTCCCCTTCGCTGACGAAACCACGAATCGCAGCCGCCGCTATTACGACGGGCAGCGAAAATCCCTGCGCGGAAAAACATCTCACGACAGCTTGTCGGATTGTTTTTTGTCGCCGTGATTCACGCTCTCGTGCGTTCGCTCTCTACACCAATTGATCACAGCGAAATCACAACTACATTGGTATTCATGACCGTGCGCCGATGGCATCCGCCATAGGCCAACACGGTTCTTCTGTGAGGACAGGAAAAAATGAAACCGATTGAGACGAAGCTTTCGCGCCACGCTTCCTTTAGCCGATGGGCTGCCGGATGCCTGCTGGCTGCCGGCTTCGCAATGGCCGCCTTATCGCCGGCATCGGCCGATGATTGGAACAATAATGGCCACTTCGATAACGGGCATGGGCGGCCTGTCGTCGTCCATGGCCGGCCGGAACGCGTCGTCGTGCATCAACGCCCGGTCATCGTGCATCAGCGGCCCGTCTTCGTCCATTCGCGCCCGGTCGTCGTTGCGCCGGGTCCGGTGTTCGTCGAGCCGCGCCCGGTCTTCGTGCGGCCGCGCCCGGTCATCGTCGCGCCGGCCCCCGTCGTGGTTGCCCCCGCGCCAGTCGTGTTGGCACCGCCTTCGGTGAATGTCGTGGTGCCGCTGCATTTCTGATAGCCCGCCGCGCTGGCGGTAACGCCTGCGGCTCACCGGCGTGACAGCTATCTATCTTGTATTATCTTGACCCCAGCGACCTCATCGGCGCTGGGGTCAAGCGTTTCAACGCACTATCTCACCACCCGCCGCGACATCTGCAACGTCAATCGATATCGACCACCACAGCGACGTGATCCGACGGCTGATCCCAGCTGCGCATGTCGCGGACGATCTTCGCCGCCTTGACGCGCGGCGTCACCGCCGGCGTCGTCCAGACATGATCGAGACGCCGGCCGCGATCATTCTTCTGCCAGTCCGGCGAGCGATAGCTCCACCAGGAATAAAGCTTGGTCGGCTCCGGCGTAAAGTGCCGGATCGGATCCTGCCAATGGCCGGCAAGCTGCAGCGCGTTCAGCTTCTCGACTTCGACCGGCGTATGGCTGACGATCTTCAGCAGCTGCTTATGCGACCACACGTCATGCTCCAGCGGTGCGATGTTGAGATCGCCCACCATGATCGCCTTGCGCGTCTTTTTCTGGCTGGTGAACCAGTCCTTCATCTCGTCCAGGAATTGCAGCTTATGGGCGAATTTCACGTTTTCCTCTGGATCGGGAATGTCGCCGCCGGCGGGGATATAGAAATTGTGCAGCTCGACATCGCCGCCCAGCACCACGACGCCGTGGCGGGAATCCGCTTTCTTGCACCAGTCCTGGGGATCGCGGGCCTTGAAAGGCAGCTTGGAGAGGATGGCGACACCGTTATAGCCCTTCATGCCGTGGCGCAGGACATGGGGGAAGCCCAGAGCCTTCACCTCTTCCATGGGAAACTCGCTGTCCTGCACCTTGATTTCCTGCAGGCAGACGACATCGGGCTGTTCCTGCTGAACCAGCCGGCGCAGCAGGTCGAGACGCAGTCGGAGCGAATTGATGTTCCAGGTGGCCAGACGCATGGTGACGTACCTCGATACCGATGGAGTAATGCTGACATTGGCTCCGGCGGCCGATCCCGCGATGTGGCTGCCGATGCGATCATCGATCTTTCTACCGACAAAAATCTGCAGAAGGAAGCCGAGGGATTCACGAAAAATTTCCGAATTGGCGCCAAACTGTCATCAGCGCACTCCCGTCAGGATCGACAAAGATGCAGCAGGCTCCCCATAGAACTTCCGCCCGGCCGTCAAAGCGGCCCCGCGTCATCGCCGCCAGCCGGTCACATGCCACGCCGGCCACCACACTCTTGTTTCTGGCTACCCTCATCGCCGCACTCGCCGTCCTGGCGTTGCGCTGATATCTCGGCGCGGCCAAGCCCGGCGGCGACGGATCACCAAGAAACGATAACGATAGGCGGTCGAAAATTGGGGACGCCCGGTCTGGGGGGATCGGCGTTCCCTCTTTTTTGCCCAGTTTCTTTGCCGCCTTGCGATCAAATTCCCACGTTATTTAGTCAATATTTCATCATTACCGATCTAGTGTCGCCGCGATTGCCTCGGGCGATAATCGGGCGGAGAGCGGCGTGGGCGAACAGCGTGTGACACGTCGGACGATGTCAGGCAGCCGGCGCCTGGAGTTGGAGCCGGCGCTGACACTGCGACAGATGCTGCCGACCCTGCTTCTGGTGCCGGGCATTCTCGCCGGCCTCGCTTATGGCGAATTGCGCCCTCATCACCTTGTCGGCGAAACCCTTGCCGTTCTTGCCTTGGATGGGTCCAGCCGGACCGCTTTGGCCGATATAAGCCAGGCGGGCGGTCTGATCCTGCGCCCCGGCGGTCTCGCGGGCAGCGTGATCGCAAAGGCATCGGATGCCGGTTTTGTCGACCGCCTAGCGGCCATCGGCAACGGCCTGATCGTTTACCGCTTGGATGATGGAGCAAATTGCGCCGGCGCTATCGCCGGCCGATCGTCAGGCAGCTGATCTCGGTCGTGCAACGCAGGCCCAGGCGGGCTTGGAAGATCGCAGTTGAACTCACCGCAGTTGAACAAAGGGCCCGCTTCGACGGCAGGGTCGAACTGGAGACCAGAATTCATGGATGCTCTGACCGCCCTCCGCAACCAGACGGCACGCATCCTGGTGATCTTTCTCTGGATACATCTGCCATTGGTCATTGCCTGCGCCTGGCTTGCCGGCACCGATATGGTCTGGCCGGCGGCGCAGGCCGGCATCCTGGCCATTGCCGCCACCGCGGCCCATGCCTTGGCGACACCGGCCGCCGCGCGTCTGGTGATTTCCGCGGCGCTGATGCTGATGGTTGCGGTGCTGGTCTCGACACTCAGCGGGCGCGAGTGGCAGATCGACATGCATATGTATTTCTTCGCTGCCTTGGCGATCCTGACCCCTTTCTGCGACTGGCGCGCGATCGCCACGGGAACGCTGGTGGTCGCGCTGCATCACCTGATCCTGAATGTCGCCTTGCCGGCCATGGTGTTTCCCAATGGCGGCGATCTGCTCAGGGTCATCTTCCATGCGGTCATCGTGCTCGTCGAAGCCGGAACGTTGATCTGGCTCAGCCAGCAACTGGTGCTGCGCTTCATGCAATCCGCCCAGGCCGTCGCCGCTGCCGAGGCCGCCAATGAGGAAGTGAAACTCCTGGCCGCCCGCGACAATGAGCGGCGCGCCCAGGCCGAAGCCGATCGCCGCGCCGCCTTCCAGGGCCTTGCGGTGGATTTCGAGCAGGCGGTGGGAAGCGTGGTGCAGCATGCGGCCAAGTCGACGGCCAGCCTCAATCAATCCGCCGCCAAGATGCGCGAGGCGGTGGCGCAGACATCCGACGAAAGCAAGAGTGCTGCCCATATTGCCGCCGATACCACCGGCCATGCGCAGACGATCGCGGCGGCGGCGCAACAGCTCTCCGCTTCCGTCGATGAAATCAGCCGCCAGGTGACGCAGGCGGCGGCGGTCAGCGACCGTGCCGTGTCGGAAGCATCGAAGACCAATGTTGCCGTCGCCGATCTCTCCGCCGCCGCGCAACGTATCGGCAATGTTGTCAAGCTGATCAGCGATATCGCCGGCCAGACCAATCTGCTGGCCCTGAATGCGACGATCGAAGCGGCGCGCGCCGGCGATGCCGGCAAAGGCTTCGCCGTCGTGGCTGGGGAGGTGAAGAGCCTGGCGACGCAGACGGCCCGTGCGACCGAAGAGATCTCGACCCAGATCGACGCCATCCAGATCGCGACACATGAATCGGTGACGGCCATCGGCACCATCGAGGCGACCATCCGGGAGATCAGCCAGGTCTCGGCCTCGATCAACCAGGCGATCGATCAGCAATCGGCGGCGACCCAGGAAATTGCGCGCACTGCCCAACAGGTTTCGGCGCAGACCGAGCAAAGTGCCCAGTCGATCGCGGTTGTGCAGCAACGCGCCAGCGATACCGGCATTACGGCAGATCAGGTGATCTCGGCCCTCGCCACGCTCGATGGACAATTTTCCACGCTGCGTCGGCAGGTCGATCAATTCGTGAAAACCATCCGCACCGGCTGAACCGCCGGCGCCGGCAAAACATCGAGACGAACACGGATGCAAAATAGAGAACGCCCGGCCAGGGGAAGACCGGGCGTTCCATTCTCCGTTAGCCGGAGGCCAACCGCGGTGGGGGAGACCGCCTGTTGGCGACCGAAACCGTTGCAGTCTCGGCCTTACTGCTAGAAGATTTGGTATCGCTCACCGTCAATTCAACGGGAGATCCGGCGAATCTCTGCATATCTGCAACTGGGGCGTTGCATGACTACTTGATCATACAATCTCAGACTCTTTCCAGGACTCACAACGATATGCATCACTCACGCCGCCGGACGATGCGTAGTTGTGCGACGTTGTTGAGCATATTCTCGAGCTGCTGCGCCGAATGCCTTGAACAGCTTCACTGAATCGGGATTCTCCATCGCGCGATATTCGGGATGCCATTGCGTGCCGATGGCAAAGCCGGCATGGCCTTTGACGGTGACAGCTTCGATCACACCATCTTCGCTGCGACCTTCCGCCACAAGGCTTTCCGCCAGCCGGTCGATGCCCTGCCAGTGCACCGTATTCACCTTGGTCCTGGTCTTGCCCAGCAATTGCGCGAATTGGCCGTCCGGCGTGAAGTCGACGTCATGGGCCAGCTGATAGATCTCATCATAGGAAGCGTTCTGCGGCCCGCGATGATCGGCATGGCCGGCCACGTCGTGAATATGCGTGTTGAGCGTGCCGCCGAGCGCCACGTTCAATTCCTGGAAGCCGCGGCAGATGGCGAAGATCGGCAGCTTGCGGGCGAGTGCCGCCTTGACCAGCGGCAGGGTGATGCCGTCGCGGCCGGGATCCTGCGGGCTGTCGGCGCGGTCGGGTTTGCCGCCGTAAAGGCTGACGGCGACATTGGACGGGCTGCCGGTGAACAGCACGCCGTCGACATGGTCCAGCAGCGCCTCGGGCGCCAGGATCGGACCGAGCGCCGGGAAAGACAGCGGATAACAGCCGGAAGCCTCAACCAAGGCGCGCAGGTATTTATCGCCGACGGTGTGATAGTTCTGGCCGTCGATATGCTTGATGCACATCGGCACGGCGATGATCGGCGCATCCGCGGGCAGCTGGATGGCCGGCAGGGTCATGGTCGGCAGCGGTGCGGCGGTTGGTGGCATAGTATCACTCGGCCTTTAGAATCTGACGGGCAGCTTGCTAAAGACTGTAAGCATCCGGTGGCCGCTTTCCAAGCCGTGCGGCCTGCAGCCCCGCTATATGCCGGTTGCAGGGCATATGGCTGACACCAGATCCGCTTCAGTTCCGCTTGGACTTCTTCTGGGGGGTGGCGAACAGCTCATTGGCCAGCTGGACGCCGAACTGGGCATCGTAGAGGGCGACGCGGATTTCCTGGTTCTTGTTGTCGGTGATGGTCCATTGCCGCAATTCCAGCGGCCGGTCGCCGAATTCCAGCAGGACACTGCCGGCATCCGGCTCGTCGGTCTGCACCAGGCCGATCTGGAAGGCGCCGGGGGCGCGCTGGAACGAGGTGATGGTGACATCGCCGCCCAGTTTCACCTTGTCCTTCAGCAGGAACCACATGGGCGAGAGATAAAGCGGCACCTGGCTCAGATTGTTCAGCTCGGCATCGTAATAGCTGAGGGCGATGCCGTCGGCCACCAGCAGCACCTTGCTGGGCGGATCATAATCCACCCGCAACCGGCCGGGCCGGCGCAGATAGATCTTGCCGAAGGCCAGGCCCTGATTGGGGGCGTATTGCTGGAAGCGCGCTTCGACCGAGGTCAGGCCGTTCAGATAGTCCTCGATCCGGTCGACGTCCTTCTGGTCCTCGGGGCTCAAGGTAATGCCCTTGGGCTTTTTGGCGAAGGCCTCCGGCGCGGCGGCGGTGAGACTGAGGCCGGCGACGCTCAAGCCGGTGGTCACTGCAGCGGAGAGCAGCAGATGGCGGCGGGTAATCTCGATCTTGTTCAACATGCAATCCAATACAGAAGAGATCTCGAAAAGGCGGGTTTCCCCAAGCTGACCGCTGGGCTGATCGCTGGGCCTGACCGAGGTTCCTACCAGCCAATCATGGCCAAAAATCGGCGCTGATTCAGTGATCGGCGTCGATATTGCGAGCCAGGACCTCGCGTTTGCCGACATGGTTCGCGGAGCTGACGACGCCTTCCTTTTCCATGCGCTCGATCAACCGGGCGGCGCGGTTGTAGCCGATCTGCAGATGGCGCTGCACGAAGCTCGTGGAGGCCTTGCGCTCGCGGCAAACCAGAGCAACCGCCTGGTCATATAGGTCGTCGCCGGAGCCGCCGCCACCGCCGGCCCCGATCATTTCTTCGCTATCCGCGCTTTCCTCTTCCTCGGTGACCTCCTCGACATAGGCCGGCTCGCCCTGCTCCTTGAGGAACTGGACGATGCTTTCGACTTCGCGATCGGAAACGAACGGACCATGAACACGGGTTACCCGGCCGCCATTTGCCATATAGAGCATGTCGCCCTGGCCCAGCAGCTGTTCGGCGCCGGTTTCGCCCAGGATGGTGCGGCTGTCGATCTTGGTCGTCACATGGAAGCTGACGCGGGTCGGGAAGTTGGCCTTGATGGTGCCGGTGATGACATCGACCGAGGGGCGCTGCGTCGCCATGATGATATGGATGCCGGCGGCGCGGGCCATCTGCGCCAGGCGCTGGATCGCCGCCTCGATATCCTTGCCGGCGACCAGCATGAGATCGGCCATTTCGTCGACCACCACCACGATGAAGGGCAGCGGATTGAGATCGAAGGGCTCTTCTTCATAGATCGGCTTGCCGGTCTCGGGATCGAAGCCGGTCTGCACCCGCCGTGTCAGCTCCTCGCCGGCATTGCGCGCCTGTTCCAGGCGCTGGTTGTAGCCGTCGATATTGCGCACGCCGAGCTTCGACATCGAGCGGTAGCGGTTCTCCATCTCCCGTACGGTCCATTTCAGCGCCACCACCGCCTTGCGCGGTTCGGTGACGACCGGCGAGAGGAGATGCGGGATGCCGTCATAGACACTGAGTTCCAGCATCTTCGGATCGATCATGATGAACTTGCACTGATCCGGCGTCAGTCGGTAGAGCAGCGACAGGATCATGGTGTTGATCGCAACCGACTTGCCCGAGCCGGTGGTGCCGGCGATCAGCAGATGCGGCATGCGGGCAAGATCGACCACGATCGGCGCGCCGCCGATATCCTTGCCCAGCACCAGTGCCAGCTTGCCCTGGGTCGATTGATAGCTGTCATCTTCCAGCAATTCGCGCAACGCCACGGATTCACGCTGGCGGTTCGGCAGTTCGATGCCGATCACGCTGCGGCCAGGCACCACGGCGATGCGCACCGAGACGGCGCTCATCGAACGCGCGACGTCATCGGCTAGGCCCACCACGCGGCTGGTCTTGGTGCCGGGGGCCGGTTCCAACTCGTAAAGCGTCACGACCGGGCCGGGCCGCACTTTCACGATCTCGCCTTTGACGCCGAAATCCTCCAGCACGGTTTCCAGCAGCCGGGCGTTCTTTTCCAGGCTTTCCTCGTTGATCTTCTGCACGGCGGCATTGGCGGGCGGCCGCGCCAGCAGATCATGCGGCGGCAATTCGAAATCGCTTTCTTCCAGGGCGAGGCTGGGCTGGGCAGTGCCCCGCTTCGCGGCCTTGCCCGGCGCCTTTTCCTTGGCCACCGGCTGCGCCACCAGACCGCGTATCCGGGCCGAAGGCTGCGTCAGGGAGGGCTGTGCCGCGACGGGGGCATAGCTATCCTCTGCAGGATCGCCGGCCCCGCCCAGGCGTTGGCCGCGCTGATAGACCCGGTCGGTATCGTCCTCTTCGGCGAAATGCGGCTCATGCCGCGCCGCCTGACCATTGCGGCGCAGGACGGATTGGCCGAGCGCCGATCGGCCGCCGGCAAAGAGGCGGCGATACCAGCTGCCGCGGGCCGGCTGGGTCGCATCCTGTTCGTCCTCATCGGCCGGGCCGAGCGTACGTCGGCTGCGCTCGATCACCAGGCCGACCCGGCGGCCGGCGGTGGCGACATTGCGGCCGAAGCGGACATAACTGTGAATGCCGATGCCCAGCGCGAAATAGAGCGCCACCAGGGCTGCGACGGCGGCGATCACTGCCGGCAGGAAGCTGGCCGAGCCCATCACCGGCGGCACGCCGAGGGTGGCCAGCAACCCGCTGAAGCCGCCAAGCCCGCCGGCGGCGCCGTTGAATCCGGCCGTGCCGGCCAGCAGCAAATGACCGCGCGGGGCTGCGTACTCTCCAGGCAACTGCGCCAGTTCGGTTTCGAAATCCTGAAAGCACAAA
>LNAP01002952.1_pt1 | contig 22516 bp, 22 predicted proteins | sample 602601 | NCBI WGS metagenome assembly LNAP01 (sample SAMN02440304, study PRJNA202911) | soil metagenome | biome: Subtropical and temperate rainforests or woodlands; isolation source: soil samples (1 kg each in a 20% v/v slurry with milli Q water) were... ...
TGCATAGTCTGCAAATCCGTCAGGAAGCGTGTTCGTTAAATTAACCAGGACGCGATCCTTGGTTGTCAAGCTGATTTGCTTTTCCTGCCTTGCTGCCTGCATTTTTTCAAGCGGTGTTGCTATCCATACGGGTGTTTCGTCGGCCATTTTTGCGTCAGCACGACAGTGCGGTGTAAAGCTCAGCGGAGTTTGCGTCCACAGCAAACGATCCATCGCGATGGCATGTTCTTCTTCCGGGACGTAGATCAATACAGGTGTGCCTTGAAGATGAGCGGCAGCAACCCAGCGTGCTGCTGCCTGGAGCCGATCCGTCGCGCCATGAAAAAAGCTTATTTGGGTCATTTTGGTGGCATTATTTTTTCTTGGGACTGGACTTCGGAGCAGTACTGGCCCGGGGCTGATTTGTTGAAACATTTTTTTTGGCAGGGACCAGTTGTGTGCGATTGAGTAAAAACTGCGTGAGCAACGGTACAGGCCTGCCCGTTGCGCCTTTTTCTTTGCCCGACCGCCAGGCTGTGCCGGCGATATCCAGGTGAGCCCAAGGGTATTTTTTGGTAAAGCGCGATAAAAAGCAGGCTGCTGTGATTGAGCCAGCCGGTCGGCCGCCGATGTTGGCCATGTCGGCAAAATTACTCTTGAGCTGGTCTTGATAGTCAGCCAGGCGCGGTCGCTGGTTGTTTGGCCTGCGTTCAGGAGTTCTTTGGCTAGGTCATCCTGGTTTGCCAACAGGCCGGAGGCCACATGGCCGAGTGAAATAACACAGGCGCCCGTGAGGGTGGCGATGTCAATCACGCAGTCCGGATTGAAGCGCTCAACATAAGTGAGCGCATCGCATAAAACCAGTCGGCCTTCTGCGTCAGTATTCAGGATTTCGATGGTTTGGCCTGACATGGAGGTCACAATGTCGCCGGGTTTGGAGGCTGCGCCATCGGGCAGATTTTCACTGGCAGGAATAACGCCGATGATATTTAACGGTAGCTTCAAGAGCGCGGCGGTTTTAAGCGTTCCCAGAACGCTCGCCGCGCCGCACATGTCATACTTCATTTCGTCCATCTCATGGCCAGGCTTGAGCGAGATGCCACCGCTGTCAAAGGTAATTCCCTTGCCCACCAAAACAATGGGCGGTGTTTTTTTCGTGCCGCCTTCGTGGCGCAGAATAATAAGCTTGGGCGCTTCACGCGAGCCGCGTGCAACTGAGAGCAGGGTGTTCATGCCCAGCTTTTCCATGGCATTCTTTTCTAGCACTTCCACGGATAGGTTGTGTGTTTTTGCGAGCTTTTTGGCCTCGCTGGCAAGGTAAGTGGGGGTGCAGATATTGCCGGGCAGATTGCCTAAATCCTTCGTGAGCGTCATGCCTTCGGCAATGGCTACGCCTTCAGCGAGCGCGGTTTTTGCTTGGGTGAGTGTTGTGCCCGCCTTGCTTGGCTCTGCTGATATGGCGAAACTGATTTTTCGTAAATTTTGCGCTGTGCTTTCCGGCTTTGATTTGAGTTGATCAAAGCGGTACAGGGATTCTTGAATGGCTATCGTGGCTTGGCGAATGTTTTTTGCTGTGTCGCTCTGTCCGGCTGCTTGGGTAACGGTTAATTCAGCAAGAAACAGGGTCGCCTCTGTTGCGCCAGTGTTAATCAAATGCTTAACCGCAGCGATGACTGTGGCAAGGTAATTTTTTTCATTAAAAGCTTCTTCTTCTCCGCAGCCCGCCAGCAGGATCCGGTCAGCTTGAGCACCCGGTGTTTTTTGCAACAAGAGCGTTGTGCCAAGCTTACCGGTCATGTCACCGTGTTTAATTTGCGCGCTGATGGCGTTTTTGACGGCCTGGTCTAGGGTTTTGGCGCTAGCTGAGAGCTTTCCCGATTGGAATACACCCACAACAACACACCCGCTTTGGGTTTTTTCCGGGCTGTCAATTTTTATGCTAAATTCCAAAACAGATTCTCCTCAAGGGTTGTTGAAGGCACTTGTTTGAAGGCGCATCAGCAGGCAAGTCTGACAAGAATTGAAACAAGCCAAGTGCAAACGTCGATTCTCGCCAACTTTCCCTAAGAAGTCAAAACATACCCATCAACGATGAAGATTTACCAACGCGCTGCCATTCGGGAATTTTCTCAATCTGCAGTAGCTACCCTTACTGCGCTTCTTGCCATTCTCATGACGGTCCAGCTGATCCGTCTTTTGGGTCAGGTTGCAGGCGGAAAGCTCACTGCAGATGCGGTCATGGTCTTGATGGTCTTTGGTGTGATTGGTTATCTTCCAGTTTTGCTGTCAATCGCTACCTTCATTGCAGTTTTACTCACTTTGTCACGCTGGTATCGCGATTCGGAGATGGTGATTTGGCAAGCGGCGGGCATGCCGTTGTCGGCTTGGATTTCGCCCGTATTGAGGTTTTCCTTGCCCGTGGTCATAGTCATCGCGACACTCTCATTGGTATTGGCCCCCTGGGCAACGCAAAAGGGGCTGATGTATCGCCAGAAAGTCGACGACAGAGGGGATGTCGCACGCGTCTCGCCAGGGGAGTTCAATGAGTCGAGTTCGGGAGATCGGGTGTTTTTTGTTGAAAGTGTGGGTGGCCAAGCCAGTGTTGTGAAAAATGTATTCATTAGCTCCGTGCAGCAGGGGCAAGCCGGTGTGATGGCAACTGCTTTGGGCCATACTGAGACTGCTGAGAATGGCGATAAGTTTCTCGTGTTAGAAAAAGGTCGGCGTTATGAGGGGGCTGCAGGAACGCCCGCTTATCGGGTGATGGCGTTTGAGCGCTATGCAATCAGGATAGAAACCAAAGAGTCGCAAAATCTGGAAACTTCGCCAAGAACCAAGTCCCTGGTCGATTTGCTGAAATCCCCCAGGTTGGCTGAGCGTGGTGAGTTGCTTTGGCGTCTTGGTTTGCCTTTGGCGGCTCTTAATCTGGCTTTATTGGCGATACCTTTTTCTTATGTGAATGCACGGGCAGGTAGAACAAATAACCTGTTTTTTGCTTTACTTGCATACATGTTGTACAACAACCTGCTCAGTGTCAGTCAAGCTTGGGTCGCGCAGGGGAAGTTGCAGTTTGGTATTGGTGTCTGGTTGATTCACGCATTGATCTTTCTGTTGCTGTTCGTGCTTTTCTACTATCGGCAAAACCCATTTTTCCTGGCTGGAAGAAAATGGCATTAAAGATCTATGAGCGCCATTTGGCGAGAGAAATTTATGTCGCAGTGGCATTTGTTTTGCTCGCGTTCCTCATGTTGTTTGCCTTTTTTGACTTGATTCGCGAGCTCGAAAGTGTCGGCAGAGGTGGCTATAAACTTCAGCATGCGCTCGGTTTTGTGGCGCTCACCTTGCCTGGCCGGTTGTATGAGTTATTCCCGATTGGCATTTTGATCGGTACACTCTACGCCCTGGTTACTTTGGCGAGACATTCGGAAATTGCCGTACTCAGGGCTTCTGGCTTATCGACGCGTGACTTTATCGGCTCATTCATGCGCCTAGGCTCAGTATTTGCCGTGCTCATTTTCCTGGTGGGTGAGTTTGTTGTGCCATTTTCTGAGCAATATGCCCAACATTGGAAATTAAAGGCTCAAGGAAATGTCGTCGCCAGCGAGTTTCGCTCAGGCGCTTGGGTTAAGGATGACAGAACGTTTATCAATGTAGCCGAGGTTGGTTCAGACTCATCGCTTAACTCGCTGCGGATTTTTGAGTTTGATCACCAGTTTCATTTGATCTCAATGAGCGAAGCGAAAAAGGGGCACTTTGTTGCGGATGGCGAGTGGTTGCTGGACGATGTGGTGCGGACTGTTTTTTCAGGCGAATCGGCACGCGTGGAGCGTTATGCCAGCCAAAGTTGGAAGTCTGCTTTGAATCCGGAGTTGTTTGTCGTTTTGATGATCTCGCCTGATCGCATGTCAATATTCAATTTGGTTCGCTATATCAACCATTTAAGTGCGAATCAGCAAAAAACCAACAGATACGAGATTGCCTTCTGGAAGAAGCTTATCTACCCACTAACGCCCTTGGTGATGATGGTGTTGGCATTGCCGTTTGCATATTTGCAGGACCGTATGGGCGTGACCAGTACACGTGTTTTCATGGGCGTGATGCTGGGGGTGGCGTTTCACATGCTGAATGGATTATTTTCCAATCTTGGTACGATCAATAGCTGGCCACCATTTCTTTCTGCCATTACGCCCAGCTTGCTGTTTTTATTGGTGGCCATGAGTCTGTTGTGGTGGGTAGAGCGGCGTTAAGGCATGGGTTTGGGTTTGAAAACAATGCCCGTTTTAGCTAAGCGATCATGCAGGAACTGACGATCACGATCAAACGGCGCCCATAGAAGCCCTGCCCCAAGGCAAGCGATGCTCGGCCAGGCGAGGAGGTAGCGGGCTATTAGCCTGGGAATCGATGGTTTGCTGCCATCCTGAGAAACAATTACCAATTGCCATGTTTGCATGGGGAGTGTTTGACCCACTAAGTGCCAATAGGCAACAAAATAGACGCCTGCTGTGACAATCAGATGAAGCAGTACCGCCCAGCCTGGCAGCAGAATGGATGTTGTTATGGCGAGCACTAAGTGTGGAACAAAGAATGTGACAGAAAGCACGCCGAACAATAGAACTCCCTCATAAAGTAAGCTGGAAAGTCGGCGTCGGATGCTGGGTAACCCAGGGTGTTGGTAATCTAATTTGCGAATGGTCATGGTTTGGGCAATTAGTAGGGTATGGGCGATTAATGGTGCGGCGGGACGTGTCAGAATTAGCGCAATGCCTGATGAATCCGATTTATTTCTAATGCTTATGTGGCAAGGGATAGCGTATCTTTTAGATGTTTTTTTATGGGTGATCCATTAAAATCTTGACCATTCGTTATCAAAACAGTATGGTTACGCGTTTACTTCAAAAAATATGATGACAGGTGTAATCAATGCAGCTAACGGGCGCTGAAATTGTAGTTAAGTGTCTTCAAGAAGAAAAGGTTGAGTACGTTTTCGGTTACCCCGGGGGGTCCGTTCTCTACATATACGACGAATTTTTCAAACAAGACAAATTTAAGCATGTCCTGGTAAGACACGAGCAGGCGGCAGTGCATGCTGCAGATGCTTATTCGCGTTCGTCTAACAAGGTCGGTGTGTGTGTTGTCACCTCCGGTCCGGGTGTGACGAATGCGGTGACTGGCATTGCCACCGCAAATATGGATTCAATTCCATTGGTGGTTATCAGCGGTCAAGTCCCTACTCACTACATTGGGCAAGATGCGTTTCAAGAGTGCGATACCGTGGGGATTACTCGCCCGTGTGTTAAGCATAATTTTCTTGTTAAGGATGTCAACGATCTCGCTACAACGCTTAAAAAAGCGTTTTATATTGCCCAGTCAGGTCGGCCAGGGCCTGTGCTAGTCGATATTCCTAAAGATGTAACGACTCATGTGTGTGAGTTTGAGTATCCAAAGACCATTTCGATGCGCTCCTATACCCCTAACGTAAAGTGCCATAGTGGCCAGGTTAAAAAAGCGCTTCAGCTCTTGCTGGATGCAAAGCGTCCAATGATTTATACCGGTGGCGGCGTTATCCTGTCCGATACTTCGCGTCAGCTGAAGAAATTGGCGCATTCGCTCGGTTTCCCGGTAACCAATACGCTGATGGGTTTGGGGGGCTATCCGGCAACAGACAAGCAGTTTGTTGGCATGTTGGGTATGCACGGCACTTATGAGGCCAATATGGCAATGCATCATTGCGATGTGTTGCTTGCGATTGGGGCTCGATTTGATGATCGCGTGATTGGGAATCCCGCTGACTTTGGTTCAGTTTCGCGCAAAATCATTCATGTCGATATTGATCCTTCTTCGATTGCCAAGCGGGTGGACGTTGATGTGCCTATTGTGGGTCATTTGCCGGATGTTTTGGGTGAATTGCAGGCCCTGCTGGATGAGCAAAAAACGAAGCCGGATGTTAAGGCTATCGCGGCTTGGTGGAAGCAAATTGATGCTTGGCGTGGTAGGAACTCGCTTAAATACAAGCAAGGCAAAGACGTTATCATGCCGCAGTATGTCATCGAGAAACTCTATGAGGTCACTGGTGGCGAGGCCTTTGTGACATCTGATGTCGGTCAGCATCAGATGTGGGCAGCGCAACCAAGGCGCTGGATTAATTCCGGTGGCTTGGGCACGATGGGTGTTGGTTTGCCTTATGCCATGGGCGTTCGTTTTGCCAACCCTGATGCCGTGGTGGCTTGCGTGACTGGCGAAGCGTCCATACAAATGAACATTCAGGAGCTATCCACTGCCAAGCAGTTCCGCTTGCCGATCAAGGTGATCAACCTGAATAACCGCTATCTTGGCATGGTTCGGCAGTGGCAGGAGATGTTCCATGGCAATCGCCATGCGGAATCCTATGTCAATGCGCTGCCCGACTTTGTGAAGTTAGCAGAGGCTTATGGCCATGTTGGAATGAAGATTGAACGGCCAGCAGATGTTGAGCCAGCTTTGCGCGAAGCTTTCGGCAAGCATAAAAATGACTTCGTTTTTATGGACTTTATTACTGATCAAACGGCGAATGTGTACCCTATGGTTGCAGCAGGAAAAGGTTTGTCAGAGATGATTTTGGCAGAGGACCTTTAATCATGAGGCACATTATTTCTATTCTCTTGGAAAATGAAGCAGGTGCATTATCCAGAGTGTCTGGCCTATTCTCTGCGCGCGCTTTTAATATTGAATCGCTTACGGTGGCAGCAACCGAAGACCCGTCTTTGTCGCGCATGACTATTGTGAGTAGTGGTTCGGACAGTGTGATTGAACAAATTACCAAACAGCTCAATAAGCTGATTGATGTTGTCAAAGTGGTTGATTTGTCGGAAGCGCCGCATATCGAGCGCGAGCTGATGCTGGTGAAGGTTCGCGCGACGGGAAAAGATCGCGAAGAAATGAAGCGCGTTGCGGATATTTTCCGTGGGCGTATCGTCGATGTTACAGACTCATCGTATGTAATAGAGCTGACGGGCGATTGTTCTAAACTGGACGCCTTTCTTGAGGTGATCGAGAAGTCGCTGGTGTTGGAAACAGTTCGCACGGGGGTGTGTGGCATTGGTCGTGGCGACCGTATTCTGAAGGTTTAATTTTTTGAAACGAAGGAAACATAAATAATGAAGGTTTATTACGATAAAGACGCTGACATTTCTCTGATCAAAGGCAAAAAAGTTGCCATTATTGGTTATGGTTCGCAAGGACATGCCCATGCGCAAAATCTGAATGACTCGGGTGTTAAAGTCACCGTGGGTTTGCGTAAGGGGGGCGGCTCTTGGGAAAAGGCTAAGAATGCCGGTCTTAATGTTGAGGAAATCGCAAAAGCGACCAACGAAGCCGACGTTGTCATGCTTTTGTTGCCAGATGAGAACATTCCGAGCGTGTATTACAACGATGTTGAGCCTCACCTGAAAAAAGGCGCAACCTTGGCTTTTGCCCATGGCTTTAATGTGCATTACAACCAAGTGGTGCCGCGTGCTGATTTGGATGTCATCATGGTGGCTCCTAAAGGCCCAGGCCACACGGTTCGTTCCGAATACTTGCGTGGGGGTGGCGTGCCTTCCTTGATCGCGGTTTATCAAGATAATTCAGGCAAGGCTAAGGATGTTGCTTTATCGTACGCGGCAGCCAATGGCGGTACTAAGGGGGGCGTGATTGAAACCAACTTCCGCGAAGAAACAGAAACTGATTTGTTTGGTGAGCAGGCTGTATTGTGCGGTGGCCTGGTTGAGTTGATCAAAGCCGGTTACGAGACCTTGACCGAGGCTGGTTACGCGCCTGAAATGGCATACTTTGAGTGCTTGCATGAAGTCAAACTGATTGTTGATTTGATCTTTGAGGGCGGCATTGCCAACATGAACTACTCCATTTCCAATAATGCGGAGTATGGCGAATACGTTACGGGCCATAAAGTGATTGGTGCTGAAGCGCGCGCTGCCATGAAAGAGACGCTCAAGTCCATTCAGCAAGGTGAATATGCCAAGAAATTTATTCTTGAAGGCCGTGCCAACTATCCGGAAATGACGGCCCGTCGTCGCTTGACTGCGGATCATCCCATTGAAATCGTTGGTGAGCAATTGCGTGCGATGATGCCGTGGATCAAGAAGAATAAATTGGTGGATCAGTCCAAAAACTAATCTGCGTGCAAGTGCTATAAAAAAGGCACAGCTCTGCTGTGCCTTTTTTCTTCTGCATGCATGACATGAAGCGGTTTAAGATAACGACTCAATTTGCCGCGCATTTATTCCTTTACCCTAACTTGACGACTTCTGACTTTTTTATGAGCGCTTATCCACATCCCATGCTTGCACGCGAAGGCTGGCCTTTTATTGCGGCTTCGTTGCTTGCGTCTCTGGCTGTATTGTATTTTTTCGGCTGGGTGTGGAGTCTGCCTGTATGGGTTTTCTTTGTATTTTGCATCCAGTTTTTTCGTGATCCTGTGCGGCCTATTCCTCAGGGTGAGAAACTTGTACTCTCGCCAGCGGATGGCCGCATCGTGGTGATTGAGCCTGCGCGTGACCCTTGGCTTGAACGAGATTGCCTGAAAGTCAGCGTCTTCATGAATGTTTTTAATGTGCATTCAAACCGCAGTCCGGTTGATGGTCTGGTCGTTCAGCGCTGGTATCATCCAGGCAAGTTTTTTAACGCCGTGCTGGACAAGGCTTCGCTGGAGAACGAGCGCAATGCCTTGCATATTCGAACGCGCGATGGTTTGGACATTATGTGTGTGCAGGTTGCAGGCCTGATTGCGCGACGCATACTTTGTTATGTGGATCAAGGGCAAACATTGGCCCGTGGTCAGCGCTATGGGTTTATTCGCTTCGGCTCGCGTGTGGATCTTTACCTTCCCCCTGACACCCGTGTAAAAGTCGGCGTTGGCGAGACGGTGAAGGCATCGGCAACAGTTCTGGCAGAGTTGCCATAGGCTTGAATCACATCCATGTAATGCAATGACGCAATCAATGACACATGACTCTCATTCCACCCAATCCCCCAGCACGCACCGATAAGCCGCTCGTTAGCAACGATCTTCGGCGACGGGGTATTTATCTTGTCCCTAATGCCTTAACGACAGCTGCCTTATTCGCGGGCTTTTATGCCATTGTTCAGGCCATGAATCAACGCTTTGAATACGCAGCGATTGCGATTTTTATTGCCATGGTGCTGGATGGCCTGGATGGCCGCGTGGCGCGACTGACCAATACGCAAAGTGCGTTTGGTGCCGAGTATGACTCACTCTCCGATATGGTCTCGTTTGGCGTGGCGCCAGCGCTCGTCGTGTATGAATGGTCATTGCGCGGGCTGGGCAAGGTCGGCTGGATTGCGGCCTTTATTTACTGTGTTGGCGCTGCCTTACGTCTTGCGCGCTTCAATACCAACATGGGGGTGACGGATAAGCGTTATTTTCAGGGGTTGCCAAGCCCTGCGGCGGCGGCCCTCATTGGGGGGTTCGTTTGGGTGTTGCTGGATATTGAAGTTCCTGGTGAAGATGTTCGTTGGGTTGCCTGTGGATTGACTATTTTTGCAGGGATGACGATGATCAGCAATATTCCCTATTGGTCAGGCAAGGCAATTAACCTCAAGAAAAGTGTGCCTTTTGTTGGCGTCGCAGCCATAGCACTCGGTTTTGCGTTTGTTTCGTTTTACCCTCCAGGGGTCTTGTTTGCGCTATTTTTTGGTTACGCTTTGTCTGGTTATCTGGTGTTTTTATGGCGGTGGCGCAATAAACCAAAGTGATTCGGGCCAGTGTCATGCAGGAAAATGGTTTTCTGCGAGGTGGCCGTGTTGCAACAAAGGAATAAAGCATTTATAGTCATTCCATGAATCTGACTTTGACATTTTTGCCAGTTGCATTTCTTGCTTTGTTCTTCGCTTTATTTGGCGTGCTTACTGTGCGTCCTGCGTTGCGCGCCAAAGCTTCGCCACTGCTGCGCGTTGCGCATACTAAATAAACCCTTCCCCTGTTTTGGTTAGTTAGAAGCAACTCCCTGATGGAGTGGCTTTTTTACGTTTGCTTATTGAAATTCTCATCAGGAGATGATGATGTCTAAAGACCCATTGATTATTTTTGATACTACCTTGCGTGATGGCGAGCAAAGCCCTGGCGCATCAATGACCAAAGAAGAGAAATTACGCATTGCCAGACAGCTTGAAAAAATGCACGTGAATGTGATCGAAGCTGGGTTTCCTGCGGCATCCAACGGTGACTTTGCCGCAGTCAAGGCTGTGGCTGAGGTGATTAAGGATTCCACGGTAGCTGCCCTTAGCCGCGCTTTTGATAAGGATATTGCGCGGGCATTGGAGGCTATTCAACCCGCTGCATCAGGACGCATCCACACGTTTTTGGCGACCAGTCCGATTCACATGGAAAAGAAGTTGCGCATGTCGCCAGATGAAGTGCTGATCGCTGCCAAAAGTGCTGTTCGTTTTGCACGGAATGGGATTGATGATGTTGAGTTTTCATGTGAAGATGCGGGACGCTCTGAACTTGATTTTCTTTGCCGAGTCATCGAAGCTGTGATCAAAGAAGGCGCAACGACAATCAATATCCCGGATACGGTGGGCTATAACCTTCCCGAGCAGTTCGCTGAACGGATCAAGCAATTGCGCGAGCGCGTGCCCAATTCCGACAAGGTGATTTGGTCAGTCCATTGCCACAATGATCTTGGACTGGCGGTCGCCAACAGCCTTGCCGCTGTCATGGCGGGAGCTCGCCAGGTTGAGTGCACCATCAATGGGTTAGGTGAGCGGGCTGGCAACGCAGCACTCGAAGAAATTGTGATGGCCGTCCGTACACGGCAGGACTTTTTCCCGTGTGAGACGCGTATTGACGCGACACAGATCGTACCCGCATCAAAGATGGTTTCAAGTATTACAGGTTTTCCCGTGCAGCCTAATAAGGCTATTGTCGGTGCAAATGCGTTTGCGCATGAATCAGGCATTCATCAAGATGGCGTATTAAAACATCGTGAAACCTATGAAATCATGCGCGCAGAAGATGTTGGCTGGAACGCAAACAAACTCGTCTTGGGTAAGCTTTCAGGGCGGACGGCATTTAGAGCAAGACTCAAAGAGCTTGGCATCGAGGTGGATAGTGAGGCTGTTCTCAATACTGCCTTTATGCGCTTTAAAGAGCTTGCAGATAAAAAACATGAAATCTTCGATGAAGACCTGCATGCCATCATGAGCGATGAAGCGATTACCCCAGAACAGGAAAGGTATCGAATTGTCTCTTCCATGTTCCATTCTGAAACAGGTGAGGCGCCAATTGCTCGACTTGTGATTTCGATTGATGGAATAGAAACACAAACAGAGTCCAGCGGAAGCGGTCCTGTAGATGCCACTTTCAAGGCGATTGAAAGTGTTGTGTCTAGCGGTGCCGAGCTCCTTTTGTATTCGGTGACAGCCATTACAACTGGCACCGATGCTCAGGGTGAAGTGACTGTCCGGTTAGCGAAAAATGGGCGTATGGTAAATGGACAGGGTGCAGACACCGATATCGTTGTGGCTTCTGCTAAAGCCTATGTTCATGCTTTGAATACATTGAGTTCAAGGCACGAGAAGCTTAATCCGCAGGTTTAGCGAGCATTGAAGGTGCAGTCACTCTCGCGTAAGTAACGCAACTGATAAAGAGCAGGACAGCCAGGATCGTCTCTGTTACCGCCAAGACTTGGCTGTTTCCTGTTTCTACGGTTGCCCGCACAACTCCTTCCGTCAAGTATGCTAGCGTCAGCATGGATGTCCATTGGTGGGTATAGCGCTTGCCATGGAGAATGCCAAAAAAAGGAAACAGCAGGGGAATTGCCTTGATAAAGAGAGTAGAACCCCCAGGGTGGAGGGGGGAAAGCCATAGTTCCCAGGCAAGACACAGAAAAAGCAGGCTGGTTAAGCTAAAAAGAGCGGTGCGGTTTGACCACGTAGATATTGCCATAAGTGTCTTTTTTAGAGATTGTGCAGGAAAAGTCAAGTTTAAAAGCCAGGCACTTAAAACTTGGTAGTGACTGCTGGCTAAGGTGTGCTGATGCATGGTGTGCTGTTTGCTCGGCACTTCATTATCTTACCAAACCCAGTTCTTGCCCATTGTCGCGTGTTTTGTACTAAGGTGCTTTCGATTTGGTTTCGATGCGCGATCAAGATTAGTCATTAAATTGAAAAAATGTGGATTACCTTGCCTTTTCGTCTTATTGTGTCAGTTGCTAAAAGTTTTCAACGCGAACGCGGTACGCAAATTGCGGCAGCACTGTCGTTTGTCAGCTTGCTAGGCATGGTGCCCATGATCGCGGTTGGCTTTTCAGTCCTTTCTGTGCTGCCACCTGGCGTGGGGTTGGGGCATGCCATTGAAAAATTCTTATTGGCAAACCTGTTGCCTGATAAGGCAGGGATTGTCATTGCACAGTATGTAGGTCAGTTTGCTAGTCGAGTAGGGCAGGTGACATTTTTTGGGCTTCTGGCACTGGGTGTGACTGCGATGATGCAGATGATGACGATTGAGAGAATGTTCAATCAGTTATGGCACATAAAAAAATCACGACCAATTTTTCGTCAGCTTGCTATGCATGGTTTAGTGATGACGGTCGGCCCCCTGGTTTTTGGCGTCAGTCTTATCGTGATTGCCATGACTGTCAGGGCATCATTTGGTGTGATGGATGAGGACTCAGGGGTCAGGTTGTTTGTCAATCGCGACCTTTTGCCCTTTTTTTTGATGGCAACATTGTTTTCCCTGCTTTACTGGGCAGTACCCAATAAGCCAGTAGCGTGGGTGCATGCCTTGTCTGGTGGGGTTGTGGCCGCGTCAGGATTAGTTGGCATGCAAAAATTATTTACGCTTTTTATTACCGGGATGGCTGCCAACACGGCAATTTATGGCGTTTTTTCTGTTGTGCCAGTATTTTTGGTTTGGCTCTACAGTTCATGGCTCATCGTTTTGGTCTCGGCATTGGTGGTGGCTGAATTGCCGAAATGTCTAGGCCGGTAAGCGATTACGATTAAATTACGATTAAGACTAACTTGTAATTCAGTAAAATATCCAGCGCCATTCATTTCGTCGGTTAATTTACATGCAAAATTTTCTCTCTACCAAAACGATTGATCCTAAGGATCGGTTAATTGTTGCTCTTGATTTCTCTACTGTAGAAGCTGCTCGCGCGTTAGTGGAGACGCTGGGAGACACTGTCAGGTTTTACAAAATTGGCCTTGAGTTGTTCATGTCGAAGGGTTATTTCGATTTCCTGAACTGGCTGGTTGCGAATGGCAAAAAAGTATTTGTTGATCTTAAGTTTTTTGATGTGCCAGAGACCGTTCGCTCTGCTGTGAGAGCATTGGCTGATAGCGGTGCAACCCTTGCCACAGTCCATGGCAATCAGTCCATCATGGAGGCTGCAGTCAAAGACAAGGGGGCGTTAAAGATTTTGGCTGTCACTGCGCTTACCAGCCTTGACCGGGGCGACCTGGATGATCTTGGCTTTAACTGCGATGTTGAGCGTTTGGTTCTGTCACGTGCTCGTCGTGCGCTTGAGGCGGGCGTTGATGGCATTGTTTCATCGGGTCTAGAGGTACCTGCCATCCGCACTGAGCTGGGGGATAGATTGCTTGTCGTAACGCCGGGCATTCGGCCAGTCGATAATCAATCCAGTGATGATCAAAAACGAACGGTAGATGTTGTACAGGCTTTTAAGAATGGCGCGGACTACATCGTGGTTGGCCGACCGATACGGCAGGCAGTTGATCCTCGTCAAGCAGCAAGTGACATTCAGAAAACGATAGGTATGCTTTTTAGCGAGTAGTGCCCAAGACAAAAACAGTCAAAGTACAGTACATTGGCAATGCGCTTGTTTTGGCAGGTTATTTGAACTATAATTTTGCGCTTTACCGTATCTTTTAAGAGAACACTATGGTAGTTATCCGTTTAGCCCGAGGTGGCGCAAAAAACCGTCCTTTTTTCAATATGGTGGTTACTGATTCACGCAATCGTCGTGATGGTCGTTTTATTGAGCGGATTGGCTACTACAATCCATCCGCTGCAGTAACTGAACAAGGTTTGGTAATCAACGCTGAACGCTTGGCATATTGGCAGCAGCATGGTGCGCAGTTGTCCTCGACTGCCGCGCGTCTGGTCAAGCAGTCTGGTGTGCAAAAAACCGCTTAATAAGAATGATTGTATTGGGGCGATTTTTTTCCCCTTTTGGTGTGCAGGGCTGGTTGCGCGTTCATGCTTTTGGTGATGATCCATTGTCTTGGGCGAAAATGCCAAACTGGTTTTTGTCTCCTGATGCGGATGCGCCAGATTTAAGCTGGAAGCCTTATGTTCCGAAGGCGATCAGGGTGCATGCCGATGGTTTGATTGCCAAGCTTTCTGGTGTCGATGATCGTAATGTCGCTGAAGCCTTGGATGGCTTTTATTTCGGGGTAACCCGCGACCTTTTGCCTCCTGTCAAATTGGATGAGTATTACTGGGAAGATTTGATTGGGTTGCATGTGGTTAACTTGCAAGGTCAACGCCTTGGTCGCGTGAAGTCACTGCTTGAGACTGGGGCACATAATGTCTTGGTGGTGGCAAGGGGGGGTAGCATAGCGGCAGGTAACATTGCAAGCAGTCGTGAGGATTTATCAGATCGTTTGCTGCCCTTTGTTTCACACGTAGTTAAGTCGGTTGATCTATCCACTCAGTCGATCCAAGTGGATTGGGATGTGAATTGGTAACATTGGAACAATTGCACTGGGTTTTGCTTGCGTGCTGCCTTGGCGATTCTTCGGGTGCTAAAAGCTGATGCTGCGATTTGACGTCATCACCTTGTTTCCCGAGATGTTTTCAGCCATTACTGCATCGGGCATTACTCGGCGAGCGATGGATCGTAAGCTCTGGCAACTGGCTTGCTGGAACCCGCGGGAGTGGGCAAGCGATGTTCATCGCACGGTCGATGATCGCCCCTATGGCGGCGGCCCTGGCATGGTAATGATGGCAGAGCCGCTGGCGTGTGCGATTAATGCAGCGAAAGTGGCATTTGCAGAAAAAGTCGGCACCCCAGGGGCACTTCCTTCGGGGCGCGCTGGTGAGACGGCGAAAGTGATTTACCTCTCGCCACAAGGCGCGCCGATTAATCAGCGGCGAGTCGTTGAACTGGCTGCAGATTCAGGTGCGGTTTTGCTGTGTGGTCGTTATGAAGGTGTTGATGAGCGGTTGATTTGTCGTTATGTGGATGAGGAGTTATCTCTTGGGGATTTCGTTCTCTCTGGCGGTGAAATTGCTGCAATGGCGTTGATGGATGCGTGTGTTCGTCTCCTGCCAGGGGCACTCAATGATGAAGCGTCAGCTGTTGAGGACTCTTTTTCAGATGGGTTGTTGGATTGGCCGCATTACACGCGACCAGAGCAGTATGAAGGATGTGGTGTGCCTGAGGTGTTGCTATCAGGTAACCATGAAAAAATCCGGCGCTGGCGCCTGAAACAGGCGTTGGGGCGGACATGGCAAAGACGCCCTGACCTGTTGCAGGGAAGGGTGTTAAGCCGAGAAGAGGCTATTTTGTTGAGTGAATTTCAACAGGGTAGTTAAAATAAAACTGTACATCAGGGCTTGCCCTGCGCTGTGCAAATGGTTGGCAGATTCAGTCTGCAACTACTAGAAATGGAAATGGAGTAATTTATGAATCTGATTGAACAGTTGGAAAAAGAAGAAATCGAGCGTTTGGGGAGAGTCATCCCTGATTTTGCGCCAGGTGACACCTTGATCGTGAATGTTAACGTATTCGAAGGTGATCGTAAGCGTACCCAGGCATTTGAAGGTGTGGTCGTTGCCAAGCGTAATCGTGGCTTGAATTCAAACTTTATCGTCCGCAAGATTTCTTCAGGTGAAGGCGTCGAGCGTACATTTCAAACTTACTCACCTGTCATTGCCAGTATCGAAGTGAAACGTCGTGGCGATGTTCGTCGCGCTAAGCTGTATTACTTGCGTGACCGTTCAGGTAAGTCTGCACGTATTAAAGAAAAGCTGACGAGCAAGGCTGCGCGAAGCGCAACCTAACACAGCTTCGCTCGGAGTCCAGTGGCTTTGGCCCATAAGCTTTTCTGTTTTTTGGAAACGAATAAATAGCTATATCAATCAAGTGGGCTTATTAGTCCACAAATAAAAAAGCCGGAGTCGACTCCGGCTTTTTTATTGAAGTATTGCCACTCACGCCTTCTTTTTATCGCGTTCTATCATGGCATAGGCCGAGTGATTGTGAATTGACTCAAAGTTTTCACTCTCAACGCTGTAAGCATCAATTCGGTCATCAGCATTCAGTATGCTGGCAACGTCGCGGACGAGGTCTTCAACAAACTTCGGATTGTCGTATGCGCGTTCAGTGACAAACTTCTCATCAGGGCGCTTAAGTAAGCCATAGAGCTCGCAAGATGCTTGGGTTTCGGCGACGGAGATTAAGTCTTCGATCCAGATAAGCGCATTGGTGGTTGCGGTAATGGTGACGTGGGAGCGCTGGTTGTGCGCACCACGATCAGAGATTTTTTTGGAGCAGGGACAAAGACTGGTGACTGGTACCAGTACTTTGATGGTCTGGCGATAATCACCATTCGATAAAATTTCACCAATAAAGGTGACGTCGTAATCCATCAGACTTTTTACGCCAGAAACAGGTGCAGTTTTGTTGATGAAATAAGGGAAGCTCATTTCAAGATAGCCTATTTCTGCTTCGAGGCGAACAACCATTTCGCGTAACATGGTTTCAAAGCTTTCGACCGAAATTTCATCATCATGTGAATTGAGAATTTCAACAAAGCGCGACATGTGGGTGCCTTTGAAGTTATGTGGCAAACCAACAAACATGCTGAAATCCGCAATAGTGTGCCTTACGCCACCACTTTTATCCATTACTTTGAATGGATGGCGAATTGACTTGATGCCGACGCGATTGATCGGCAAGCGACGCAAGTCCTCGCTTGACTGAACATCGGGAATAATGGCGTTGTCAGTAGTTTTTTGCTCGGACAAGGGAATTCTGGAATTCATGATTTTTTTCAAAATAAAAGTACACTTTGGAAATGTATATTGTCCGACAAAGTTAGTCAACTATTGGTTCGGGTGGCTTGCTGGCTAGTTTTGTCGTGGTTGATTTTTGGTTAATTTTGTTTCGATGCTTTTTACGATGCCATCCGAATCCAAACCGAGTTCTCTTAAAAGAACAGTGCTGTCACCATGGTCAATGAACAGGTCAGGCAGCCCTAGTCTCAAGAGGGGGGTGGTGTGATTCGCTTCTTCAAGTATTCGCGAAACTTCTGCACCAGCGCCACCTATCAAGCTGTTTTCCTCGACGGATACCAGAAGTTTATGGGTTTGAGACAGGGTGCAGATGAGTTCGCGATCCATCGGTTTGATAAAGCGCATATCCACGATGGTGGCATCAAGAACATCGCCTGCGGATAAGGCCGGTGTGAGCATTGATCCAAAGGCAAGAATGGCTATGCTGTGCCCTTGCCGCTTAATTTTGGCTTTGCCGATTGGCAGGGTAGATAAATCATCCTGCACTGTCGCCCCAGTGCCACCACCACGTGGATAGCGCACGGCAGCTGGGCCGTGGATTGAGTAAGCGGTGGAAAGCATTTTTCGGCATTCGTCTTCATCACTTGGCGCCATTACCACCATATTAGGGATACAGGTGAGGTAGGACAGGTCGAATGCGCCATTATGCGTGGCGCCATCTGCACCGACTAAGCCGCCCCGGTCAATGGCAAACATGACAGGTAGATTTTGGAGCGCAATATCGTGGATCAATTGATCATAAGCGCGTTGTAAAAAGGTCGAGTAAATGGCGACAACAGGTTTCATGCCTTCGCATGCAAGTCCTGCCGCAAAGGTCAGGGCATGTTGTTCGGCAATGCCAACATCAAAATAACGCGTTGGATATTCTTGTGAAAATTTGAGTAAGCCGGAGCCTTCACGCATGGCAGGGGTGATGCCGATAAGTTTGGAGTCGTTAGCCGCTTGATCACACAGCCATTCACTGAACACCTGGGTGTAAGTGGCGTGGTTGCTTTTTTTTACCGGTGCAATGCCACAGCGCGTGTCAAACTTCCCGACGCCGTGATAGAGCACCGGATCGCTTTCAGCGAGTTTGTACCCTTGGCCTTTACGTGTGACAACATGTAAAAACTGCGGCCCGGTGAGTTCGCGCAAGTTTTGCAGCGTGGGCAGGAGCGCTTCCAGATCGTGTCCGTCAATGGGGCCGATGTAGTTAAATCCCAGTTCCTCAAATAAAGTACCAGGCGAGATCATGCCTTTGACATGTTCTTCGATGCGGTTGGCGAAGTCACGCACGCTGGGTATGGCTGATAGAACTTTTCCTCCGGCCCTGCGGGCTGCGTTAAAGGTTTTTCCGGACAGGAGCCGAGCCAGGTATTTGTTGAGAGCGCCTACAGGTGGAGAAATCGACATGTCATTATCATTGAGAATGACAAGCAGGTTGGCGTCCAGCGCTCCGCCATTATTTAATGCTTCAAAGGCTTGGCCGGCAGACATCGCACCATCACCAATAATCGCAACAACGCGTCGATCTTCGCCTTTGTTCATGGCCGCAACGGCCATGCCTAGTGCTGCCGAAATGGAGGTTGATGAATGGCCTACGCCAAAGGTGTCGTAAGGGCTTTCACTGCGGCGTGGAAAGCCGGAAATGCCATGTTGCATGCGTAGGGACGCCATGCCTTCCCGCCGCCCGGTGAGTATTTTATGCGCATAGGTTTGATGCCCGACATCCCAAACCAGTCGATCTTCTGGTGTGTTAAAAATGTAGTGCAAGGCGAGGGTGAGTTCGACTGTGCCCAAATTCGATGAAAGATGCCCGCCGGTTTTGGCCACCGATTCCAGCAGAAAATGGCGTAATTCATCTGCTAGCTGCGGAAGCTGCGGAGGTGTGAGCAAGCGAAGATCTGCTGGAGATCGAATCGTATCAAGTAAGGGCGTCATCAGAAATGTCTAGAAATTTCGTTTGGCAATAAGGTCGGCAAGTTCGTGTAACCGACTTGCGCGATTGCCAAATGAAGTTAAGGCTTGATGTGATTCGGTTAGTAGGTTGTGCGCAAGTGCTTTCGCCTGACTGAGCCCAAGCAGGCTCACGTAGGTTGATTTATGTTGCATAGCATCTTTTCCGGCTGTTTTGCCCAGTGTTGCTGTATCGCTTTCAGTATCGAGAATATCGTCTATAACCTGAAACAGGAGCCCAAGTCGAGTTGCAAAGTGGCTAAGCTTCTCTGTGTCGGTTGAACTGGCTTGACCACAATGGGCACCCAACAAGACTGATGCACGAATGAGTGCGCCAGTTTTGTGGATATGCATGAGTTCTAATTCAGTCAACGTAAGTTGTTGGTTGGTTGCGGCAAGGTCAATTGCTTGACCGCCAGCCATGCCGCGCGAGCCGGAAGCTGTTGCCAGGAGGTTGAGCATCGCTACTTGATGGCGTGGCAAGATGTCCAGGGAATCTGCAGACAGCACTTGAAAGGCCAGTGTTTGAAGTGCGTCTCCTACCAGGAGGGCCGTGGCTTCATCGAAAGCCACATGGCAGGTTGGTTTCCCGCGTCTTAGTACATCGTCATCCATGCAAGGAAGGTCATCGTGCACTAAAGAGTAAGCATGGATCAACTCAACAGCGATTGAGGCAGTATCTAAAGTATTCAGGTTTGCATGAAAAAGGTCGCCTGTGGCGTGGCAAAGCAAAGGTCTGATGCGTTTGCCGCCACCTAAAGCGGCATAGCGCATGGCCTCATGAAGGCGTGCGGGTATGATCTGTTCAGAAGGAAGAGCTGACATGAGCGCTTGCTCTGTCCGTTGTTGGATATCAGAGACCCAACCAGCAAAATTAATCATCCGTTATTTTCCTGCTCCCCTGCTGGATCTGCCGTGAAGGGGCGCAGGGTGTTTGCTTCAAGAATGCGTATCTGTTGCTCAGCGTTGCTAAGGGTGCCCTGGCACTGGTGCAGCAGGGATATGCCGCGCTTATAAGTGTCAAGCGCTTCTTGAAGCGTCATTTGACCAACTTCCATCGCGCTGATAATGGTTTCGAGCTCTCTGAGTGATTCTTCAAAAGAAGGGGATTCTATCAGTGCGCTGGATTCTTTCGGGGGTATTTTCATCGGCGGTTACTTTTATGGATGGAGTGATTCCTTTGGGAAAATAACCGAACTGCAACTTTCGGTCAATTTCTTTACAGGCTACAATAGCGGGTCTGGCTGTGCGCCGGTTTCTATCAGTTTTAATGGCAATTAAGATGATTAAGCTGGCTATTTTGAGATCGATTTCAAGTGGTATTTTGCCATTTTTTCAGCGACAAACTTTGCTGAGTAGGAGATTATGTCTAAGGTTCTTTCGCATTCCCTTTTGCTACCAAGCGCTTCGCAGCTCCCAGTGTCTTGGTATTTCGACGACAGGATTTTTGAATTAGAGAAGAAACTGATTTTTGAATCTGACGCCGGGTATGTGGGGCATGAGTTGATGGTTCCTACAGAGAACGACTACCATTCACAGTCAGGATGTGATGGTGCACGGATACTCATGCACCAGCCGGATGGAATTTATGACATGTCGAATGTGTGTCGCCACCGTCAAGCCATTATGCTGGAGGGGGCGGGCAATGCAAAAAACATCGTCTGTCCGATTCATCGATGGACATATGATTGCAGAGGTGAGTTGGTCGGTGCACCACACTTTGAGAAGAATCCGCAGTTGAATCTTGAGAAACAGTTACTGGAAAACTGGCAAGGTCTGCTATTCAAGGGGCCACGATCTGCAGCAGCAGATCTTGCTGGGATGCGTTATGCGAATGCTTTTGATTTCACTGGTTATAAGTTGGATCGCATTGAGCAGCATGTTTGCCATTACAACTGGAAAACATTCATTGAGGTGTATTTAGAGGACTACCATGTTGCGCCCTATCACCCAGGCTTAGGCGGGTTTGTCACGTGTGATGATCTAAGCTGGCAATTTGGTAGCTGGTATTCAGTGCAGCAAGTGGGTATTCAATCGCTGGCCAAACCAGGATCGGCGGCATATCGGCGCTGGCATAAGGTGGTTCTGGATTATCACAATGGTGTGTTGCCAAAGCATGGTGCCATTTGGCTCACTTATTATCCTAATGTCATGGTTGAGTGGTACCCGCAGGTATTGGTTGTGTCAACGCTTATTCCGCAAGCCGTTGATAAGACACTGAATGTCGTGGAGTTCTATTATCCTGAGGATATTGCCCTGTTCGAGCCTGAGTTTATTGCGGCGGAGCAAGCTGCGTATATGGAAACGGCACGAGAAGACGATGATATCGCTGAGCGTATGGATCGCGGGCGTTATGCATTGATGAGGCAAGGTCGCAGTGAGGTGGGGCCTTACCAGTCCCCGATGGAGGACGGCATGCAGCATTTCCATGAGCATTACAGGCGCATCATGCAGGAAAGTATTAGTCAGTTGTGAGGTCGGTTGGCAAGCAAAGAGTCCAATAGAGTTACGCGGCTATCTGTATGGCATAGTACTGCTGGGTAAAAGCGGCAGGGGAGAGATAGCCAAGGCGTGCCTGCTTTCGCATCCTGTTGTAGAAGATTTCGATGTACTCAGTGCTCTCTCGACGTGCCTGCTCGCGACTGGCGAAGCGGCGATGATGAATAAATTCTGTCTTTAGGGGACCCCAGCAGCTTTCCATTGGTACGTTATCCCAACAATTACCCTTTCGACTCATTGATGCCTGCATACCGAATTGCTGAAGCAACTTCTGGTAATTATTCGGTAATCATTCGCGCAGTATTGGCTACTGCGGTCCGAGTGGTGAATTAAACCATTTCCTGGCCGCCGGGTCGCGACAGCCAGGAAGAGCGCCTGCATGACTAGGTCCTGCGTCATGCGCCCGGATAGGGCGTAGCCGACGAGCGACCCGTTGAACAGATCTTTGACGCCTGCCAGATATAGCCAGCCTTGGTCAGTGGCAACGTAGGTTATGTCAGTCACCCAGACTCTGTTCGGAGCAGCAACGGCGAACTGCCTGTCAAGGATGTTGGGCGCAATCGGCAGGGCATGTCGGGAGTCCGTGGTCACCTTGATTTCCTCTTTTGCTGGCAACGCAGCCCAAGCTTGGCGCGAATCTGCTTGATGCGATGTACGCCCACTTTGATACCGTAATCATCCAAATCCGCTTGCAGGCGTTCAGGCCCATAGGTCTCTCGGGTGGTCTCTCGGGTCCGCTGATGTGCCGCGCTGATCTCCGTTTCAAGCCGGGCATTTTCCTGCGCCCGCGCGGAGTGAGGGTGCTTACGCCAAGCGTGGTATCCGTTCCATCTTTGTCCTCCGGTCGTTAAATTATACGAATCGTTGGACTCTGTCGTTTCCAGACTACCTCACCAACAGCCGCTCGGCGCTCAGGATTTCGCCAGCTTTACCAGTGTATAGAGCTTTTCCAGCGCATCGCGCGGGGTGAGTTCGTCCGGTTTTAAATCGCGTAGCGCGTCCAGTACGGGGTGCGGCGGTTCGGGCGGTGGTGGTGCGCTGGCGAAAAGGTCGGGCTGG
>LNAP01005467.1_pt1 | contig 22507 bp, 30 predicted proteins | sample 602601 | NCBI WGS metagenome assembly LNAP01 (sample SAMN02440304, study PRJNA202911) | soil metagenome | biome: Subtropical and temperate rainforests or woodlands; isolation source: soil samples (1 kg each in a 20% v/v slurry with milli Q water) were... ...
CGTGGCTACGTGAAGTCGCCGCCGAGAACTGGAACACGCGCAAAGGCCCAGCGGCGAAGGAGGAGTGATGGCAGCGACTGAGAAACTGAGCGATAGGATTGAGGCAGAGATCGGCTGCTGGCCAAGCACTTCAACGCTATGCGCCGTGCTGCGAGATGCGTATGCGGTCGCCAGGGCCGTGGAGGATGCGCCGTCTGGCCGCGTGCCCAAGGCGAAGGTCGGCGACCTGTTGTTGTTCCCGGTCTCGCATGACTTCGCCGGGAAGAAGGTGAAGCTGGTGGTGTGCGATGAGCGCGGCTGAGAATATCCCGTGGACCGAGCTGGCGATGTCAGCAGATGAATGCGCGCAGCTGTGGGGCTGACGACCTGGCCGACCGGCTGTAGCGTCGCCTACTCCGGGCCGACCGGCTCGGCCGGCAAGCTCAACTGCCACCTGCGGTCAGCCACCGCCTTGACGATGGCCAGCACGTCCATTCCGTCCACGGTCTTTTCCTCACCGGTCACCGGGTGGATGTAGGTGTAGCTGTCGGCGTAGATGTCCGCCAGGGACGCATTGAGCGTTGACAAGATCGCCGGCCGGGTAGGTGACGCCAGTGGCCCACTCATCGGCGCCAGTGATGTCAGCCACCTGGGCGCCGATCACGACCAGCACTTCTTCCCTGGGTCAAAGGCGCCCCCGCGATCTGCGACAACTGCGGCGAGCGGTGCGGCACCCTGGATCAGTGCGGGATCCCGTGCTGGTTCTGCAAGGCAGGCGTATTCATCCCCGCCGAGGCCTGGGACTTCTGGCCCTGCCCCGCCAACTGCTATCTGCGCGACCCATTCTGCGACGCGTGCGGAGGCCGAGCCTTCCTGGCCACGCCCCGCGAGGATCTGCCGCGGAATAGGATCATCGCCATCTGGCGGGCGCTACCTTGCCGGTACGAACGCCGCCAAGAGGCGGTGCCCGAACTTATCCTTGAGCGGTTGCGGTGGGCTGAGTGCCTGATCGAATGAGCGCGCCAGATCAGAGGAACTGCACTCTGACCCCTGTTTCTGACCCCTGTTTCGGCAGCGTGGCCCTATCCAGCCTCGCCGGATCTGGCTCAGCTGGTGCGAGACATCGATCAATGCGCGGCATCCAGGGATGCATTGCCCAGGGCATGCGCTTCGCCGAACGGTGGATCGCCTCGCGCGACGGCTTGCCTGGCCAGAAGCACGCACAGCGGGTGAAGGCCGAGGCGCCTGAGCAGCAGGCCAGGAGGTCGCGGAAAGATATGGCCTGGCGCGAAATGATGAACCAGCCCAAGCCGGCGAGGCCGATACCGTTGTCGTTGCGCCCCGCCGATGTGGAGCGCCCGGCGCCTGGGCTGGACCTCAGTGCTGACCTACAGGTCGAGCATCATGATAGAACGGACGGGTGGGCCTGATCTTTCTGGGCAAACCTCCGTCAATCAAGCGAAATCAGGAACCCCAGCTTGCCAGCGTCAACGCACCGACATTGACGACGTAGTCCTGAGCGGATGACATCGCAGCCGTGATCGTCAGCAACCCTCGGTTGGACACCGTCACGGTCAATCCTGTGAAAGTTGTCACTCCCTTCTGCACGGTCGTTCCCAGCTGCTGGACCGAGGTGAAGTCGCCGTAATAATCATCGAAGGCGACAAGATACGTCGCTGTCACGCCCAACGACCGATCCGGCTTGGCGATCGTCACGCTCACCAGGAACGTACCCTGCCGAGGGAACTGCGCTGTCTGACTGACGCTCGCTGGCGAGCCGCTGGACTTGAACTCGTAGTTGAGCCGGACCGGCCGACTTCCGAACAGACATGTTTGCGAGACTAAATCCGGGAATTGAGCCAAATAGGTCATGTCGAGCGGGCGATCCCTGAATACCACATCTCCGTCCGCAACCTCCTCATTGGAGATGGTGTAACGGACGCGCGCGCCGCCAACAGAGTCAATATTTAGAGGCTGGACATAACCACCCAATACAATATCGACATCACAATCCCGATAAGCAGATTTTGTACTTATATGCGGGGTCCTAAACGAGCCGGTAGTAACCATCCGCAGACGCATCGTACTTCCGCGAGTGTCAAGAATTGCGAATGGCGTTACGTGATCGACGGAAACAACCTTTTCCATCGAAATATCAAGGTTATTATAGAAGCCCTTTACCGAGATTAGCGGCCGATCACGCGAAGTTTTCAGGGATGCACGAATCGTGTTTCTCTTTGTAGTTCCGTCAGTATCATTAACGAATATTGCCCCGTAGCTTACATCCACCGACCCGGTTCCAGGATCAGTCCATACAATCCCACTGGCATCGACGCCGGCACAGTCTTGCAGGTTGAGCGGTCCAATAGACCCTTTGGAGTTAATACTTCTTACAATGGTTCCCTGAGTAGTTCCCTTCAGTGACAGTGTATGCAGGATATTATCAGGGTATACCGATCTATTTCCTCCGTCATGGACGCCGTCAATCTCATCCGCGCCGAAGGCGTAAATAACATGCCCGGGAATTGTATTTGTACCATTTAGGTAATCGCCCCAAACATTTCTAATGGTGGCGCGAGACGTGCCCGTGCCCACGACGATGGCGCAGTCCCGGCCAAAAATGTTCTCAATAATCCCTATCCCGTTTGTCGCGGCATACACAGCGTAGGTCGCATTCTTTGTCGCATCAGACCCGCTGAACTTGATATCGGAAACGGTATAACGCTCGCAGCCATCTAAATATATGGCACAGTTAAAAGACCTCGGAACGCGATTCTTTCCAAGCCGAGTCACGCTGGTGCTGTCTACAGACTCGACCCCGTCGGCAGTTCCGGTGTTGACGATATTCAGAGGGCCGACGACGCCACAATCAGCCGAATCGACCATCGCAATTGCGGGCAGGTATCCGCTCGTGCGGCCCCAAGTGATAGTGGCACCTTCACCGATCAGATACTTGCCAGACGTCACACGAATCACATCGGCTTCGGTTTGGATGTTCAAAACGTAATTTTTCCCGCGGGTCAGCCTCACCACATTTGACGCCGCGAGAGCGCGATTGATGGCCGCTCCCCAATACCCCCCGTCTGCCTCGACGTAGTAATCCTCGGGACTTTCCGATATATCCCTCAGCTTCGCGAGGACGGTCCGCGTGACCGAATCGGCGCCAGCCTGCTTAAAGCCCACCAGTGCGGCGCCTGCTGCCCCAGCAAGATCAACAGCTTTTACGCCATCAATGAGCCTCCACTTCGACGCGTCGAAGACGGCGCCTGTCACGAAAGGAATGGCCGAAGGCACGGGTGCGAAAACCTGCGCGCCATAGGACACGGTGAACTGTGAAGAAGTCACCGACAAGCCTGATTCGTACGCAACAGGAGGAAGGTAACCTAGCCCAGCGAGAACCGACTGCGCCGAATCAAGGGCGCTCGACACGACGCCGTTAATAGCTTCACCAACAGCCCTTGCTGCCGCATTGACCTCTGGCAAAACTACCTTAACCGCCTTACCGTCTGAGCGCCGGGTCGCGACCATGAAGTCATTGTCGGAGACTAGCGCGGTCGGAAGATCGTTCAGCGGGATAACATCATTTAGATTCATCAGAGCACCTGTGCTGCGTCGACCGTGGCGGTCACGCTGTTGATGGAAATGGCATTGCGAATGCTGACATCGCGCAGGAAGTCAGCGCCCCATACGACTGTTTCGACGGGCTCGCCGAGCACCGCAAGCAGGCAGTCCCTGGCAACGGTGTCAGCGGTTGATGCATCGCGGTCCTGGTGGGTGAGATGGGTCTGGATCGGTCGGCCAGTTGAGTCCATGCGCTGACGCCCGGCTGCATCAATTGCACGTGCAGTGGCGCTGAACATGATTGCGCCGTTTGATGGCACGCGCACGCAACTGACAGCGACCAGTGCGCCGTTGTCCAGTTCGATGGCAGCCTCGCCGGGGGCCACTTGGATCTCTTCGCGTTTTGTGTAGCTCATTGGTTATAGCTCCATCTTGCTGTTGTGGTGCAGCAGATAGGCGCCATGCACAGCGCCCGCCCAGAAACATTGATCGCCCACCGTTATGTGACGGACCTGCTGCATGCCGATGTCCTGGATGCTTGTGATGTACTGCCAGGTGAGTTCAGGCCCGATGCGTGTCGGAACCTGCAAGCCGAGTAGGTCTGGCGCCAGCACAAGACCATTGCGGGTCGGGATAGGCGCCGTGCGCGAACATCTCAGTACGATTCCACCATCTGTCTGGATTTGGACGCACGGGACTTCCCGCGTCTCGGCGAAAGTGACAGTCCCGGTTGACTCGATACCAGTGATCGGATCGCAAAGAAGCAATACGTCACCGACCTGCACATTTCCTGCCTGGATGCCTCCTGGTAGCCAGCTCTCGATGACCACACAAGCACCGCTTGATCCTCCGCTGCCACCGATGCTCCCGCCTCCGCTGCTGGTAGACCCCGCGGCCGGAAATGTCAGTGTGACCGTGACGATTGCAATGCGGCCGTCCACGTTTGCTGAATCTGTCACATTAGTAGCAAGCCCGAGTGCTTTGCTCCCGCCTTCGAGCATTGGGTCGTCGTAGTAGAGGTAATAAGTCACAATTTGACTTGCCGTTCCTGATACTGTCGCGCTGCTTGCGCTATATGCGATTGTCTTTGCACCGATGATCAATGTTCCAGATGACACACTGATAGTTGCAGTGCTGACCCCAGTAGCATCACTTGTGGCCGAGTAGGTGACTGTCGTGTTGACATCCCACATGCTTGCCTGATTTGCAACAACATTGGTCGGGAGTGCTAAGGCTCCTTCGCGATTTGTCGTCGCTACAGTTTGCGAGACCTGAACCCACTCAGACTTCTTTCCATTCCTAGCAACCGCACGTATCTGGATTTCGTATTGTGTGCCTCGCGTCAACTCATCCAGCACGATATCCGTGCTTGCCGGGAACACTTGAGTCACCCATTCAGTCGGTTCAGAACCTCCAACGCGATGACGGACCTCATAATTTACGGCGGCCGTGCTCATGCCATCACCCTCTCGGCCTCATACCCAGATGTTTTGCGGATGCCGATCACCACACGGCTGGTATAAATCCCAGCATCATCTTTCGTGTCGTTATAGATCCCAGATACAACAGAGATCACCTCTGGATCGTCAGGGCCGTCATAAATAGCGCCTGATATTTCCGAAGTGATCTCAGCCGGAGGATTGCTGTAATACGGCAGCACGCGCGAGTCGGCTTCGACGGCTGTGAAGCTGGTGCTGAAATCATCGCCGTATGTGACGCCGGTGACCAGTAGCGCCTTGGTCTCCTGCCCGGTCAACCCGATGATAGCGGCATCACCGGCCGTGACGCCGCCGGGCATGGTCTGCAGCGCAAAGCCGCTGGTTTCGCCGCCAGCCCCGATGATGCGAACCACTTCCGTATCACCCGCGGCCTTGCGCAGCTGCACGCTATAGCTCTGCCCTGCGACGGTGGCGATGGATTCGTCAAGCACAAGATACGCGGCAGCGCCAGGGATATCGGAAACCGCCGTCAGAGAAACGACGCGCCCCCATCCCGTGCCCCACTCCGTCACGTCGTGCGCAACGTCGATCAAATCGCCGCGCGTCGTGCCAAGGCCAGCAATGTCCGAATCCCACGCCACCACGTTCGGGCGGAACTTTCCTTGCGCGAGGTGGTAGCGGCCTACCTGCCATGCCTGGAATGCGTCTACCTCCTGCTCGATCTTGAAGGTTTCGTAGCGCTCCGGTGCTGGTGCAGTAGACGGCAGACCTCGCGCGTCCACGCCGCGATAGCTGTAACCGTCGTCCAGCACGATGATTTCGTCATCCTGCCAGTCCGCATCTGGATTTTTGAACTGCACGCGCAGGGCATGGGGCAAGTCGATGAACTTGCGGCTGATGCGCAGGTTCCTGATGTCCAGCGGTGAAAAACTCATGGTGCGCTGCTGGGAGCCGCTGTCGAACACGACGCAATACTTGCCGTTGCGCCGGCCAAGGCCGCCCAGCGAACCGGTGAGGATGCCGTTGATCAGCTCCCATGCCGTGGTCGCGCTGTCGCAGACCTTGCGAGCGGTGAAGCCGCGGGCATCCACCCATTCGGCGAAGTCGGCAAAGGAATCCAGGTCGATATTCGACGGCGCGACGTGCCGCGATAGGCTCTCGCATTCGGTCAGCAGCCAATACGCAACCCACGCCGCATTACTGCTGGGCTGGGGCTCCGACCATGCGGCGGACGTGCGGTCATAGACCTTGATCCGTTGGCGCACGCGGCAGCTCACGGTCTGCAGGCTGCCGGTCAGCTGGTCGGTGGCCTTGATGCGCATGGCCAGCTTCCACGTGCCCGTTGTCGACGGGTTGGTGTACTTGATCGACCGCAACAGCGCCCAGCTCACCGCATCGATATTTGTATTGCCGCTGTTGCTGCTGCGCGGCGCGGCCACGCGCGTCACCTGCACGTCGTACTGCCCGGCTGGGACATCCCACGCAAGGCCGGCCGAGAACGGCTTTTTGGTTTCCTTGCTCACATACGCATTGGCGCCTGGAATGCTGACACTTGACGGCACCGGCCCAAGGCCGCCCCAGCGGACGCCAGTGGGTTGCAGCCACGTCGTGGTGCCAGTCGGCCGATAAAGGACCTTGAAGGCATTGGCGATGTCGTAGCTCTTGTTTGTTGTGCCGACGCCGAACAGGCCCTGCGAATGCACAAGATCTAGGCTGATGGATTCGGTATTGGGCGCGGTGGTCCGCTCGACAACATCGGAATTTTCAAGCGCTGCGCCGACAGACAGCTCGAATACATCATTGGTGTACAGCGTCGGGGTTTTGGTTACCTCGTACTGCACGTCGTCGTAAAGCTCGATGGACGTGTCGCCGATCTTGATGTCCGAAACCTCTATGTCGCCGTGGCCAAGGTCGAACAGGCAATGGAAATAGGCGCTCTGGCCAACCATCTCGTTGTACTGGATCGCGGCAATCGGCGGGAAATACCGGCAGTCGCCGATCACGAACGGAATCACGCCCCATGGGTTGTAACTGTTCTGCGTGCCGGTTAGCTGGTTCCACTGGCCTTCGGTGGCATTGGTGCGCCCGGAAGGCGTTGGCGGGGCGATCAGGGCATTGACTGTCAGTGAGGCCGCAAGCGTGATCGCCGCACCCCATGCTGCACCGGCAGCCACTGATGATCCGAAGCCTGCTGCAAGCTGCCCAAGTCCAGGAGCATAAAATGAGACAACGATCAGCACGACAGCGCCAAGAACCTGCTTCCATCCGCCACCACCACCAGCCAGCGCGTCGCGCGTGACCGTGATGCAGGTGCCAGGCTTGGGCCTGACCTTCCACCACCAATGCTGCGGCACCACGTGCCCGCCGACGCGAACCTCAAGATCAGGCGACAGATCATCTCCGCCGTTCGCCTCTGCAAGCATGCGCGCCAGGGTCTGCCCACCGCGCACACGGAACAGCTTCGGGGTATCCAGCGGGTGCCCGCGCAGCACAAGGTCGGCCGTCATAGAATGCATCGGTAGAACCCCTCGATCCGTGAGCCCCACAAGGGCGATGAAAGACGCTCGATCACCGAGCGCTTACCTTCTTCGCAGTGCAGGAAGCCGCCGCGTCCATCGCAGATGCCAACATGGCCCGGCTTGCCCGCGATGTTGAACACCACTACGTCCCCTTCGGAAGCACGATCAACCCGCGCCCAGCCTTCGGCCTGCATCGGGTCATCCGTGCCTGGCAGCGACTGGCCACACTTGGATAGCACCTCATCCACAAGCACGCGGCAATAGCGCTCTCCGGTATACGGACGGCCGACGTATGCGCCAAGGGTCATGGCCATAGTCCTTGGCTGTTGCTTGGGGTGTAGCTCTGCGCAGGCACCCCCTGATTCATGAAGTCCTCGACGTACCCAGCGGTAAGCTGCACCGTCATGACGTCGATGTCCGCGCCAAGGACCGAGAAGTCGAATGGTCCGACCTCAACGGTGTCCGGAGATGACGCAAGGATCACTTCCAGCCTCGCCTCTGGAATGCCATCCAGATTCCGGATCAGCCGTGCTATATCGCGGTCCACGTTGTCGATGGTGATCGTGACGGTTCCAGGTGCGTCCTCGTTGTCGGTCGGCAACTGGGACTGGAACGGATACGGCGTGAATTCGCCGGCAGTACGCAACACGGTTTCAGTGTTGTGCACAATGCGGATTGGGGCGATCGAAGGATGGGTGATGGTCAGGCACGCCAAGAAGATCTCGGCAGTCTCCTGCGAAAGGATGGCGCGCGCAGCGGCGGGGGAAAGAGTCTGTCTCATGTCGTGAGCACCGCGCCGTCACTGTCGGAAATCAGCGTGCCCGCGTCGGTGGCCAACGGAAAGTTGCCGTTGAGCCGGGTTAGCAGTTCAAGCTGTAAGCTAGCCTTCCACATTCCATATGAGATCGCTTCATATTGCGGGCGTGCGGCGAATCGATACAGGGCCTCATGCCCAGCGGGATCACGATGCTCGACCCACAGGAATCTGGATACGTCACCAAGAGTGATCGAAACGAAATCGTATAAAACTTGTAGCTGCGCCCTATCCACCAGCATTGAGAAGCTAACAAGTTCTGCAACCGATGTATAGCGTCGGCGAACCTTTGGCGGGCCGGAGTCCATCTCACTACGAATCACATTGTCACGGCTTGAGTAAGTAACTCCTTCAAGCAAAGGGCATGGAAGCGACTGCGGCCATTTCGGAATATCATCCACGCACGATCCCCCTCGGCGCCATGCCGTACCTTTGACGCATCGCCTTGTCGGCACCTCCCGCTGCAAGGAGGCTGTTCACTTGATTTTTGATGAATACTTGGATATCCAGCCCGCCGCCGTTTGTTGAAGTTGTTTCAACGCGGTCTTCCTCAGCACCTTTTTGAATATTGACGTTAACCTGCGGAGATGGCCATGCGCCTGATGCGCGGATTGGCCCGCCCACATATCCGCCGCTGGCAAACCTGCGGGTGTTGAGAGAGTCAAAGAATCCCTTCCCGTACTTGCTAACCGCTGCTGCGCGGATGACATATTCCCCGTTGAATGCTGTCGCTGGTCGCGGTGCCAGGGCCGCTGATGTAGCCGCCAGTCGCCTTCTTCGTCAGCGCTCCCCCGATGGCGTTGATCCAGCTGGAGCCGCCGCCGGTGTAGTTGGTTGCCCATGATCCGATCTGCTTTAGAGCTGCTGACGCTGCGATCTCGGCTGCAATTCTCCTCAATGTCTCTGAGAAATTCTTCAGCATCCCGTCTGCGCCGTCCTTGAACGGATCGAATAGGAAATCGGCGAATGAGTCCTGCATATTGCGCGCGGCCTCGTCGGCATAGGCCGCCATCGCGTCAGTGGATTCCTTTGACTTGTCCGTAACCTCACCGTAGATGGCGTCATAATCCTCCAGCGCGTCGCGCGTCTTGGCCAGGCTCATCAAGTAGTCGGCTTGCGCCTGGGATATTCCTTGCAGCGATCCGTGCTGGATCTCATACGATGTTTTTGCTGCTTCCGTGCGGTCACCCCATAGTGCGATCTCTTGCTCCAGCGCCGATATTTGAGAATCAGCATTCTCCGATGCGCCGCCGTAGATGTCGTTATAGGCCTCCATCGCTTCGGTAGCCGCGTCCTTGGCTTCTTTCGCTGACTTTTTGATCGCCTTATTTGACTTGTCCGCGTTGTCTGCAAGTGCGTTTTGCAGGTTCCGCGTGTAGGCATCCACCTCTGCCTGAGTCACGCCACCAGTGCTGGGCGTCATGTTCATTGGCCCACCGCCGCGACGGCTTCGGCCTGCACTTGTTCTCGGCTCTCCGCCGGTAGCGGACTTGACAGCTTCGTTGACCGCATTTGCTCCGCTTGTGTACTGCTTGTACAGTCGATCTAGATCCTTTGTGTTCCAGTTGGCCGGGTTGAGTGACTGAAATGCAGCATTGCCTTGAAGCTCGAATGCCTTGAGCCCAGCGCGGAGGATATCAAGCGCGTCATACGTCTGCTTGGCAAACGTCGCAACCTCCCTAATACCATCACCGATCCCTTTCGATGTCTCTGCCAATTTCGCCCCGTCAGATGCGGTGCCGACAAACTGCTCTGACAGCTTCACAAGGTCAGGCAACAGATCCGATGCGATGGATAACCCAAGTGACTGCGCTATCGTTTTCAGGCGCGTGAGGTTGTCGTTGAAAGCCTCAGCCTGGCGGCCTGCATTCGTAGACAGCACGCCGCCAAACGACTCCAGCTCTGCGCCAGCCTCGCGGATGCCATCACCGCCGTCCTTCAGGAGTGGGATAAGTTCCTGAAAGCTGCGGCCAAAGATGGCAAAGCCAGCCGCCATGGCTTCTGGCGATCCCTGCAACTGCTGGAACCTGTCGGCGAAGTCGGCCAGCACGTCCGTTGAATCGCGCAGGCTGCCGTCAGAATTCTTTATTGAAATCCCAAGCGCATCGAACACCTTTGCCTGTTCGGACGTGGACTTCAGCGCATCGCCCTGCGCTTTTGTCAGCTTGCCAAGACTTCCGACAAGCGTCTCCATCGAGACGTCGGCCAAGCCTGCGGCATAGTTGAGCTTTGAGAATTCCTCCGTTGTGATGCCAACCTTCTGCGCTGCCTTGGACATGTCATCCATTGCATTGATGGTTTCTTTCAACGCAACGATCGGGGCACTTGCGGCAGCAGCAGCGATTGCCGTGTGGATAGCCTTGCCCATGCCAATTGCCGACGTCTTGAGACCCTGCAAGCTCTTCTCGGCCTGCTTGGTAGACGTGGCAAAGCTTCCTGTACGCAGGAGCAAATCGACGGTGATACTGCCCAATGCCATGCTATGTCTCCGAGAATGCTTTGATCAGCGACTTGTCCACGTCTGACAATCCTGACTGATTGGGATCTGGCTGCAGGAAGTTGATGCGGTCCTGCCAGGCTTCATTGCCGCCTGACAGTGACACCGACACCAGCGCGGCCGGACGATGCAGGCGGTGAAAGTCGTCGAACGGATACAGGTTGAAGAACTCAAGCCACTCCCTGAATTCTTCTTCCGTCATTCGCTGCCCCAGCTCGGCAACCGTCATTCCGAGATTCAGGGCGAGGTATCGCTTGACGTACTCTGCGCTGCCTCGCCCGAACCGTTTCCCACAGGCTTGGTAATCCCAGATGCCTGCAACGCCAGGGGGAACAGGATCGACACGCCCTCAGCCGTCAGCTTGATGCTGTCCTTGTCTGAGATGGCGCGGCTGCCGTCCTGATTCACAAGGCACGCAGCGATGAACTGCTGCTTGCCGCGTACCGGATCATCTGAGTTTTCAGCCTGTCGCCACCGCTCGAAATCCACGTGCGCGCACTTCTTCCAGTACGTGTCCGATTCGGTTCCGTCGCTGAACTTTGCTTGCAGCGTGATGATCTCGTCGCTCACCAGAAACTTGTCGTAGCTCACGGGGCCACCTTCCACGTGGTCGTGGTCGGGCCGGACACCTGCAAGGTCAGCGTCCCGCGAACAACGTCATTGGTCTGGATGTCGATGGCCACGTCGGTGACCAGCGCCTCAAAGCTGAAAGAGCTGCGGTCAGTCGGCGGGACAATGGCGCCACTAACAACAGTCGGATCAGTCGTGCCATCGCTCAGGGCGATCAAGAACGGGACAAGCTCGCCAGATTCCTGGAAGTCGAACAGCCGCTGATGGTTGACGGATGTCGGAATCAGGGCGAACGGGACCGAATACGTGGTGGCCGTGCGCGTACCAGACCGATATTCGGGGTCCGTGGCGTTGAGGCACATGATTTCAATGGTGTTGCGGGCGCCGCCAGACTTGCTCACCGAAGTGGGGCAATCCATGACAACCGCAGCAGTTGGGGATGCCGGATCAATGAAGTAGATCTCGGTGCCTTGGGACTCGACAAATGCAGCCATTTCTTGCTCTCCAATCAGACATAAAAAAACCCGCACTAGGCGGGTCGGTGGGTACTGCGGTTGTAGCTGTTACAGACGGTGGTCGAACAGGTCAGCGTCGAAGGTGGAGCGCCAGTAGCCGGTATCCGGCTCCTGTCCAAGTGATTGGATCGTCAGCACGTGCCCAACGGATTCGATGGCATCTCGGGTGGCCGTGAGCAGGTTGTCGCGCTCCTGCTCCGTTCGGGCGAATACATCGACAGCCAGCGACAGCCGATCACCTGGTGGCCGCTGGCTCAGGTTGTTCTCCGGCACCACGGCTTGGCGCATCCACACCACGAAAGGCGCTTGAGTGTCTTGGTTGGCCTGGTCCTGGTAGATCTTGGTACCGACGATGGACGTCACCGCTGGCACTGCCAGGATGGGATAGATCGGTCTCATGCGCGGTTCGCCAGGGCAAGCTTGGCAACGGCAAGGTCAATGCCTTTGCGCAGTTCGGATGCGATGACGAGGACGGCCTCGTTCTTCTTCGAGTGAAACGCAGGCCCCATCCACTTGTGCGGCCGCATGCGACTCGTCCCATACTCAAGCATCCGACCAATCGTCGCCACACCGATCCCGGTCGGCGTGCGCTTGTCGATGGGATAGCGGCGGCTCTTTGGGACCAAAACGAACACACGCTCACCATTTGCGCGCGCGCGCTTGTTGGCCAGTACAACGCTGATCGACCGCGCAAGGCGGCCCGTTGACTTGTCCAAACCACCGACATTCGGCTCTGCAACAATGCGCCGAACGTTGGCCCGGGCCTCATTGCGAATCAGGTTTGCCCCTTTGCGCAGTGCCGCGCGTGCAGGTCCGCCGCGCTTGGATGTGATCTCGGCCGGCAGCTCGCGCAGGGACTGAAGAACACCATCCAAACCAGAAATATGAACAGCTTGTTCGTCTGCCACTTTGTTTTCCTCAAAGAAAAAGGGCACCCGGATGGATGCCCTTCTGTCTGCCGTTGTCGGCCCCTGCCATGCCGTGCCGCGCCCCGCAACGCCGAGCCCAGCCACGCCGAGCCTAGCCGCACCGTGCAAATAAATCCTACCACCGCTCGCCAGGTCAAACAACCTCAACCCTCATTCAACCCCCGTGCCACCATCAACGTCACTTCCCGGCGGGCCGTGGCGTCCACCAGCGGATCGGACTTCACTTCGTACACCTTGCCGTCCCACAACACACGGTCCGCTGCGGTGACTTCGGCCACCTCGGGCGACCACCGCACGCTGAATCGGCCTTGCACTTCCGAGCGCAGCGCCTCGCTGGCCAGGAACTCGCGGCCCGGACCCGGCAGCCATGATGCTGGCTCATCCACCAGTAGATCGGCCCACGTCCATTCCCGGTAACCCGTTTGCGGGTCAACCACTTCCGTCTTGCGCTGGATGGTGATGACGTGTACCAGCGTGTTCGGGTTCATACGCCAAGCGTCCGACGATATGGCCACGTCAGGGCCAATGCCGCGTTGAGCATCATCTGCTGTTGCTCTGGCGTCACTTCGCCCTCGCGCCGAACCAGCAGCAGGATTGCCGACTTAAGCGCCTCTGGCACGTACTGCGGATTCGTGGTGAATGTCACCAACGCCGGCCCGCCCGTATACCGCAACACGCCGAACCCATCGTCGGTGTACTCCACCGCCACGCTATCTCGCGTCACGGTGTCTACTACCGCAGGTAGCAGCGGGATCGTGTACTCCCGATCTTGCGCCCACTGCTGATACGTCACCCCCGCCAATGCCATGCCGGTCCACTGTTCCACGGTCTCGCGCGCGGCAACGATCTGCCGGCTAATACGTACGTCATCGGCCGAATGCGTCATGCGCAAGTCGGCCTTTGCCTCGATCAGGGATACCGGCTCGACGCTGGCGGGAGTGACGGTAGTCAGCATTTACTTTGCCTTGCCCTTCTTGACGGTGGCGGTTTCTTCCGCTTCCACGTCGGCATCTGACTTGCCAGGCTTCTTGCTGACAGGCTCAACGAACGGCAAGACGATATAGATCTGCACGTCGCTGGCCTCGAATTCTTGACCCTTTTCAACCCGGCCAAGCTCATCGTGAAGGAAAGTCTTGATCGCCTTGTATTTCATGGTTGCTCCAATGAAAAACCCCGCACTTGGCGGGGCTTGGTTAGATTAGGTGGGTTCTAGTCGCCTGCTTTCGCAGGTTCGCCGTCCGCCACAGTGGCCGGAGGTTCGGAAGCCCCCAGCACCTTCTGAACTCGTCGTCTCTTGGATCGGTGAAGTCAAACGATGATTGCGGAACGATGTGGTCAATATGCCAATCGCCCTGATTTTCCCAAGTCATGCCGGCCGTGAATTGACGCTCCAAGTGGTCGATCAACTCAGCCACCGTGTAGTCAACGAACTCGCGCCAGCTGCGGCCAGCCTTTCTCTTCCCTATGGCTCTATGCATCATCACCTTCATGTGTGATGACACTCTCGTTTTCTTGCAGGCGGCACGCTTGGCCTTAGACCATTCGTTGGCCGCTTTCCTGCCTTCTGGCGTTGCCTGCTTGGCAGCCGACGCCGCTCTCGCTCGCTCAAGGACTCTATTGCGCTGGCACGGCGGGCAACTGTGGGTCATGTGCGAATAGCGCGGGAAGATCACCCCACACTCGGCGCAACTTATTGGGACGCCCTTTACAGGGGCTATGCCTTTCTTCCTGCGCTGAACTTCAGCGGCGCGCCTGTACTGCTCCCGGCGTCGCTCGGTGGTAACATTCGCTGGCATCGTCTGACCTCCTAACGGTCATGCGGTGAAGAGGCCCGGTCAGGATTACAGTCCTGCCGGGCCTCACCAGTATATCAGCTCCGGTTACACAGCGGTGATCGGGCCGTACAGGATTCCGGCCGGGAGATCAACCGCAAGTCCGAGCCGCTCTTCCGCGCGAATGGTCAAAAGGTTCCGGGTGAAGTCATCGTTGACGAAGCCCATCTCCACAGTCGCGCCCTGTCGCTGGAAGATCGTGGCCGACCCACGCAAGTTGCCGATCAGGAACGAGCCGACCGGTATGTGGTTGGACAGCACCACATTCAGGCCGAACGGGTTCATCCCAGCACCAGTGCCAGGTGCGCCATACAGGTACGCGCCAGTGCCAGCACCCTCGCGCGCAAGCTCCATCGCGCCCCATGCGGCGGGGTTCACTACGACGGTATCCGGAGCGTTACCGGTGGCCCACAAAGCATACTTCGCCTTATTGATGGACTCGACCAGGTTCGCGCCAGAAGTCGGGGTGAATGCGGTGAAGTTGCCAGCATCGGTGAGGCCAGACAGATTCGGCGAAGTGCCATTGCCAAGCAACAGCTGGGCCTCGATACGCTGGGCCAAGCCGTCACGCAGACGGGTGTCGATGTAGGCCACAACAGCCGGGGCATCAGCCAGAAGCTGATTAGAAACCTTGATGAAGTGGGCGACGGTCTCGATCACGACGTTGTACTGTGCAAACGTGATGGCCGATTCCGGCTTGGCTGCACCCTGCGCCACCTCTGCTGCGCTATTGGTCCATGCTGATTCACGCAACGAATTGACCGCGTTGCTGGTCACGTTGATGGTCGGAATGAGCTGACGCAAGGTCAGCGGGAGGAAGTTGCCAGCGATAACGCCGGGGCGCTGGTCCGGGAACGTGGTGGTGGTGTCAGCCACAACCGTGTTCTTGACTTCGATGCGCGCAGTGGTGACTTGGCGGGAAGCAAGAGCTTTGAACTGCTCGGACTTCACAAACTCGGCACCTGCGGTCAGCTTTTCGGCTCCATGGTCGCCAGCCTTTTCCATCTTCTGCGCGATCTCGGTCACGGTCGCCTCGAACTTATCCGAGAGCGCCTTCACTTCGGCCTTGATCTCGTTATCGGTCCTCCCGCCTTCGGCCAGCTGACCCTCAAACTTCGTGATGGCGGCGTTGATAGCCGTGCCGTGCGCATCAAGCGCGGTCTTGATATCAGTGATTTCCATTGTTATTTCCTTGTGGTGAGCTTGTGAGTAGCCGCGTTTATCGCGGCAAGAATTTCGCTGGTCTTGATTTGCTCACGCTCACCGTGAGACAGGGACTTGATACGCGACACCAGCGCCGTCGCATCAGCCCGACTGAACCCGGCAGCATCGCGCAGCAGGGATTCGATTTCTTTGAGGGATTCGGCCTCTTCAATAGAGGACTTCACGTCGATCAGGGCGTTCCCGTCCGCAGGCCAATCCACGACCGACACTTCCTTCAGGAAGTCGATCTCGTGAATGTCGCGGCCCTTTCCGCCTGCTTTGCGCTTGGCCTGCTCTTCTTTCACGCGGTAGCCGATGGACAGGCCGTTGACTGTCTTGTGCTTGACCGCCAGCGCGGCCTCGTCAGCCAGGCGGATCCCCTTCGTAAACTCCGCCGACTTCACGCGCAGGCCAACATCGTCCTGCACCACGATCATCTTGCCGATCGGCATTTCGCGCTTGATCCATCCGTGATTGAAGTACATCTTCACTTCAGCCTCGGATGCCGCCACGCTGGTGAAGGCGCCTGGGTGGATCGTGTCACCGTAGCTATCCACACCGCCGAACTTGGCCGCATAGCCCGTGAACGCACCAGAGTCAGGCGCGAATTTCAATTCCGCGTCAACAAGCGGGATCGTTTTGAATTCCATCGTCATACGCCCTCTGGCGGTGTTGGTGCGGGGGTCGGCACTACTTGCTTGCCGGCATCTTCAATAGGAACCATCGCGCCCTGAACCAGCAAGCGCTCGCCGCCCGGCAAGGGCTGCATCCATTCCTTGGCACGGGCTTCGTTGGGTGTCAGTACACCGGATGAAATACCCACCCGGTAGCCTTCGTAGCGGTCTTTCTCGCTGGCCCGCAGCAAGCCTTCAAAGTCAAATTCGACTTCATAGGTCTTGCGATCTTCATCGCTGAAGAGATTGACCAGAATGCTGTTCTCAATCGCTTCCAGATATGGGCGCAGGTTGAGCTTGTAGAACGATGCGATGATCTCAGCCGTGCTACTGCCTAGCGTCGTGCTGCCTTCGTTCTGATTGATCAGCACCGAAGGGATGCCGAACCAGCGGGCGATTTCGTCAATCTGGAACTTTCGAGCCGACAGCAGTTCTATGTCCTCCGGCGACATGGATACCGCCTCAAACTTCATCCCCATTTCCAGCACCAGAAGGCGCTCATCGGTGCCAGTGGTCAGCGTGTCGAAGTTGGCGCGAGCCTGCGCCCGCTGTTCCGGCGTCAGCAGGCGGTCCAGCGACAGCACGCCGGAAGGCTTTCCGCCGTTCGCGTAAATCTTGCTGACTACCTGTTCCGCCGCCTGTCCGATGCCGATCAGATTTCGACCGAACTGCAACGGCGAGCGGCCCACGATCAGGTTTCCATTCATGCGGGCGTGCCATACGGACTCGCTCGACAGCACAGCGACGTTCCCATCCGTCGTGAAGATATGGGCAACACTGCCATTAATCAGTTTTGTCTCGACTTGAAGTGGATTCAGCGGAAGCAGGCCGCGAATCTCGCCGGACATTACCGTCTTTTTCGCATACATGTTTCCATGCATCGCAAGGTTTGCAATCTGGTGTTCCCAGAATTCGTAGCGCGTCTGATATTGGTTCGGCTTGTTCGCCATTAGGAGGCTGAACCAGTGGTCAGTCACCACCTCTCGCCCCGTCGCGGTCTTGCGGTACACGACTATCGGGAGGCTCGCGACGGTCTGGGAAATAAGGCGAACGCATGCCCACACCGCCGACAGTTGCAGCGCGGTTTCATCCGTCACATGCACCGCAGCCGGGACCGCATAGCCTGCCGGGCCAGTGACCTGTGTCCCGCTGCCCTGCTGGCCACCCCACCAGCTACGGATAGGGGACCACATGCTCTGCCAGAAATTCATCAGCGGCCTATGGGGTTAGATAGAAAGTCGGCAAAACTGGCGCTGTCATCTGTTGAATTCATCGCCAGCCCCATCGCCATGCACAGCGCTACAAATGGATCAATCTTGTTCTCGTTGCGCTCCTTGCGCGGGTACACGTTGTCCTTGGCGTCAGTCTTTGCCACCACATTGGACATCGCCCACGTCATCACTTCGTCCCCGTCATGGGTCAGCTTCCGATCCCGGATCAGCGCCTCAACCTGTTTCATGGGCTCGCTGAAATTCAGTACCGTAGGCCGGAATTCGACCACCGGAACGCCTTCATCCTGAAGCTGTGTGACTAGCATCGTCGCCTGATGGGGGTCATACCCCACCGAAGTCACGCCAAATCGAGTCGAAAGACCCACAACATCGTCGCGGATCACTGAGAAATCGATGATGTTTCCCGGCGTTACAGCCAGCAATCCCTTGTCGCGATAGACCCTGTAGTGCTGGTTTTCTGGCAATTCGACCGTTTCTTCTGGCAGGTAATACTTGCCGAAGCGTGCATAGCGCCCATCGTCCAGCTCAAACAGCAATTCCAGCGCAGCAATATCGACCTTGCTGGCAAGATCCAGCCCCATCCAGCAGCGTCGCCCGCGCATTGCCTCCAACACCAGGTCAGGCTTCTTGCACTCGGCCCACCGCTGCATGTTGATGTAGGCATCGCGCGCCTGGACCCACAGATTCAGGTGCTTGGTCTTGAAATGGCCCTGCTTGCGCGGGTTGTTGATCGCCTCCTTCAGCTGCGCCTGCAGGAATTCACCGGATACCGAAACGTCATAGTTCGGGTTGGCCTGCCGCAGCGCCGTCTCGCTTGTCCAGTCCACCTCAGGGTCAGCCGCGTAAATCAGCGCAAACGTGCGCTCATCTTCGATCACGCCCTCCAGGATCTTCTGGCACTCCAGCCAGTCCTCTCGGCACGGCCCGGCCAGGTTGTCGCCTGCCGTGGAGATGACCAGCGACAGCGGCTGATCACGCGAACCCATGCCGGTCTCCATCGTGGCCAGCTGGTCGTCGGTCTGGTGCTCGTGGTACTCGTCGGTGATCGAACAGTGCGGGCTGGATCCATCGCCAGGCTTGCCGATCACCGGCTCGAACTTGGACATGTCCGCCAGCCGCAGCAGGGTCTTGGCGTTGACCTCGATCCCATAGTTCGCCACCAGTGCTGGGGTCTTGGTCGCCATCTGCTTGGCAGGCCCGAAAACCTCCCACGCCTGTTTCTCGGTAGTCGCGCCGGAGTACACCTCCGCGCCCGGCTCGCCATCGGCGGCGAACATGTAAAGACCCACCGGGGCGGCCCAGCTTGACTTGCCATTCTTGCGGCTCACATACAGTCGGCCCTTGCGGAACCGCCGCGCCTGTGTCGCCTTGTTGACCCAGCCGAACAACGAGCACGTCAGGAAGCACTGCCACGGATCAAGCCGAATCAGCTTTGCGCTGCCCGCTGCCCAGCGGCCCTTTACGTGCGGCATCAGCTCGATGAACTTGCACACCCGCTCAGCACGCACCGGGTCGAACCGATACGGCCAGTCTTTGGACTTCGCAGATTTGCAGTCTCGGACATGACGCTCGCACGCCAGCCGAACCCACTTACCAGCCGGAACCGCGCCCGCCAGCACGTCCGCCACATACCCATCGGCGGCGGCAACGTGCGGATGCTGCGACATCAGCTATCTAGACTGGCGAATGGGTTTGCGTCCGGTTCCTTGCCGACTGCACCCAACTTCTGGCGATCTACCGGCGTCATCCCAAAGGACGACAACGCCTGAAACAGTCGCCCCAACTTCGCCGCCGTGAACTCCACCGGATTGACGCGGTACTCCGCCAGCAAGTTGGACGCCGATTCCAGCATCAGCCGATCCGCCGCCGTCAGGGTTCCCGGTATCGCGTAGGTCACAAACTCAAACCAGCACAACTTCGCAGGCTCGCCCATCGTCGCAGGCGGGTTACCAACCGGCGCATCATGTTTCGGGGCTTTCTTGCGATCACGGAACCGCCCAGGGTTCACCTTGTCGGCGCCCTTCAAGGCAGCCTGCTCATTGGTCAACCGCTGTCTAGGCACCGTGGAACCTCGTCTCGTGGAACGTTCGAATTGCAGATGCAGGAATTTGACTGGGGCGACGTGCTAGGAAGCTGAACAATCTGGACTTTCGACCCACCCCCTCTTAACATTTGCCCTCACAATCCTGTCAAAGATGAACGGCTTAACATTTCGTTCATTTTCGAGGCGTTCGACTGGATTTCGAGACTCATTCTCAACTGTCGTGGTCACAACGTCTGCACCCGCCTCTCGCTGTCCTGGGCGTCGTCGCTCAGGGTTGCCCTTGGGTCTTGCACCTCGTCGTCCTGCTCGTCTGCCAGCGCCTCACATAGCCAAGTGAGCATGGCCTCTACCCTGCTTAGGCTGCCCTCAATGCGTACAAGTCTGGCATCGTCGCGTTGCACTGAGCGTGGGCACATTGCAGGTTGCTCTCCTCGTGCGTTCCACCCTTGCTGACCGGGATGATGTGGTCGATGGTCGGGTACATGGGGTGCGGCCACTTAACCTTCCGGTCTGTCGGCTCGCCGCATAGCTGGCATACCCAGCCGTCGCGGGCGAACACCTTGAACCTGAGCCGCCTCCCGCCTGCGTCAAGGAACGAGGTGAATCGCCTGATGTCTTGGTAGTGCTGCCTGATGATGGTCTTGCATTCACGCGAGCAGCAGCGAGGGTCCCTGCCGCAGTTGGTAGGCTCGAACTGGCGCTCGCAGACTTCGCACCTGCGGAAGCGCGGCGTCCCTCTATTGCCCCTGCTGCTGCACCGCTGGCCGCAGTACTGCCGCCCTTGGCTGTCCTGCCCACAGTACTGGCACGAATCAAATGGGCCGGAATCTCTGACCTCAGCCAGCGGGCTACCCTTCTTCCTGTTCCTGCCGTAGTGCATCTCACACCACGCGGCGCCGTTGGAGCGCGCCAGCTTGGCGCAGCCCTCTATGTCGCACAACTTGGTGATGGCGGTCTTTGGCCGGGTAGCCTTGCACTTGTCGCTGCAATAGGCCCTGGCGCAACCTCGACTTAGAACCTGATCGAATCTACTGCCGCAGGCGCGGCATGTTCCTATCGGAGCGATAGGCTTACAATTACGGATAGCCATGGTCTGTTATCCCAGATTGTGGTTAGGGCCGCACCGGTGTTTCCAGCACCTTTGCGGCCCGTCTATTTTACCTCAGGCCAGCCGTCAAGACCAATCCGAGGCCGCCTGCCTTTCCAGTCCTTGCCGCCCCTCTCACAGAGAGATTTGGACCCGTGGCACTGGATACAGAGACATTGCAGGTTGTCGAGACGGTTGCTGTCTGCGCTGCTTGCGTCATTTCCCTTGTGATCGACGTGCGCCTCATTGCCTGCAACCAGCCGCCCACATGCCCGGCATCGGTGTCCATCTCTAATCAGCACCTGCTGACGGATCATCCGCCACGCCTTGCTGCCCGTGTTCAACGCCCGTGTCCGCTGCCTGTCCGCTTCCTTGGGTCTGTACTTGGGTGCCTTGGCCCTTGGTGGCTTGAACGTCCGCGGCTGACTCGGCATGCCCTGCCCTCACTGCTGCCCATTTGCGGGCGTTGTCGGCCTTCTTGGCAATCCACGCCTTCATGCGCGCGCGGCGCTCGGCGCACCCACTACATCCCACTGCACGCGGCCCTGGTAGCAATCAGTTCGGCTTGGAGCCGGGCAACGGTTGTGTCTGCGTCCGATCCGACTCGAACAAGATCGCCCGAATCCGTTGCTCTGAGCTCGGCGGCATCGTCAGTGTCGGGTCCAGCGGCGGAAGCTCGATAGTCGGGCATGCCACTGGGTGCACAGTCCCACTGCTTGCGCAGCTTGAGAGAGCCATCACGCACGCCAGCAGCCACAGCCGTTGACTTGTCTTGCCCATCCTTCAGTCCTCGCTGGTATTCGGCCGCTGCTGCTTTTGATGTCTCGGCGTATGTACGTTCTGCACGCTCGGCCCGGTCGCGCGCGGCGCTGCGCCAGGCTTTGCTTGGCCCATTCGGCCCGGGCCTTGGCGAGATCGTCTTGTGCGGACTGTTTTCCAAGCAGCGCAATGCCGAGAAGCACCGCGAGCACAAGCGCAATGCCTGCGAACACTGTTCCGCGAATGCCGCCGAGAAGTTCAACGATTGCGGCCATCTCAAAAATGATCCTTTGGCAGCGCAGATTGCATGTCTGAAAATGCAGGTGGTTCAAGCCCTGCACGTCTCATGAGCGATTCCAATTTGAAAATGTGCCGTTCAAGTGCGCGCGAATGGCTGCGCTCCTGGGCAAGTTCATCGCGCAGCCGGCCAACGTCAGTTTCCAGTGCAGTCAGCCGCTCGGTCATCATCCGGTAGATGGATTCTTCTGCCTTGCTCTGCGCTACGTCCGAATCCACCTCGGCCGCGTTGCGCCGGTTGCGCTGCATCCAGCCCCACAGCCCTCCGACGACTCCTCCGATAGCGCCAAGGATCCCGCCTACGGCCGCAAGATCAATCTGTTGCGGCATCACTGCCCCCATCCATAAGCCCTGGCTGCGAGATGCCGCGCGCAAGCGGAATCAGAGCCGCAACAACTACAGCTGCGCCACCAAGCCCCGTCCCAATCCAGTCAGGCATGGAAGTCCTCCATCCATCCGGCAGCGCGTTGTAGGCCGTCGCTGCCGCTGCCAGCGCGGCGGAGAGCATGGACAGGCGAGTGGACCACCACTTGCGCCAGTTGTTGATGTCTGCCAC
>LNAP01002645.1_pt1 | contig 22499 bp, 19 predicted proteins | sample 602601 | NCBI WGS metagenome assembly LNAP01 (sample SAMN02440304, study PRJNA202911) | soil metagenome | biome: Subtropical and temperate rainforests or woodlands; isolation source: soil samples (1 kg each in a 20% v/v slurry with milli Q water) were... ...
TCGGGACGCTTTCCTGTTTGGTGAGATAGCCTGGCATGGCGGGGCGCGAAGCCCATGTCAGGGGACCCCGAAGTGGTGGGTGAGCCGCCGAGTATGCGCCCTCAGGTGCTTGCGTGTTCGCCCACTGGGGGCGGGCACCTGACGGAACATCGGGCGGCGTGCTGCATTGGCTGCCACGGTGCGTTGCTATAGTGCAGCCACGTTGCGGTACTGACCGTTGCCCTTCACCCGCTTTCGCCCGTTCTTCCCCCGTTTCTACAAGGAATCTCCATGGCCGCTGGCAGCCTTCTCGCATTGCTGGACGACATTGCGACCATCCTCGACGACGTGGCCCTCATGACCAAGGTGGCTGCCAAGAAGAGCGCTGCCATGGCCGATGACGTGTCGGTCATGACCAAGGTGGCAGCGCAAAAGACGGCGGGCGTGCTGGGTGACGATCTGGCGCTCAATGCCCAGCAGGTCACGGGCGTGCGTGCCGACCGCGAAATTCCGGTGGTCTGGGCCGTGGCCAAGGGCTCGCTGGTGAACAAGGCCATTTTGGTGCCGGCGGCCCTGCTCATCAGCGCCTTTGCGCCCTGGGCCGTGACGCCGCTGCTCATGGTGGGTGGCGCCTTCCTGTGCTACGAGGGGTTTGAAAAACTGGCGCACAAGTTTTTGCACAGCCCCCACCAGGACGAGGCCGCGCACGAAAGCCATGCCAAGGCCAACGCCAATCCGGCCGTGGACCTGGTGGCTTTCGAAAAGGACAAGATCAAGGGGGCCGTTCGCACCGATTTCATCCTGTCGGCGGAAATCATCGCCATCACCCTGGGCACGGTGGCGGGTGCGCCCTTTGTGCAGCAAGTGACGGTGCTCGCCGGCATTGCGCTGGTCATGACGCTGGGTGTTTATGGCTTTGTGGCGGGCATCGTCAAGCTTGATGACCTGGGCCTGTGGCTCAATCAGAAGCCCGGCGCAGCGGCCCGTGCGCTGGGTGCGGGCATTGTGCGCGCCGCGCCCTGGCTGATGAAGGCCCTTTCGGTGGCGGGCACGGCGGCGATGTTTCTGGTGGGCGGCGGCATCCTGGTGCATGGGGTGCCTGTGGTGGCCCATGCCGTGGAGGGCGTGGGCGGCGTGGTGGCCCTGTGGCCTGTCGGCGGCCTGTGGGCCGTGCTGGTTCCCAGCCTGCTGAACGCGGTGATCGGCATGGTGGCCGGTGGCTTGGTGCTGGCGGTTGTGACCTTGCTGACGCGGCTGCGCAAGGGATGACCTGCATGACCCTCGCGCGTCCGTTGTCTGTTCTGTAGTAGTGCGGACCGACCAAGGCCGCGCTGCCACCGACCGCAGGGAGTGATGCGGGTCATTTCCCAAGGGCGCCACGGCACATTGATGCATGGGTGGGTGTATGCCAACACCCTTGCGGGTAACTACCAGGAGTTTGACCTGAGGCAAGGTTGACCATTTTGCTAACAGGCTCAATTGCGGTACGGGGGCCGTCCCCGTTCAACCGCATCGAGTTCTGTATGAAAAAAAATCTGCTGGCTGTCGCCGTTCTGTGCGCAATGACCTCTGGCGCTGCCTTTGCGCAGCAAGCCGAAAGCCCTTGGCTTGTCCGCGTGCGCGCGGTGAATCTCGACAGCGCCAACAAGGACAGCACAGGGCTGGACCTGTCGATCAACAACAAGACGATTCCTGAAGTGGACATCACGTACTTCTTCAACAAGAACGTGGCTGCCGAGCTGATCCTCACCGTGCCGCAAAAGCACGACCTGCGCGCCGGCGGCACCAACATTGGCAGCCTCAAGCACCTGCCACCCTCGCTGCTGCTGCAATACCACTTTGAGGCCCCCGGTTTCAAGCCCTACGTGGGCGCCGGTGTCAACTACACGCGCTTTTCCAGCGTGCGCTTTGACCCCGCAGTGGCCGCCGCGCTGAACCCCAGCATTGACAAGAACAGCTGGGGCGGCGCCCTGCAGGTCGGCGTGGACATTCCGCTGTCCAAGAACCTGTATCTGAACTTCGACGTCAAGAAGGTCTACATCAAGACCGACGTGTCTTCCGCCGGCGTCAAGGTTGGCACCTTCAAGGTGAACCCCGTGCTGGCGGGCGTGGGCCTCGGCTGGCGCTTCTGATGCCAGGGCGCTGAGCGAGCGGCGCCTTGCCAAACGACCCCAAGGTGAACGGGCTGGCGCTTGCGCCGGCTTTTTTTTGGGCGATTCCCGTTGGGCAGAAGCGGTGCAGCAGACTGCGCGTTTTGCGCAGCGGTGAAGGGTTTGCTACTTAAATAATAGCTACTAGCGCTTGATGGTATTGGGCTGAAGCCGAAAAATAATGGAATTTTTGGAGAGCCCTTGTGATGAAAGGCTGCCCGGTGCAATTCCGTTTCGGTGTATTTCTGCACTTTCCGTCGTTGCTGGCTGTCACCCAGGGTGGGCGCAGTGGGGGTAGCCTGTGGCATCCTTTCCCTCCTGTTGCCAGACGCCCACCGCCATGCCTCCCACCTGCCACAACGACATCACCGACGGCCTGCGCCAGCGCCCCGCACGCATCTCTCCCAAATATTTTTACGACCAGCGCGGCTCGCAACTGTTTGAACTCATCACGCGCCTGCCCGAGTACTACCCCACGCGCACCGAGAACGCCCTGATGCAGGCGCATGCGTCCGACATGGCGCAGCAGCTGGGCACGGTGCGCACGGTGATCGAGCTGGGCGCCGGCAGTTGCGAAAAGGCCCGCGCGCTGTGCCACTGGGTGCGCCCCGCCTGCTTTGTGGGGGTGGACATTTCGGTTGATTATTTGCAGGAGGCCGTGCTGCGCCTGCGCGCGGACATGCCAGGGCTTGACGCGCGCGCGGTGGGCGGCGACATGACCCAGGGCGTTGTGCTGCCCGCCGACATTCCCCGGGCCCAGCGCCTGGTGTTTTATCCGGGCTCGTCCATCGGCAACTTCGACCCGCCGCACGCGCTGGAGCTGTTGCGCCACATGCGCGCCCTGGTGGACGCCGATGGCGGCCTGCTGATCGGAATTGATTTGCCCAAGGACGTGCAAGTGCTGCAGGCCGCCTATGACGACGCCGCAGGGGTGACGGCGGCCTTCAACCGCAACGTGCTCACGCACATCAACCGCCTGATTGGCAGTGACTTTGTGGAGGACCAGTGGGGCCATCGTGCTTTCTTCAACCAGGAAGAATCGCGCATCGAGATGCACCTGGAGGCCCTGGCACCCATCCGCGTGCGCTGGCCGGCGGGTGAGCGCGGGTTTGCCGCGGGCGAGCGCATTCACACCGAAAACAGCTACAAATACCCCCTGGGGGTGTTCACCACCATGCTGGCCCAGGCGGGTTTTTCGCGTGCGCAGGCCTGGACGGACGCGCAGGGCTGGTTTGCTGTGGTCCATGCCCGCCCCTGAACCCTCTGCTTTTGCGTTGTATGGCCATGAATTCCCTGCTTTCCCGTTACCTCGACATTCGCCGCCACACCACCAGCCTGGCAGCGCCCCTGTCACCCGAAGACTGCACCGCCCAGTCCATGCCCGACGCCAGCCCGGCCAAATGGCATCTGGCCCACACCACCTGGTTTTTTGAAACCTTTGTGCTGCAGGCGCACGAGCGCGGGTTTGCGCCGTTTGAGCCCGCCTTCAGGGTCTTGTTCAACTCGTATTACAACGGTGTGGGCGCTCGCCACCCGCGGCCGCAGCGCGGCCTGCTCACGCGCCCCGCGCTGGCCGAGGTGCTGGCTTATCGCGCCGATGTGGATGCGCGCATGCTGCGCCTGTTGCCCACGCTGGCGCACGACGCGGCGCTGTGCGCGCTGGTGGAGCTGGGCCTGCAGCACGAGCAGCAGCACCAGGAGCTGCTGCTGACCGACATCAAGCACCTGCTGTCGTGCAACCCGATGCATCCTGCCTATCACCCTGCGCAGCCCGTGTCCGCCGAACGTGAAGCCGCACCGCAGCTGGTCTGGCATGCATTGGCCGGCGGGCTCTGTGAGATCGGCCATGCCGGCGCTGGCTTTGCGTTTGACAACGAGAGCCCGCGCCACCCGGTGTATCTGCAGCCGTATGCGCTGGCATCGCGCCTTGCCACCAATGCCGAGTTTGCCGCCTTTGTGGACGATGGTGGCTACCGCAATCCGGCCCACTGGCTGGCCGAAGGCTGGGACTGGCGCGCTGCCCTGGCGCTGGAGCAGCCCCTGTATTGGCAGCGTGTTGATGCCGCCTGGCACGAGTTCACCCTTTCCGGGCTGCGCCCATTGCAGGGCGAGCAGCCCGTGGTGCACCTGTCGTATTTCGAGGCGGACGCCTATGCCCGCTGGGCGGGTGCGCGCCTGCCCACCGAGGCCGAGTGGGAGCATGCCGCGGCACCGCTTTTCTCAGACACCATGGGCCGCGAGGCTCGAAGCGACATGCTGCACCCCTGCGCAGCGCGGGCAGCGGAGGGTGCAGGCCTGGAGCAGCTGGCGGGCACGGTGTGGCAATGGACGCAATCGAGCTACGCGCCATACCCCGGCTTTCGGGTGGCCGAGGGCGCGGTGGGCGAATACAACGGCAAGTTCATGGTGAACCAGTACGTGCTGCGGGGCGGCTCGTGCGCCACGCCGCCCGGCCATGCGCGTGCCAGCTACCGCAATTTTTTCCCCGCCACGGCGCGCTGGCAGTTTGCGGGTGTGCGGCTGGCGAAAGACTTCGGCTGAGGCAGGCCCGCCCACGCGCGACAGGCGCCGTGGCCTGAGAGGCTGAGAATCTTTTGCGCATGCCCGCTCATCACGCCAAAACGCACCCGCTCGTCGTTGCAAATGCGCGCCATAGCCCGAGCTATGGCTGTAGATCGGCTGCGTTGTGGCGCGCTGCTCGGACCCGCGCAAAAAACTCTCAGCCTCTGAATCGCGGGCCGGTTTCACTGGGCCCCGGTGTCTGCCGGGGGCTTGCGCGTTCGGCGTGGCCGGGCTGGGGCTTTGGGGGGCTGCTCTACATCCGTTTCGGCGGGGGCCAAGGGCAATGCGCTGGCTGCGCTGGAGGCCGCTGGCGGCACAGCCTGCGCCTCGGGGGCTGCGGGTGGGGCGACCCCTTCGACCGGTGGCGACACCGTCTTGCGGCTGCGGCCACGGCCGCGTGCAACAGGTGCAGGCTCGGCAGATTGCAGTCCGGCAGGGGGCACGGGCTCTGCCATCTGGGCGGGCAGCTCGGCAGGCAGCTCGGCGGCAGGTGGTTGCTGCCGGAAATAGCTGCCCAGCGGCCTTTCACGCGGCGCATCGGCCGGTTCGTAAAAGGCGTGTCGGGTGTCGTTGCCACGGTGCGGTTCGTTGACCACTGCGTCGTTGTTTGGGTGATTCTCAGCGCTGGCCTGAAGCGTTGGCGGCAGTTCGCGCGCAGCGGAGTCCGATGCCTGCCGCGACCGGCCACCGCGTCCCCGCTGGCGCGGCCCGTGGCTGTCAGCGCCGGGCTCTTTGGCGGGTTGGGGCGCGTCCTGCCGGAAGTAGCTGGTGGTGGGCCGCTCTGGTGCCGCGTCGGGCCGCGCAGGGGCAGCGCCGCCGCCACCTTCACCGCTATTGCCATGGCTGCGAAACACGTAGGCGCCTGATTTTTCGTCGCGGCCAAACTCCAGCAGGCCGCGCTCCTGGGCTTCTTCCAGCAGGTTGCCAAAGGCCCGGAAGCCGTAATAGGTCTCGCTGAAATCGGGTTTGCGGCGCTTGATGGCTTCCTTGAGCACCGACGCCCAGATCTTGCCGCTGTCGCCGCGCTCGGAGACCAGTGCATCGAAGGTTTCCACGGCCAGCTCGATGCCCTGGGTGTGGCGCGACTCCTGCGCCTCCTTGCGGTGGCGCTCTTCCTCGGGCGAGCGTCGGGCCACGGGCGCCGCATCGGCGGGCTGGCGCCGGGCGTGCGCACGCTGGCTCTCGCGCACCAGGTCGTCGTAAAAAATGAATTCGTCGCAATTGGCAATCAGCAGGTCCGAGGTGGACTGCTTGACGCCCACGCCAATCACCTGCTTGGCGTTTTCGCGCAGCTTGGAAACCAGCGGAGAGAAGTCCGAATCGCCGCTGATGATGACAAAGGTGTTGACGTGCGATTTGGTGTAGCACAGGTCCAGCGCGTCCACCACCAGGCGGATGTCGGCCGAGTTCTTGCCCGACTGGCGGACATGGGGAATCTCGATCAGCTCAAAATTGGCTTCATGCATGGTGGCCTTGAAGCCCTTGTAGCGATCCCAGTCGCAATAGGCTTTCTTGACCACGATGGAGCCCTTGAGCAGCAGGCGTTCAAGAACCGGTTTGATATCGAACTTTTCGTATTTGGCGTCGCGCACTCCGAGTGCGACATTCTCGAAGTCGCAAAAAAGTGCCATGCTGATGTTGTCGGTGGGGGATGCCATGGTGTTTCCATTCACGTTGCTGGCCGAATCATCACACGGAAACTGGGGTACACGGCGATAACGCCCGAGGTGCCGAGCAGGCTTGCCGGTGCGTGCTGGTTCGTGGCGGCTGTTGATGTGCGCGGGCATACTCCCGATCCTTTGCTGCTCCCACGGATTCCGACATGCCCGACACCCCCTCCATCGCACCGCCGCCCTCTGTAATTGCCCGCAGCGGGGTCAACGCCTGGTGGCGCGCACTGGCCATTGCTTTGATGGTGGCCCTGTTCATCGGCTGGGCAGCCAGTGCGAGCATGGTCGAACAACTCAAGGCCCAGATAGCGCACCTTCAGGCCAAGGTGAGCGTTGTGGCCCAGGTGCAGTACCTGTCGGTGTTGCTGGACGACAAACAAGTGCCGGCCCTGCTGGTGACGGCCGACGTGCAGGGCAGTGTGCTGCACCTGCAGCGCCTGAACGAGGTGCGTGAAGGGCGGGAGGACAGCATGCAGCTGTGGGCCCTGGAAGGCGACAAACCCCCACGCTCGCTGGGCGTGATCGCCAGTACCTACAAGACACTGCAACTGCCCACTTCTGCCGCCGCGCTGGCGGGTGTGCATGGGCTGGCCATCAGCGTGGAGGACAAGGGTGGCGCCGCCGAGGGGCGCGGGCCGCGACGGCCTTACCTGTTCAAAGGCGCGCTGGTCAAAAAGGCGCTCTGAGCGCGGGGGCCAAGGGCGGTAAATGCCCCGTGGGCGCGTTACAAAGTGCCAACCTTCGGATGTTATGGTGGTAAATTGCTATAAATAATATAGCTATAAGCGCTTGTTGGTAAAGCGCTAGAGCCGAAAAGTATTCAATATTTTCTGGCATGGGTGGGGTGCCGGCGCACATTCTTGCGCTGGCGGCTGTGGCGCCCCATCGAGTCGTTGGCTCTGTGCTTATGCGGCGGGGTCGTCGATGGCGCTGCCGCTGGCCCGGCGCTTGCGCCGCCACGCTTTCTCTAGCTCGACCACGGCATACACCACCAGCGCTGCTGCCACGCAGATGCCCAGCTCGCCCAGGCTCAGCGGCTCGGTTCTGAAAATGGGGTTGAGAAACGGCACGTAGATGGTGGCCATCTGCAGCGCAAACGTCAGCAGCACGGCGCCCAGCAGGGGCCGGTTGCTGGCCAGCCCCAGGCGCCACAGCGGCTCGTTTTCGGAGCGGATGGCCATCACATGGGCCATTTGCGCGAGCGTGAGCACGGTGAACACCATGGTCTGCCAGTGCGCGTGGCCGGTGTGCAAGGCCCAGGCCTGCACGGCCAGGCACAGGCCGGCGATCAGCAGGCCCATGCCCAGGATGTGCTGCCACATGCCCTGGGCGAACAGGCTCTCGTTCGGCGGGCGGGGCGGGCGCTGCATGATGCCGCGCTCGGCTGGTTCGGCCGCCAGGGCCAGGCCGGGCAGGCCGTCGGTCACGAGGTTGACCCACAGGATGTGGATGGGCAGCAGCGGAATGGGCAGCAGCAGCAGCGGGGCCAGAAAGATGGTCCAGATCTCGCCCGAGTTGCCCGTCATGGCGTAGCGCACGAACTTGCGGATGTTGTCGTAGATGCGCCGGCCTTCGCGCACGGCCGCGACGATGGTGGCGAAGTTGTCGTCCAGCAACACCAGGCTGCTGGCCTCGCGTGCCACGTCGGTGCCGCCTTTGCCCATGGACACGCCGATGTCGGCGCGCTTCAGGGCCGGTGCGTCGTTCACGCCGTCGCCTGTCATGGCCACGAAATGGCCCTGGGCCTGCAGCGCCTCGACGATGCGGATTTTCTGCGCAGGGTCCACGCGGGCATACACATGCACCTGTTCCACGCGTGCGCGCAGGGCTGCGTCGTCCAGCTGGGCCAGGTCGGCGCCGGTGAGCACGGTGGCATCGGCATGGGCCACGATGCCCAGGCGGTGCGCAATGGCGCGCGCCGTGGCGGGGTGGTCGCCCGTGATCATCACGGGGGTGATGCCCGCGCTGATGCAGTCGCGCACGGCGGCCTGGGCTTCGGGGCGCGGTGGGTCGATGAGGGCGATCAGGCCCAGCAGCTCCAGCTGGCTTTCCACATCATCCAGGGCATTGGTGTCGGGCAGGCGAGCATGGTCGCGCCGTGCCAGGGCCAGCACCCGCAGGCCCTGCGCGGCCAGCTGGTTGGCCGTGGCCAGCACGGCGGCGGTGTCCAGCGGCTGCCCGCCTTCGGGTGTCCACTGCGCCGTGCAGCGCGGCAGCACCGACTCGGGGGCGCCCTTGGTGTAGGCCACGAAGCCACTGCCGCCGCGGTGGAAGGTGGTCATGCGTTTGCGGTCGGAGTCGAAGGGCTGTTCCTGCACGCGCGGGGTGGCGGCATCGAGCTGGGCTTTGTCGAGCCCGCCTGCGTGGGCGGCCAGCACCAGGGCGGTTTCGGTGGGGTCGCCCTGCCATTTGGTTGGGGTTGCGGGAGGGCTGGGGGAAATGGGGGTGCCATCGTCGTCGGTGCGTGCGTGGCGTGCGGCATCGTTGCACAGCGCAGCGGCGCGCAGGGCCTCTGCATGCACGGGGCCGGGCAACAGGTCGCCAGGTGCCCAGCGCTGGCCCTGGGCCAGCAGCAGTTCGGCGTGCATGTGGTTCTGGGTGAGGGTGCCGGTTTTGTCCGAGCAGATGGTGGTGACCGAGCCCAGCGTTTCCACCGAAGGCAGGCGGCGCACCAGCGCCTTGATCGCCACCATGCGGCGTGCGCCCAGTGCCAGCAGCACCGTGACCACGGCGGGCAGCGCCTCGGGGATGGCCGCCACGGCCAGGCTGATGGCGGTGAGTGCCATCAGCAGGGGGGATTCTCCGCGCAACACACCCACCGCAAAGATCACGATGCAGATGGCGATGACCCCCAGGGCCAGGCGCTTGCCGAAGGCCGCCAGGCGCAGCTGCAGCGGGGTGCTGCGGTCCTCGCCGCCCAGCAGGCGGGCGACCTTGCCCAGTTCGGTGTGCATGCCGGTGGCCACCACCAAGCCGCGCGCGCGGCCATGGGTGGCGGTGGTGCCCTTGAAGGCCATGTTGATGCGGTCGCCCAGGGCACTGGTGTCCTGGGCGGCCAGGGTGTCGGTCTGCTTGGCCACGGTGACCGATTCGCCGGTGAGGGCCGATTCGTCCACCTGCAGTTGGGCGATCTCGATCAGGCGCAGGTCGGCCGGAATCTGGTTGCCCGCCTCTAGCAGCACGATGTCGCCCGGCACCAGCACGCTGGCGGGTACCACCTGAACTTCGCCGCTGCGCAGCACGGTGGCATGGGCGGCGGATAGCTGGCGCAGCGCGGCCATGGCCTGGTCGGCCCGCCAAGCCTGCACGAAGCCGATGATTGCGTTGAGCACCACGATGACCAGGATGACCAGCGTGTCGGTGAGGTCGCCGATCACGCCCGAGATCACGGCCGCGCCCAGCAGCACCAGCACCATGAAGTCCTTGAACTGGTCGGCCAGCAGCGCCAGGGGGCCGCGCCGCGCGTGGTCCTGCAGTTCGTTGGCACCGTGCTGCAGTGCGCGCTGCGTGGCTTCGTCATCGTGCAGGCCGGTGCTGGGGTTGACACGGTACGCAGCGGTGAGCTCTTGGGCGCTGCGCAGGTGGGCGTCAGAGGCGGTGGCGCTGGCAGGGGAGATGGGATCGGTCGGCATGCAGTATTTCCGTTGGGTCCATGAACGATGCCTGAGGGCGCTCAGGCATGGTGCGGTGCATTGGCGGGGGATGCTGTTGAACCATAGCCCCATTGCATGACATGGAGCGCAGCGGTACTGTAGCGTTGCGCACGGAAATTCTGCTATACAAAATATAGCTTCCTGCGCTTTGCAGATAAGGGCTGCACCGCATTTTCGTCAAAAATCATGGCCGGCCGCTCGCAGCGTGTCATGCGATGGCAACGCGCGGCACTGGCCCGTGTCAGGAGGCCGTCTGGGGCCGAGCCTTGTAGAAGGCCACGGGGGCCTCAGGCACTTGCTGCAGCACGGCACGCTTGATCTTGCCCATGACATGCATTTCGCAGGGTTTGCAATCGAAGCGCAGGGTCAGCTTTTCCTTGCCATTGATGAGCTGCAAGGGCTCGGCCCGGATGGTGCCCTGCACGCCCGTCACGCCCTTGGCTTGCTTGGGGCACAGGCTCATGGAGTAGCGCACGCAGTGCTTGGTGATCATGAGGCTGACTTCGCCTTCCTCCTCATGCGCCTCGTAAGTCGCAGCGATCACCTTCACACCGTGGCGCGCATAAAAGTCGTGCGCCTTGTGGTTGAACACGTTGCCCAGAAAGCTCAGTGTGTCCTCGGGGTAGGGGGCTGGCGGCTCGACCGGCGTGGCGCGCGGCAGGCGGGCAAAGTTGCGGGTGCGGTTGGCTTCCAGGTCGGCCAGTGCGTCGCGGCGCAGCGCGTTGAGCACCGAGGCGGGTACGAACCAGGGCTGCGAGAGCTGCAGCGCAATGTCGTGCACCGCAAACACCGTGGCGCCAAAGCGGCCCAGCTGCTCGCGCAGGCTGGCCTCAGCCTTGGCCGCATCGGTGGCGCTTTGGTGGGGCTGCTGCACGCAGGCTGTGCCCACATTGCCGTCTTCGTCGGTCAGCGTCAGGCTGAAGCCGGTGGCGGTTTCGCTCAGGTGCGCCCACAGGCCGATGCGGCGGTCGCTGGACTTTTTCTCCAGCGTGCGCACCCAGTCCATGTCGCGGTTGCGGTTGATCTCGGTGCCCTTGCGCAGGTCCTTGAAGCCCTCCATCAGGTCCTTGGGGTACACGCGCCACTGGCCCACGCTGCGCGCGGACACGGGCTCGGCCACGTTGATGGCCATGCCCACCAGTTCCTTGTGCAGGTCGTAGTAGCACAGGCCGTCGCCGTTGTGCAGCACGGTGGTGGGGTCGCTCACCTCCAGCTCGACAAAGTCGGGGCCCACCTTGGTCACCCAGCCGATGGCCTGGCCCGGGTTCTTGGGGGTGTCGAAGGCGCCGATGTCTTCCTTGCGGCCGGTGACGAAGTAGTCGGTGAACTCGCGGTTGAAGTTTTGCAGCGGGTCGGGCGTGAAGGTGAAGCTGGTGCTGCCGCTGGACGAGCGGGAGAGCGGCCGGCCCTGGGCCTCGCGCTCTTCGATGATTTCGTCGAGCAGGGTGCGGTAGTGGGCGGTGATGTTCTTCACATAGCCCATGTCTTTGTAGCGCCCTTCGATCTTGAAGCTGCGCACGCCTGCATCGATAAGCGCGCGCAGGTTGTCGCTCTGGTTGTTGTCCTTCATGCTCAGCACATGCTTGTCGTGCGCAATGAAGCGGCCCTGTGCATCGGTCACCTGGTAGGGCAGGCGGCAGGCCTGGCTGCAGTCGCCCCGGTTGGCGCTGCGGCCGGTTTGCGCATGGCTGATATTGCACTGGCCGCTGTAGGCCACGCACAGCGCGCCGTGGATGAAGAACTCGATGTTGGCGCGGCCCTGCGCATCCACCGGCCCCAGCGCCTTGTGCACGGCGGCAATCTGCTGCACCGTGAGCTCGCGCGCCAGTACGAGTTGCGACAGGCCCGCGTCCTGCAGAAACCGCGCTTTTTCGGGCGTGCGGATGTCGGTCTGGGTGCTGGCATGCAGCTGGATGGGCGGCAGGTCGATTTCGAGCAGGCCCATGTCCTGGATGATGAGCGCATCGGCCCCGGCCTCATACACCTGCCAGGCCATCTGGCGCGCGGCTTCCAGCTCGTTGTCGCGCAGGATGGTGTTGAGGGTGATGAAGATGCGGCTGTTGAAGCGGTGCGCATGCGCGATCAGGCGTTCCAGATCGCGGATATCGTTGCCCGCACCGGCCCGGGCGCCAAAGGCGGGGCCGCCGATGTACACGGCATCGGCGCCATGGTTCACGGCTTCGATGCCGATGTTGGCGTCGCGGGCGGGGGAGAGCAGTTCGATCTGGTGGGGCAGCAAGGACATGGCTGTGATTATCCCAGCGCCAACCGCCGGGTGCGGCTTTCGCAGCAGATGGGGAGATGCAGGCCCTTATCCCGGTGGCGCTTTTCATTAGGCAAATTTATGCTTATGAAAAAACCATGCTTGCTGGCTAATGGGATGATTGCACCCGAACGCGGGCGTACGATGCGGGGCTTTTCGCAGTCTTGAAGGCTGCCTATTTTTTGTATGGATGGAGATGAAACCGTGATGTCTGCTTACCGCCTGCGTTTTTCCCTGCGATGGACGGCTGCCGCCGCCCTGACCGTGGCCTGTGGCGCCACGCTGGCCCAAGAGGTCCAAACCGTCAAGATCGGCCATGCCGGCCCGATTTCGGGCGGTATTGCCCACATCGGCAAGGACACCGAAAACGGTGTGCGCATGGCCGTGGATGAGCTGAACACGCAGGACCTGGTCATTGGTGGCAAAAAGATCAAGTTCGTGATCGCCGCCGAGGACGATGCCGGCGACCCGCGCCAGGCCACCGCCGTGGCACAAAAACTGTGCGACCAGAAGGTGGCGGGCGTGGTGGGGCACCTGCAGTCGGGCACCTCCATTCCGGCATCGTCGGTCTACAACAAATGCGATCTGCCGCACATCACGGCATCGGCATCCAACCCCGACCTGACCAAGCCCGGTTACAAGACGTCCTTCCGCCTTATCGCCAACGACAACGCCCTGGGCGCTGCGCTGGCCTTGTTTGCGGCAGATGCCCTCAAGCTCAAGACCGTGGCCATCATTGACGACCGCACGGCCTACGGCCAGGGCGTGGCCTCGGTGTTCAAGGCCACGGCCCTGCAAAAAGGCATGAAGGTGGTGGGCGAGGAGTTCACCAATGACAAGGCCACCGACTTCATGGCCATTCTCACGGGCATCAAGAACAAGAAGCCCGATGGCATCTTCTATGGTGGCCTGGATGCACAAGCCGGCCCCATGCTGCGCCAGATGGAGCAGTTGGGTCTGGGCGATGTGAAGTATTTCGGCGGCGACGCACTGTGCACGCCCAAGCTGCCCGAGCTGGCCGGCAAGTCGCCCGCTGTCAAGAACGTAACCTGCGCGACCGGTGGCGCATCCGTGGACAAGATGCAGGGCGGCGCCGAGTGGAAGAAGCGCTACGACGCCAAGTTCCCTGGCCAGTTCCAGATCTACAGCCCCTATGCCTACGACGCCGCCATGGTGCTGGTGGATGCCATGAAGCGCGCCAACTCGGTTGATCCCGTGGTGTATGGCCCCTTCCTGCACAAAACCCAGTACAAGGGTGTGACGGCCAACATCAGCTTCACGCCCAAGGGTGAACTGGTGACGCCTGCCGTTACGCTGTACACCTACAAGGATGGCAAACGCGTGCCGCTCAACTGATCGCGCGGTGGGTGGGATGTGCGCCTGTGCGTCCTGGTGCGGGCCTTGCCCTGCTGGGGTGCAGAGGGCGCAGGCAGGCGCTTGCAAATAAGGCCCAGGTTTTGCCACTACAGTGGGGCCCATGTATCTGCCGCCCCAGTTTCATTCCCACGACCCGGCCCATGCCCGCGCGCTGATGCGCGCGCACCCGCTGGCCAGCCTCGTCTCTACCGACGACGAAGGTTTTCCCTTCGTCACCCACCTGCCGCTGCATGTGCACGAGCGGGGCGACACGCTGGTGCTGCTGGGCCATTGCGCCCGGCCCAACCCGCACTGGCGCTACCTGCAGGCGCGGCGCGAGGCGCTGGTGACCTTCATGGGACCGCAGGCCTATCTTTCGCCGTCGGTGTACCCGGATCTGGCCCGGGTGCCCACCTGGAACTATCTGGCCGTGCACTGCCGCGTGCAGGCCAGCCTGGTGGAGGAGCCCACCGCCAAGGATGCACTGCTCAAGCAGTTGATTGGCGACCACGAGCCGCCCTATGCCGCGCAGTGGCGCGGGCTGGGTGAAGCGTTTGCCCACAAGATGCTGGCGGGCATCGTGGCGTTTGAGCTGCAGGTGGTAGCGCTGCAGTGCAAGCTCAAGCTCAACCAGCATCGGCCCGAATCCCATGCCGCCATGTACGCGCAGTACCTGCAGGGTGATCCCGATGCCCAGGCGCTGGCGCAATGGATGGAGCGGCTGGGCATGGTGCCCGAGTCCGCAAGCAACCCGGAGGTCTGAGATGCGTGCTGTTTTTGGATTGGTGGGCCTGGTGGTGGCGCTGGCCATTGTGGGCGTTCTGGCCAAGAAGCAACTGGCGGCCACCCGCACGCCGGTGCCCTCGCTGCAACTGCCGGCCGTGCCGGGCGGTGCTGCGCCCCCGGCGCCCCCGGCGCCCACGGGCACGGTGCGCGAGCAAAGCCAGCAGGTGCAGCAACAGGTCCGGCAGCAGGTGGAAGGCCTGATGCAGCAGGCCCGGCCCATGCCTGACGATTCCCAATAAATATTGAGTCAAAATGGCCTGTAGCGCTTATCTATAAAGCGCAAGCAGCTATTGAATATATAGCAATGCAGTTGCAGCAAGACGAGCACTGGATGCGCCAGGCACTGGCCCAAGCGCAGGCCGCAGCAGTGGCGGGCGAGGTGCCGGTGGGCGCAGTGGTGGTGAAGGACGGCCAGGTGATCGCCACCGGCCGCAACGCCCCGGTGCGGGGGCATGACCCCACCGCGCATGCCGAAATCGTGGCGCTGCGCGCCGCGGCGCAGCATTTGGGCAACTACCGGCTCGATGGTTGCACGCTCTACGTCACGCTGGAGCCTTGCGCCATGTGCAGCGGCGCCATGCTGCACGCGCGCCTGCAGCGCGTGGTGTTTGGCGCAACCGATCCCAAGACCGGTGCTGCGGGTTCGGTGCTCAACCTGTTCGGCCATGCCGAGCTCAACCACCACACCGAGGTGCAGGGCGGGGTGCTGGCACACGATTGCGGCGCGCTGCTGAGCGCTTTTTTCCGCGCCCGGCGCACCCAGCAACGCGCCCAGGCCCTGGCGCGGCACCCGCTGCGCGACGATGCTTTGCGCACGCCCGACGCAGCCTTTGCCCATCTGCCCGGTTACCCCTGGGCGCCGCATTTCATCAGCGACCTGCCCAGCCTGGCGGGTTTGCGCATGCACTATCTGGACGAGGGCCCGCACGGCGCACCGCGTACCTGGCTGCTGCTGCACGCGAGCCCTGCCTGGAGCTACCTGTTTCGGCACGCAGTGCCCACCTTGCTGGCAGCGGGGCACAGGGTTGTGGCGCCCGACCTGATTGGTTTTGGCAAAAGCGACAAGCCCAAGAAGGAGATAGTGCATCGCCCGGATTGGCACGCACAGGTGCTGCAAGAGTTGCTCACTCGGCTGGATCTGCGCAATGCCGTGTTGCTCGAGCAAACCGGTGCGCCCGGCATGGTCATGTCCGCGCGCGCCGCCTTTGATGCCCCCGTGCCGCAGGGCAAGGCCTATGAAGTGCCGTTTGCCAGTGCAGGTTATCGCGCCGGACCGCGTGCATTTGAGCGCTTGGGAGCCAGCGCGGTGGCGGGGCCGCATTGGGGGGCTTTTGATCTTGATCGCCCCGAAGCGGCCCGGCAGCTTGTCGCGCGGGCCATGCAATACTTTGGCCATTGACCTCAACAACGCATACCATCTTGTCCATCTCGCACGACCACAGCACCGAAGACTGCCACGGCCACTACCACGGCCCCAAGCACATCTACATCTACTCGCCCGCCGGCTCCATCCGCGACAAGGCCGCCTTCAAGCGCGCCATTGCACGCCTCAAAGCCATGGGCCATGAAGTGGAAGTGGACCCCGACGCCCAGGCGGTGCACACGCGCTTTGCCGGCGACGACGCCACGCGCCTGGCCGCCATTCACCGCGCGGCAGCCAGCGGGGCGGATGTGGCGCTCATCACGCGCGGGGCCTACGGCCTCACGCGCATCCTGCCGGGCATTCGCTACAAGGCGGTGGCCAAGGCCATCGACGGCGGCATGAAGTTCGTCGGCCTGAGCGATTTCACGGCGTTCCAAAGTGCCGTGCTGGCGCAGACCGGTGCCGTGACCTGGGCCGGCCCCGGGTTGATCGGTGACTTTGGCGTTGAGGGCGAGCCCGACGACATCATGCTGGCCTGCTTTGATGACCTGCTGACGGGCCACGGCGAGGGCGCCGGCTGGCGCATGGCGAAAGAAAAACCGCAGGCCGACGGCAAGCCCGCCGTGCCCGATGTGTATGTGAAGAGCGCCACCCTCTGGGGCGGCAACCTGGCCGTGCTGACCGGCCTGGTGGGCACGCCCTATTTGCCGACGGTGCGGGGCGGAATATTGTTTGTGGAAGACGTGGGCGAGCACCCGTACCGCATCGAACGCATGCTCACGCAGTTGCTGCACGCCGGCATCCTGGCGCAGCAAAAAGCAGTGGTGCTGGGCCAGTTCACCAACTACAAGCTGGCGCCCCACGACAAGGGCTTCAAGCTGCAATCCGTGGTGGACTGGCTGCGCAGCCAGATCAAGGCGCCCGTGTTGACCAACCTGCCCTTCGGGCATGTGCAGACCAAGGTGGTGTTGCCGGTGGGGGCGAAGGTGTCGCTTTCGGTGGAAGACCGCGATGCGCTGCTGTACTGGGGCCACCAGCACTGATCGCAAATCAATGGTTAGCAGGCTGCGATGCACCGCCCAGCGCGCGTGGCAGCTGCCCCTGAAATAGCGGTGTCAGCTGGGCCAGCGTGGCATTGGCAAGGGCCTCACCCCGCAGCGGAATCAGCAGGGTGCGCAAATCAGTGCGCAGATACCACAGGGCTTCGATGTCGCTGGCGTAGCGCAGCCGCATGTTCATGCGGGCGACTTCACTGCCACTGAGGCCCACCAGGCACTGGATCATCGCGTAACGGACTTCTTCGAGGCCCTGGTTGTGCACCCATGCAGTCGACGCCGGTGCATCGCGGCCCAGAAGGCCGTGCAGGCTGCTGCGAAGATTGGGTTTGGTCCAGCGCATGAAGATTTGGCAGGCTTGTTTGCGAGTGGCAGGAGGGGTCAAGTTACGCGGGAGCAAGGCGGAGCACAAGGGGCGTGCTCCTTTTTTTGCATAAAGACAACACACCGCCGTCTTTTTTTGTTGCGTGCCGATAGCGGGGTAACGCACGATGGGCGTTGACCCCGTGTGCGCGAACGGCGCACACCGCGCAATGCCATTTAGGGCGTGCGCTGGCGCGCAGCATGCACTAGACTGGTTCGGGTAATGCAATGAAAGGCTTGTGTCCATGAGTGTTTTATCAACGGTCGTGTTTGCGGATATTTCAGGCAGCGCGTCGTTGTATGAAACCCTGGGCAATGAGCGCGCCACCGATGCCGTCACCCAGGTCACCCATTGGATCGGTGGCACCATCGCGGCCCACCACGGTCGCATCGTCAAAAACCTCGGAGATGGCGTGCTGGGCATTTTTGGCGATGCGGCCAGTGCCGTCTCTGCCGCAGCGGCAATGCTGCGCGGACACCAGGAACGGGTGAGCCGATGGCCCCTGCCACTGCGCATGGGCATCCGGGTGGGCGTGGCCAGCGGCGAGGTGGTGGATGTGGATGGCGACTGCTATGGCGACGCCGTCAACGTGGCCTCTCGATTGTGCGAGCGCGCCGGGCCCGCAGAAATCTGGGCCACGGAAACCGCCGTGCTGCTGTCAGGCGTCGCGCCCTCGGTGTGGTATCGCAAGCTGGGGATGATGGAGATCCGCGGCAAGGCCGGGATGCAGATGCTCTATCAGGTGGAGTGGCGCGAGAACGAAGAGCCCGACTCGCTGACCATGCAGGCCACGCTGGCCAGCAACTTCGCGCCAGTGGACTCGATCCTGGGGCAGATCCAGTTTTCGTGGCACGGAATCGATTTGTCCTTCACCTCGACCGACGTTCCTGTTCATATCGGCCGCGCGACCGATGCCCGGTTGTGCATCAACGACCCGCGTGTTTCACGCCTGCATGCGCGCATCGATTGGCGCAACAGCGGCTTCGTGCTGACCGATATGAGCAGTTTTGGCACCTGGGTGCGCTTTGAGGGCAGCGATGTCCCGGTGCAATTGCGCCGCGACGCCTGCATCCTGCATGGCATCGGCGAGATGGCGCTGGGAGTTTCGTTCGCAGATTCGAGCGCGCCCGTCGTGAAATTCCAGGTGGCTGGAGGCAATGCGCACCTCGGTTGAGTGTTCACCTGCCCTGTGCTGTATGTGCAGCGTACTTTTGCGGCGCTGGATGGGCAGATCCTGGTGGGCGGGTTGCGCGATGCCGCCGATGTCACGCACATCCGGGCGCAGGCGGGCTACCGCCGCTTGCAGCATGGGTCTGCACGCATGCGCCACGACTTGCGGTTGGTGCCCGCGCCATGGCGTCTTGCATGGGATTGCGCGCATGCTCCGCTTGACAAGTGCGGTGCTGCAGCTCTATTTAGAGGTAAAAAGGCCGCTAGCGCTTTAGGGATAAGCGCTTGCAGCTATGAATATCGAAGCAAAAGATTCCGTGTCCGGCAGCACGTAGGCCACGCCGCTGGAGCGGCCCAACAAGGGGGCAATCCACTGGTTGTAGAAAGCCACGGGCGCGTTGATGCAGCCGTAGCTGATGCGTTTGTCTTGCGTGCTGCTGCTGGCCAGGCGCTGCAGGCGCCGCTCTGTCGCGCTGACGCTGCGCACGCGGTGCAGCGAAACCGCAGCGTCGTAGTCAATCCACACGATGTCTTCGCCGCGCAGGTTGCGACCCGGCTCGGTCACAAAACGGCCGGCGGGGGTGGTGCGTTCTTCTGGCCGGACCTGGGCCAGCGGGCGCTGGCCGATGCCGGGCACCGAATGGTCGCCGCGTGCCGCACCCAGCAGCACGGGGGCGGTGCCCAGCCATTGGGCATGGGCCGAAAACACGTGGATGCGGGCGGCCAGCTTGTCCACCACCGCAAACGGCAGGCCCTGGTTGTCGCCCGTGCCTTCGATCCAGTGCACCAGCTGGCGGGCGTTCGGGCTGGTGCCGGCCGTAGTCCAGGCGCGCGTCAAAGCGCTTGCGTCCACCGTTTGGTTCGCCTGCGCCGCCGGCCATGCCGCACCGGCCAGCCACGCCCCTGCACCCCACAGCATGGTGCGGCGGCTCAGGGGCAGGGCGGTGCAAAAAGGGCGCATGGTGCTGGCAATCCTAATCGGATGCCCCGTGGCGGGCCGCTTGCGCTCAGCAGCCGCGCGTGACGGGTGGCTGCACCTCGTGCTTTGGCGCTGCGTACTTGCCCAGCTCCCACTTGGCAATCGCATTGCGGTGCACTTCGTCCGGGCCGTCGGCAAAGCGCAGCGTGCGTGCGCCGGCGTAGGCGTAGGCCAGCGGGAAGTCGTCGCACATGCCACCGCCGCCGTGCACCTGCATGGCCCAGTCGATCACCTGACAGGCCATGCTGGGGGCAACCACCTTGATCATGGCGATTTCGGTGCGCGCTACCTTGTTGCCTGCCGTGTCCATCAGCCAGGCAGCCTTGAGGGTGAGCAGGCGGGCCATGTCGATCTTGCAGCGGGCCTCGGCAATGCGTTCTTGCGTCACTGTTTGCTGGGACACGGTCTTGCCGAAGGCTGTGCGCGACGATGCGCGTTTGCACATCAGCTCCAGTGCGCGCTCGGCCAGTCCGATCAGGCGCATGCAGTGGTGGATGCGTCCAGGGCCCAGGCGGCCTTGGGCGATTTCGAAACCTCGGCCCTCGCCCAGCAGGATGTTGCTGACCGGCACACGCACGTTGTCGAAGGTCATCTCGACGTGGCCGTGTGGGGCATCGTCGTAGCCCAGTACGTTCAGCGGGCGAATGATCTTGATGCCGGGGGTGTCGGCGGGCACCAGCACCATGCTTTGCTGCGAGTGCTTGGGGGCGTCCGGGTCGGTCTTGCCCATGGTGACGAACACAGCGCAGCGGGGGTCGGCTGCGCCGGAAATCCACCATTTGCGGCCGTTGATGACGTATTCATCACCCTGGCGCTCGATGCGCGTCTCGATGTTGGTCGCGTCGCTCGATGCCACATCGGGCTCGGTCATGGCGAAGGCCGAGCGGATCTTGCCCTCCAGCAGGGGCTTGAGCCAGCGGGCCTTGTTGGTTTCATCGCCATAGCGGGCGATGGTTTCCATGTTGCCCGTGTCGGGTGCCGAGCAGTTGAATACCTCACTGGCCCATGGCACGCGGCCCATGATTTCGGCCAGGGGTGCGTACTCCTGGTTGGTCAGGCCAGCGCCTTCGTAGCCTGATGCTGCGGCGCTGTCCACCGGCAGAAAAAGATTCCAAAGGCCCGCGGCCTGGGCTTTGGGTTTGAGGTTTTCGATGGTGTTCAGGGCCGACCAGCGCTTGCCCGCTGCCGTGTTGGCGGCCAACTCATCCTTGTACGCGGACTCGTTCGGATAGATGTGGTCATCCATGAACTGGAGCAGCTTGGCCTGCAGTTCTTTGGTCTTGGGGGAGTAGTCAAAGTCCATGGGGGTCTCCGTGAAAAATTGGTGGGTGTCGTTTTGTGGGGGATCAGCCCCGTTGGGCGAAGGACCAGGCCAGTTGCGCCATGGGCCGGGCGGTGTCGCCCGAGGCCTTGGCCTGTGCGCTGGAGGCGGTACCCGCCTCGACCCGCTTGGCAATGCCCTGCAAGATGGCCGCGATGCGGAACATGTTGTAGGCGAGGTAGAAGTTCCAGTCGGCCCGCAGCGCCTCGGGTGTGGCGATGCCGGTGCGCTCGCAGTAGCTGCGGATGTAGCTGTCTTCATCCGGGATGCCCAGCGCGGTCAGGTCTTGCCCCGCAATGCCGCGCCCCAGCGCCGCCGGGATGTGCCAGCTCATGCAGTGGTAGCTGAAGTCGGCCAGCGGGTGGCCCAGGGTGGACAGTTCCCAGTCGAGCACGGCCACCACGCGGGGCTCGGTCGGGTGGAACATGAGGTTGTCCAGCCGGTAGTCGCCGTGCACGATGGAGACTTTGCTTTCATCGCGCGCGCTGGCCGGCATGTGCGCGGGCAGCCATTCCATCAGCCGGTCCATCTCTTCAATGGGCTGGGTGATGGAGGCGACGTATTGCTTGCTCCAGCGGCCAATCTGGCGGTCAAAGTAGTTGCCGGGCTTGCCGTAGCCTGCCAGTCCCCGGTCGGCAAACTGCACGGTGTGCAGCGCGGCAATCACGCGGTTCATCTCGTTGTAGATGGCGCCGCGCTCAGAAGGTGTCATGCCGGGCAGGGATTGGTCCCACAGCACGCGGCCCTGCATGCACTCCATGACATAAAAGGCGCGGCCAATTACCGATTCGTCCTCGCACAGCACATGCATGCGCGGCACGGGCACGTTGGTGCCATACAGGCCGCTCATCACGGCAAATTCACGCTCGATGGCATGGGCTGAGGGCAGCAGCTTGGCCACGGGGCCGGGCTTGGCGCGCATTACATAGCTGGTGCCGGGCGTGATGAGTTTGTAGGTCGGGTTGGACTGCCCCCCTTTGAACATCTCCACGGTCAAAGGACCGGAGAATCCTTTCATATTTTGGGTGAGCCACTGCGTCAGCGCGGGTGTGTCAAAAGCGTGCTGATCGGAAACAGGACGGGTGCCGACGAAATGATCAAAGTTGCTCATGAAAGATGGGGAGGTTCATTCAGTCAGTTGTCGGATTCGGCAATGCGCATGAGGGCTTCGCGGTCGCGAACCACCAGGCCGCCTGGCTCGATGCGGATGGCGTCCTCGCGCTCCATGGATTTCAGTTCCTGGTTCACCCGCTGGCGCGATGCGCCCAGCAGCTGCGCCAGTTCTTCCTGCGCCAGCTGCAGGCCAATGCGCATCTCGCTGCCGTCCGACAGGCTGGGAATGCCGTAGCTGCGAACCAAGTGCACCAACTGCTTGGCCAGCCGTGCGCGCAGCGGCAGGGTGTTGAGGTCTTCCACCAGGCCGTACAGCTGGCGAATGCGCCGCGCATGCAGGCGCAGCATGGCTTCGTAAAACTCCGTGTGTGCTGCAAGAATCTTTTTGAAATCGGCCTTGGCCACGCACAGGATGGTGGTGTCCCCATGGGCATAGGCATCGTGCGTGCGTCGGTCGCCGTCGAAAATCGCCACGTCGCCGAACCAGATGCCTGGCTCCACATAGGTCAGCGTGATCTGCTTGCCCGAGATGGAGGTCGAGCTCACCCGCACTGCACCGCGCGCGCAGGCAATCCACTCCTCGGGCGGGTCGCCGCGGGCGGCTATGAGGCCGCCATCCTTGAAGCGTTTGACGTATGCACATCGCAGGATGTCGTGTCGAAGGGATGGTGAGAGGGATGAAAACCAGCGACCTGAGTTGATCGCTTCACGTTCT
>LNAP01004382.1_pt1 | contig 22476 bp, 18 predicted proteins | sample 602601 | NCBI WGS metagenome assembly LNAP01 (sample SAMN02440304, study PRJNA202911) | soil metagenome | biome: Subtropical and temperate rainforests or woodlands; isolation source: soil samples (1 kg each in a 20% v/v slurry with milli Q water) were... ...
GCTTGACCCCGAGACCAACCGCTTCGTGCTGATGGCGACCGAGGGCTTGAACAAGCGCTCGATCGGCAAAGTCAGCATGGCACCCAACGAAGGTCTGGTCGGCCTGGTCGGCACGCGTGAAGAACCCCTTAACCTCGAAAACGCCGCGGATCACCCGCGCTACCGCTACTTCGCCGAGACCGGTGAAGAGCGCTATGCCTCATTCCTCGGGGCGCCGATCATTCACCACCGCCGCGTCGTCGGCGTGTTGGTCATTCAGCAAAAAGAACGCCGCCAGTTCGATGAGGGTGAAGAAGCCTTCCTCGTGACCATGAGCGCGCAGCTCGCCGGCGTTATCGCCCACGCCGAGGCCACCGGTTCGATTCGGGGGCTGGGCCGTCAGGGCAAAGGGATTCAGGAAGCCAAGTTCGTCGGTGTGCCGGGCTCGCCGGGTGCGGCGGTCGGTACGGCGGTGGTCATGTTGCCTCCGGCCGATCTGGATGTGGTGCCGGACAAGACCATCGTCGACATCGAAGCTGAACTCGGGCTGTTCAAGACCGCCATCGAAGGCGTGCGCGCCGACATGCGTGCGTTGTCGGCCAAATTGGCCACGCAGCTGCGCCCCGAAGAGCGGGCCTTGTTCGACGTGTATCTGATGATGCTCGACGACGCCGCGCTGGGCAACGAAGTGACTACCGTGATCAAGACCGGTCAGTGGGCCCAGGGCGCGCTGCGCCAGGTGGTCACCGATCATGTCAATCGTTTCGAATTGATGGACGACGCCTACCTGCGTGAACGCGCCTCGGACGTCAAGGACCTCGGCCGCCGCTTGCTTGCCTACTTGCAGGAAGAGCGCCAGCAGACCCTGGTCTACCCCGACAACACCATTCTGATCAGCGAAGAGCTGACGCCGGCGATGCTCGGCGAGGTGCCGGAAGGCAAGCTGGCGGGCCTGGTGTCGGTACTTGGCTCCGGCAACTCCCACGTGGCAATCCTCGCGCGCGCCATGGGCATCCCGACGGTGATGGGCCTGGTCGACCTGCCGTATTCCAAGGTCGACGGCATTCAGATGATCGTCGACGGCTATCACGGTGAGGTCTACACCAACCCCAGCGAAGTACTGCGAAAGCAGTTCGCCGAAGTGGTCGAGGAAGAAAAACAACTGGCCCTCGGGCTGGATGCATTGCGCGACTTGCCGTGCGTGACCGTCGATGGCCACCGCATGCCGCTGTGGGTCAACACCGGCCTGCTGGCGGACGTGGCGCGGGCGCAGAAGCGCGGCGCCGAGGGTGTCGGTCTGTACCGCACCGAAGTGCCGTTCATGATCAACCAGCGGTTCCCGAGCGAAAAGGAGCAGTTGGCGATCTACCGCGAGCAACTCGCCGCGTTCCATCCGCAACCGGTGACCATGCGCAGCCTGGACATCGGCGGTGACAAATCGCTTTCTTACTTCCCGATCAAGGAAGACAACCCGTTCCTCGGCTGGCGCGGCATTCGCGTCACCCTCGACCACCCGGAAATCTTCCTGGTGCAGACCCGCGCGATGCTCAAGGCCAGCGAAGGCCTGAACAACCTGCGGATTCTGTTGCCGATGATCTCCGGCACCCATGAACTCGAAGAAGCCCTGCACCTGATTCACCGGGCCTGGGGTGAAGTCCGCGATGAAGGCTGCGACGTACCTATGCCGCCGATCGGCGTGATGATCGAGATCCCGGCGGCGGTGTATCAGACCAAGGAACTGGCACGGCAAGTGGATTTCCTGTCGGTCGGCTCCAACGACCTGACCCAGTACCTGCTGGCGGTGGACCGAAACAACCCGCGGGTAGCCGACCTCTACGACTACCTGCACCCGGCGGTGCTGCAAGCCCTTCAAAGCGTGGTGCGTGACGCCCATGCCGAAGGCAAGCCGGTGAGCATCTGCGGTGAAATGGCCGGTGACCCGGCGGCGGCGGTGCTGTTGATGGCGATGGGCTTTGACAGCCTGTCGATGAACGCCACCAACCTGCCGAAAGTGAAGTGGATGCTGCGTCAGATCAACCTGAGCAAGGCCAAGGAACTGCTCGCGGAGCTGATGACCATCGACAACCCGCAAGTGATCCACAGTTCGCTGCAGTTGGCGCTGAAGAACCTCGGATTGGCGCGGATGATCAATCCGGCGGCGATCAAACCGCTCTGAAACACTGAGGACCCTTGTGGCGAGGGAGCTTGCTCCCCCGCTGGAGTGCGAAGCGCTCCCAATCTGGCCAATGTTTTCTTTCGGAAAACTTCATCTGCCATTTTGCGACTGCTACGCAGTCGAGCGGGAGCAAGCTCCCTCGCCACAATTTATTGTCAAATCCTGACCTCAACTTCCCCCAAATGCCCGCCATACGGCCCGAAACTCCGTTCAACCAGATGCCGCGTCCCGTCGGCATGAACAATCAACGCCGTACTCGCCCGCGTCCCGTAACTCTGGCTGGCAATAAACACACTCGATAACAGCGTCTCGGTCGCCAAACCCACCCCGGTGTCGGGCAGCTCCGCAAACGGCGCCACCTGCGCATCACTCAGCAACGCCAACAACGCCTCAGGCTGCGGATTATCCAGAACCGTCTCCAACGCTGCCCGCGCCTTGAGCAACTTCGGCCACGGCGTATCCAGTCCCGCATTCGATAAACCGTAAACGCCCGGCTGCAGCATCACTGCCTCAGTTCCCTGTGCGTTGTAATGCCACAGCTCGTTGGCGTTGCCGATAAGCAGGTTAAATCCGGCATATTCCAGCGAACGTCTGACAACGTCGGCCAAGTAATCATCAATCGGCATTTCGCCATTGAGAAATTGCGCGACGAGCTCACCCCGGGATTTCCGCGCGGGCGGTTGATGAGGGTCGCGGATATTGGTCAGGGCGGCGAAGCGCCCGTTAGCGCCGACACCAAGCCAGGTGCCACCGGCTTCCAGGTCGCGACCGGCGTGGACCTGCGGTGCTTCGGGCCACTGCGCCAGGGGCAGGCTGGGCCGGGCATAGAATTCGTCGCGGTTGGCCGCCACGATCAGCGGCTGGGCATGACCCGGGCGCCAGGCAAAGACAATCAGGCACATAAGGTGGTCCTTGTGTGTTTTTTGCCCACTCTACGCAGTCATGGTGCTGGTATCCATCGCCATCCAGTGGAGCCCAAGGCCATGCATCCGTTACCATGCCGCTCCGGTTTTGGGGTTGGGTGGGGAAACAGCATGGAATTTCTGCTCTATCTGGCGCTCGGCGCCTGTGCCGGAGTGCTCGCCGGGCTGTTTGGCGTGGGCGGTGGGATCATCATCGTTCCGGTGCTGGTGTTCAGTTTCACCCTGCAGGGCTTCGATGCGTCGATCCTGACTCACCTGGCGGTCGGCACCTCCCTGGCGACGATCATTTTCACCTCGGTCAACGCGGTGCGCGAACACCATCGCCGCGGTGCCGTGCGTTGGCCGATCTTTGCCTGGATGACCGTCGGCATTCTGCTGGGTGCCGGTTTCGGAGCGCTGACCGCCGAAGCGATCTCCGGGCCCAACCTGCAGAAAATCATCGGCGTGTTTGCCCTGATCATCGCCGTGCAGCTTATGCTGGACGTCAAACCCAAGGCCAGCCGAACGGTGCCGGGAAAAGTCGGTCTGACCCTGGCCGGCACCGTGATTGGCTGGGCCTCGGCGATTTTCGGGATTGGCGGCGGTTCGCTGACCGTGCCGTTCCTGACCTGGCGCAGTGTGCCGATGCAACAAGCGGTGGCGACGTCATCGGCGTGCGGCCTGCCCATTGCGCTGGCCAGTGCATTAAGTTTCATGATTCTGGGCTGGCACGATCCGTTGCTGCCGGCCCATAGTCTCGGTTTTATTTATTTGCCGGCGCTGCTGGGGATCGCCCTGACCAGCATGGTTTTCGCCCGCCTCGGTGCGCGATTGGCCCACAGGCTGTCGCCGAAGTTGCTGAAAAGACTGTTCGCCGCTTTGCTGTTCTGCGTAGGTTTGAGTTTCCTGATCTGACGCACCGCACAATCCTGGCTTAATCCTGAGGTGGCAGCGTCGCCCGGGAATTTTGAAGGTTTCAACTCTAACGAGGAGTCGCAATGCTGCCTTACCCGCAGATCGACCCGGTGGCCCTGGCCATCGGTCCGCTGAAAATCCACTGGTACGGCCTGATGTACCTGATCGGCATCGGCGGGCGTCGCGCCGGCTCAACCGTTTCGACCCGACCTGGACCAAGGAGAAACTCTCCGACATGGTCTTCTGGATGTCGATGGGTGTGATCGTCGGCGGTCGCCTGGGCTATGTGCTGTTCTACGATCTGAGTGCTTATCTGGCCAACCCGACGCTGATTTTCGAAGTGTGGAAGGGCGGCATGTCGTTCCACGGCGGTTTCATCGGCGTGATGCTGGCGGCGTTGTGGTTCGGTAAAAAGAACAACAAGTCGTTCTTCCAACTGATGGACTTCGTCGCGCCAATGGTGCCGATCGGCCTGGGCGCCGGGCGTATCGGCAACTTCATCAATGCCGAATTGTGGGGCAAGGCGACCGACGTGCCGTGGGCGATGATCTTCCCGCCGTTCAGCGACCCGGCGCAGTTGCCGCGTCACCCGTCGCAGCTGTATCAGTTCGCGCTGGAAGGCGTGGCGCTGTTCCTGATCCTGTGGCTGTTCTCGCGTAAACCGCGGCCGACCATGGCGGTGTCCGGGATGTTCGCGCTGTTCTATGGCATTTTCCGCTTCATCGTCGAATTCGTCCGCGTGCCGGACGCGCAACTGGGCTATCTGGCCTGGAACTGGCTGACCATGGGCCAGGTGCTCTGCGTGCCGATGATCGTCGGCGGTCTGTTCCTGATCTGGCTGGCGTATCACCGCGCCCCGGCGACTCCAGCGGCAGCCGTATAAATTCGAATACCGGAGCGACGGCTCCGGTTTCAAGGACACAGGTAACTCATGAAGCAATATCTCGAACTGGTCGCCCACGTCATCAAGAACGGCACCAAACAAGCCAACCGCACTGGCGTGAACACCATCAGTTTTCCCGGCGCGATGCTGCGTTATGACCTGCAGGAAGGGTTCCCGGCGATCACCACGCGCAAGATGGCCTTCAAATCGGCCATCGGCGAGATGTGTGGTTTCCTGCGTGGGGTGAACAACGCTGCGGAATTTCGCGCGTTGGGCTGCAAGGTCTGGGACCAGAACGCCAACGAAAACGCGCAGTGGCTGGCCAACCCGTTCCGTCAGGGTGAGGACGACCTCGGCGAGATCTACGGCGTGCAATGGCGCAAATGGCCGGCGTACAAGCAGATCCCGATCAGCAATAAGGCTGCTATCGAGCAGACCCTGAGCCAGGGCTATCGTCAGATCGCCGAAGGTGAAGAAGACGGTCAGGCCTACGTGGTGCTGTACAAGGCGATCGACCAGATCCGTCAGTGCGTCGACACCATCATCAAGGACCCCGGCAGCCGCCGCATCCTGTTCCACGGCTGGAACGTTGCGCAACTCGATGAAATGGCTCTGCCGCCGTGCCACTTGCTGTACCAGTTCCACCCGAATGTCGAGACCAGGGAAATCTCCCTGACGCTCTACATCCGCTCCAACGACCTGGGCCTGGGCACGCCGTTCAACCTCACCGAAGGTGCCGCGCTGCTGAGCCTGATCGGTCGCCTGACCGGCTACACGCCGCGCTGGTTCACCTATTTCATCGGTGATGCGCACGTCTACGAAAACCATCTGGACATGCTGAACGAACAGCTCAAGCGCGAGCCGTTCCCGATGCCGAAACTGGTGATCAGTGATCGTGTGCCGGAGTTCGCCAAGACGGGTGTTTATCAGCCGGAATGGCTGGAGTTGATCGAGCCGAGTGATTTTTCGCTCGAGGGTTACGAGCATCACGCCCCAATGACCGCGCCGATGGCGGTCTGACAATCTGCACGCCATACCCCTGTGGGAGCTAGCAGGCAGCTAGCTCCCACATTGGGTTTTGGGGTGTGCTTAGTGGCCGTGGCTTCGGCCCACATGCGACTGTTCAACCTCCGTCGCCACCACACCGCCACTCACTTCCAGCCGCTGCAAAATCCCGCACTGATCAATATCCGGCCCTTCGCCACAGCGTTGGCGCAGGTCGAGCAGTTGCGCCTGTAACGCCAGCAGCCCGTCGATCCGTGCTTTGACGTGATGAATATGTTCGTCGATCAGCGCATTCACGCTCTCACATTGATCCTGCGGGCTGTCGCGCAAGGCCAGCAGGCTGCGAATCTCCTCCAGCGTCATGTCGAGGGTGCGGCAGTTGCGGATGAAAGTCAGGCGCTCGGCATGGGCCTGGGTGTAGACGCGGTAGTTGCCGTCACTGCGGGCCGGCTCCGGCAACAGGTTTTCGCGCTCGTAGTAGCGGATGGTTTCCACGGCGCAGTCGGTGAGTTTCGCCAGTTCTCCGATCTTCATGACGGCAATCTCCAAATGGGTGCTTGACCCTATAGTGGCTACAGGGTCTTTACTTGGCAACAGGCACCTTCATGGACGCAACCAATGAGCGATTCCCTTCACACCCACAAACCCGACGATCACGATCACGATCACGATCACAGCCACAAGCTGCAGCCTGTGCAGAAGCATGACCATGGCGGTCACGGGGATTCCTGCTGTTCTTCCAAAGCGGCGGCGCCGTCGCTGATCAAGCTCAGTGAAAACTCAACTGCCAACGCGCGGTTGAGCAGTTTCCGTATCGACGCGATGGACTGTCCGACCGAGCAGACGCTGATCCAGAACAAACTCGGCAAGCTCGCGGGTGTGCAGCAGCTCGAATTCAACCTGATCAACCGCGTGCTGGGCGTGACCCACGACCTGCCGAGCACCGCGCCGATCATCGACGCAATCAAGTCCCTCGGCATGCAGGCCGAGCCGCTGGAGCAGGGCGTCGAAGCGCCAGTTCCAGCGCCCGAGAAAAAGCCGTGGTGGCCATTGGCGTTGTCCGGCGTGACCGCGCTCGCCGCCGAAGTGATTCACTTCACCAGCGCGGCGCCCAATTGGGTCGTGGCGGTTATCGCGTTGATCTCGATCCTCAGCGCCGGTCTCAGCACCTACAAGAAGGGCTGGATCGCGCTGAAAAATCTCAACCTGAACATCAATGCATTGATGAGCATCGCGGTGACCGGCGCGATCCTGATCGGACAGTGGCCGGAAGCGGCGATGGTGATGTTCCTGTTCACCGTGGCCGAGTTGATCGAGGCCAAGTCCCTGGACCGCGCGCGTAACGCCATCAGCGGCTTGATGCAGATGACCCCGGAACAGGCCACGGTGTTGCAGGCCGATGGCAGCTGGATCTTGCAAGACGTGAAATCCATCGAGCCGGGCGCCCGGGTGCGGGTGCGGCCCGGTGAGCGGATTGGTCTGGACGGCGAAGTCATATCGGGCAGTTCGACCATCAATCAGGCGCCGATCACCGGGGAAAGCCTGCCGGTTGAGAAAACCATTGGCGACAAGGTGTTCGCCGGCACTATCAACCAGGCGGGATCTCTGGAGTTTTCCGTAACCGCCGCCGCAAACCATTCGACCCTGGCCCGGATCATCCACGCCGTGGAACAGGCGCAAGGCGCACGAGCACCGACCCAACGCTTCGTTGACCAGTTTTCGAAAATCTACACCCCCGCCGTGTTCATCTTTGCCCTCGCGGTGGCAGTGATTCCGCCGCTGTTCATGGGCGCAGTCTGGTTCGACTGGATCTACCGCGCGCTGGTATTGCTGGTGGTCGCATGCCCCTGCGCACTGGTGATTTCCACCCCGGTGACCATCGTCAGCGGCCTCGCGGCGGCGGCGCGCAAAGGGATTCTGGTCAAGGGCGGCGTGTACCTGGAGGGTGGCTACAAACTCGACTATCTGGCGCTGGACAAGACCGGCACGATCACCCACGGCAAGCCGGTTCAGACGGATTACCTGTCGCTTGATCCCACGGCCGATGCCTCGGCGCCGGCAATTGCAGCGGCGTTGGCCGGACGCTCGGACCACCCGGTGTCGTTGGCGATTGCTAACGCCGCAGTGGATAAAACCTCTGCGCCGCTCGTTGTGCATAACTTCGAAGCACTGGGCGGTCGCGGGGTACGCGGTGAGATCGACGGGAAGACTTACCACTTGGGCAACCACCGCCTGGTGGAAGAGCTGAACCTGTGCTCGCCAGAGCTGGAAGAAAAGCTGTTTGCACTGGAGAAGCAGGGCAAGTCCGTGGTGCTGTTGCTCGACAACTCCGGTCCGCTGGCGCTGTTCGCCGTGGCCGATACGGTCAAGGAATCCAGCCGCGAGGCGATCCAGCAGCTGCACGATCTGGGCATCAAGACCCTGATGCTCACCGGCGACAACGTCCACACCGCCCAGGCGATTGCTGCGCAAGTCGGCATCGACGAGGCCAGGGGTGATCTGCTGCCGACCGACAAACTGCAAGCCATCGAAGCCCTTTATGCACAGGGTCATAACGTTGGCATGGTCGGCGACGGCATCAATGATGCTCCGGCACTGGCCCGGGCGGAAATCGGTTTTGCGATGGCCGCGGCCGGCACCGATACTGCCATCGAAACCGCCGATGTCGCCCTGATGGACGACGATCTGCGCAAGATTCCCACGTTCATACGTTTGTCGCGGCAGACGTCGAGCATCCTCAAACAGAACATCGCCCTCGCTTTGGTCATCAAGGCTATCTTTCTTGGGGTAACCTTCGCCGGGATCGCCACCATGTGGATGGCGGTGTTCGCCGACATGGGCGTGAGCCTGTTGGTGGTGTTCAACGGTTTGCGTCTGTTGCGCAAATAATCGATGAGGAGCGGGTGTGCTGAGTGCCGAGCTGAAGGCGTTTTACATGGTGGCCCGCCTGGGCAGCATTACCCTGGCGGCGAAAAAGCTCGGCCTGAGCCAGCCCACGGTCACCACGCAGATCCGCAATCTGGAAAGCCAGTACTCGGTCGAGCTGTTTTACCGTGGCGGCCGCCGCCTCAGCGTCAGCGATGAAGGTGCGCGGTTGCTGCCGATGGTCAAGGCGCTGTTGCAGCAGGAAGCCGACATCGAGTTTTTCCTGCGCAACAGCGGCCAGGTCCAGGGCACGTTGCGCATCGCCGCCACCGCTCCGTATTACATTCTCGATCTGGTGAAGACCTTTCGCGAGCGCTTGCCGCAAGTGGAAGTGTCGGTGGAAATCGGCAACTCGCAGCAGGTGCTGGAAGCCTTGGAGGATTACCGGGTCGATGTCGCCGCGTCCTCGCAACTGCTCGACGACGCGCGCCTGATTCGCCGGGTCCTTGGCAGCGATCCGCTGGTGTTGGCGGTGCATCGCCATCACCCGTTGGCGGTGCACGATCATGTGCCGCTCAGCGCGTTGGCCGGGCATACCTTATTGATGCGCGAGCCGGGCTCGACCACCCGGCGTCTGACCGAGGAGTTGCTGGCCACCGCCGGGGTGAGTTTCGGGCCGTTGCTGGAGATTGGTAGCCGTGAATCGATCCGCGAGGCGGTGCTGCGCAACATCGGGATCAGCATCATTGCCCGGCAGGAAGTGCCGCATGATCCGCAATTGCGTGTGCTGACCCTCAGATTCCGGAGTATTTGTACTGCCTCAAGGAGCGAAAGGGTGCGCGTCTGCCGGCAGCATTTCTCGGCCTGGCGCAGGAAATGGCCCCAGCATAAATCCCTGTGGCGAGGGAGCTTGCTCCCGCCGGGCTGCGAAGCGGCCTCCTTTCCCCTGAAAAGAAGGGGCCTGCTGCGCAATCCAACGGGAGCAAGCTCCCTCGCCACAGGTTATTCATTGCCTGTGCTATCCAACCCAAATCCCCGAATACCACTATCGGCCGTTTTTGCCTCACTGCCACATGACGGACGCATTGCCTCCTTAGGATGGCCTTCATCTGCTTGATGAGGCCTGTCCATGAACCACTCGATCGCAACTGCCCTGACCAATCCCGGCGCCCCGATGAGGGTGCGTGGCGTGCAGAAACGCTTCGGCGCCTTTACTGCGCTGGATAACGTTTCCCTCGACGTGGCGGCCGGTGAACTGGTGTGCCTGCTGGGCCCGTCGGGTTGTGGCAAAACCACGCTGTTGCGTTGCATCGCCGGTCTGGAGAAACAGGACAGCGGCGAGTTGTACCTCGGTGATCGCGACGTTTCCCACCTGGCACCGCAGGCTCGGGACTACGGCATTCTGTTCCAGTCCTACGCGCTGTTCCCCAATCTCACTGTCGAAGCCAACATTGCCTATGGCCTTGCCGGCAGCGGTCGCGATGAAGTGCGCAAGCGCGTCGGTCAGATGCTGGAGCTGGTCGGCCTGATCGGCAGTGAGAAAAAGTACCCCGGCCAATTGTCCGGCGGTCAGCAGCAACGTGTCGCACTGGCCCGCGCCCTGGCGCCGGCGCCGTCGTTGTTGTTGCTGGACGAACCAATGTCGGCCCTCGACGCCCGGGTCCGCGAGCACTTGTGCACCGAACTGCGTCAACTTCAACGCAGCCTCGGCATCACCACCCTGATGGTCACGCACAATCAGGACGAGGCCATGCTGATGGCCGACCGCATCGCGGTGATGAACAACGGCAAGGTTGAGCAGTACGCCACGCCACAGGAAATCTACGATCGTCCGGCCACGCCGTTCGTGGCGGAGTTTGTCGGTCAGGGCAATTGGTTGCCATTCAGCCGCAGCAGCGACAGTCACGCCCAGGTCGGCGGGATGAGCCTGCGCCTGGCAGACGGCAGCGCCAAAACCGCCTCGGGCCGTTTGTTCTGTCGCCCCGAAGCGATCAACGTCAACCCGCTGGTGCATGAGGAAAACCTGTTCCCGGCCAAGGTTCGCGAAATCACCTTCCTCGGCAACCGCTGCCGAATGAGTTTCGAACTCGATCAACTGCCGGGCCACGCCTTGCTCGCGGAACTGGCGCCGGAAGCCATGCCGCGACTCGGCGCCCAGCAGATCATGGTCGCCTTGCCGCCGCGCAGCCTGCAGGTGTTTGCCTGATGAGCGCGAACATCGCGCTGCCGATACCGCACAAGCAGGTTCGGCAGGCCTCCCGCGCCGAGATCGGCGACCGGGTGTTCGTGGTCGGCGGCAAAGTCTTGTTGCTGGTGTTGCTCGGCATCGCCGTGTTGATGCCATTGCTGGCGATCTTCTGGCGTGGCTTCAGTCCGGAGGCCGGGCAGGGCGGTGGTCTGGTGGCTGCGCGTGAATTGGTCACCAGTGCGAATTTCCACTGGTTGCTCGGCAACAGCCTGAAAGTTTCCCTCAGCGTGGCGGCCATTGTCGTACCGCTGGCCTACCTGTTTGCCTACGCCCTGCAACGCACGTTGATACCGGGCAAAGGCCTCTGGCGTGGCCTGTCGTTGTTGCCATTGATGGCGCCTTCGATGTTGCCGGGGATTGCGCTGGTTTACCTGTTCGGCAACCAGGGCCTGTTGCGTGGTTTGCTCTCGGACAATATCTACGGCTTCTGGGGCATCGTTCTCGGTGAGGTGATCTACACCTTCCCACACGCCTTGATGATTTTGCTGTCGGCCCTGTCCCTGGCGGATGCGCGCCTCTTCGATGCCGCCTCCAGCATGGGCGCCAGTCCGGCCAAAGCCTTCCGCAGCATCACCTGGCCGGCGACGCGTCAGGCGGTGTTCGCGGCGTTCTGCCTGGTCTTCACCCTGACCATCACCGACTTCGGCGTGCCCGTGGTGGTCGGCGGCGATTATCAGGTGCTGGCGCTGGAAGCCTACAAAGCCGTGGTCGGCCAGCAACAGTTCGGTCGCGGTGCATTGATCGGCATGGTTCTGTTGCTGCCGGCGCTGTTCAGCTTCGGTGTCGATGCCTGGTTGCGTCGGCGCCACGGCGACTCCATGAGCGGTCGGGCGCAGGTCTTTCAACCTGCACCATCGAAACTGCGCGACGGCTTCTATCTCGCCATCGTGCTGCTGATCTGCGCGGTATTGCTGCTGGTGTTCGGCATGGCGGTGTTCTCGTCGCTGGTGAAATTCTGGCCGTACAACCTGTCGCTGTCGCTCAACCATTACCAGTTCAACGACACGGCGGGCGGTGGCTGGCTGGCCTACGGCAACAGCGTGAAGATGGCCCTGTGCACGGCGTTGATCGGCAGTGCGTTGATCTTCACCGGCGCGTACCTGATGGAAAAAACCAAAGGCCAGCGCGGACTGAATCTGACATTGCGCATGCTCAGTTTCGTACCGATGGCGGTGCCAGGGCTGGTGCTGGGCCTGGGTTACGTCTTCTTTTTCAACCTCACCGACAACCCGCTGCATGTGCTTTACGGAACCATGACCCTGCTGGTGGTCTGCACCATTGCTCACTATCTGACCACCGCGCAAATGACCGCGACCACCGCGCTGCGCCAGCTCGACGCTGAGTTCGAAGCCGCCGCGCTGTCGCTCAAGGCGCCGCTGTATCGGCATTACTTGCGGGTCACCGTACCGATTTGCCTGCCGGCGCTGCTGGACATCGTGCGCTATCTGTTCGTCTCGGCCATGACCACCGTTTCGGCGGCGATCTTCCTCTACAGCCCCGACACCATTCTTGCGGCGGTGGCGGTGCTGAACATGGATGACGCCGGCAACGTCGGCGGCGCGGCGGCGATGTCGACCCTGATTCTGTTCACCTCGGCGGGCGTGTCCCTGCTGCTGGCCTGGGCCTCGCGCGGTTTGCTGCGCCGTTCCCAGGCGTGGCGCCAGACCGCACCCGGTCACTGATTTCCAATCCCGCAAACCTCAACTCAAACAGGAAAAGATCATGTTCAAGCCTATGGCCCTGGCCGCTGCTGTCCTCACCGCTTTCAGCCTGAACGCCTTCGCGGCGAAAACCGAGTTGACGGTGTACACCGCCCTCGAAGCCGAACAATTGAAGACCTACAAAGAAGCCTTCGAAAAGGCCAACCCGGACGTCGAGATCAAGTGGGTACGCGACTCCACCGGTATCATCACCGCCAAGCTGCTGGCCGAAAAAGCCCGGCCACAGGCTGACGCCGTCTGGGGTCTTGCCGCATCGAGCCTGGCGATCCTCGATCAGCAAGGCATGCTGCAAAGCTACGCGCCGAAAGACCTGGGCAAGATCGGCGGCAACTACCGCGACGCCGCCAACCCGCCAGCCTGGGTCGGCATGGACGTGTGGGCCGCGACCATTTGCTTCAACACCGTCGAAGCGGAAAAACAGGGTTTGACCAAACCCGTGAGCTGGCAGGACCTGACCAAGCCTGAGTACAAAGGCAAGATCGTCATGCCCAACCCGGCCTCGTCCGGCACCGGTTTCCTCGATGTCAGCGCCTGGCTGCAAACCTTCGGTGAGAAGCAGGGCTGGCAGTACATGGACGACCTGCACCAGAACATCGGCCAGTACGTTCACTCTGGCTCCAAACCTTGCAAACTGGCGGCCGCGGGTGAATTCCCGATTGGTATTTCCTTTGAATACCCGGCTGTTCAGTTGAAGCGCCAGGGTGCGCCGCTGGACATCATCCTGCCGAAAGAAGGCCTGGGCTGGGAAATTGAAGCGACGGCTGTGATCAAGGGCACACCGCATGAAGACGCGGCGAAGAAACTGGCTGACTTCTCGGCCAGTCCGGCGGCGATGGAGCTCTATAAAGAGAACTTCGCGGTGCTTGCGCAGCCGGGGATTGCCAAGCCGCAGACTGAATTGCCGGCGGATTACGAGCAGCGTTTGATCAAGAACGACTTTGCCTGGGCGTCGAAGAATCGCGACGAGATCCTGACCGAGTGGCGCAAGCGCTATGACGGCAAGTCCGAGAAAGTGGCTGCCAAGTAACTGACTCACATCCTGTGGCGAGGGAGCTTGCTCCCGCTGGACTGCGCAGCAGGCCCTTATTTTGGGGCCGCTTCGCGACCAGCGGGAGCAAGCTCCCTCGCCACAAAATCGGGATTATCTTAATGACACACCCCAACGACATGCTGATCGTAGGCGCCGGCATCCTCGGCCTGTCCCACGCCTACGCTGCCGCCAGGCGCGGCCTCAAGGTCACGGTTTTCGAACGCAGCGAAACCCCGCTCGGCGCCTCGGTGCGCAACTTCGGCCAGGCCCTCGTCACCGGCCAACCGCCAGGCCCGATGCTGGAACTGGCCAAGGCCAGCCGCGAGATCTGGGGACAATGGGCGCCACTGGCCGGCCTGCAGCTCAAGCGCAACGGCTCGTATCTGTTCGCCCGCACCGAGGCGGAGGAACACCTGCTGGAAGCTTTTTGCGCCGGACGAGCCGTGGAACACGGTTACCGCGTCGACCTGCTGCGCGGTGCTGCATTGCGCGATCTGTACGGCGGCCAGTTCAGCCATCATCGCGCCGCGTTGCATGGCATGGACGATCAACAACTGTATTCCCGCGAAGCGATACCGGCATTGATCGATTACCTGCGCCGCGAAATGAACGTCGAGTTTCACTTCTCCACCCTCGTGCGCGACATCGAACCGGGCCGTTTGCACAGCACCGCCGGCACCTTCAGCGCCGAGCAGATCATCATCTGCTCCGGCCATGATTATCAGACCTTGCTCGCCGAGCCGATGGCCGCGCTCAACCCGCAAATCTGCCGCCTGCAAATGCTCCGCGCCCGCCCGCAGATCAACCTCAACCTGCAACACGCACTGCTCACCGGTTTGAGTTGCGTGCACTACGGCGCCTTCGCCGATCTGCCGGAAGCGGCGGCGGTGCAGGCGCAGATCCTGCGTGAAGAGCCGCACCTGCACGAAAACGGTATTCACCTGCTGATCAGCCCGACGCCTTACGGCGAACTGATCATCGGCGACTCCCATCACTATGGCCGCGACCCCTCGCCATTCAACGCCGAGCAAGTGGACGACTGGATGATCGAACTGGCCGAGCAGACGTTGCGCTGCAAGGTACAAGTGGTCGAGCGCTGGCAGGGTGTCTATGGTTCACGCGGGCCAGGACCGTTTTCATTCCTGCGGCCGATGCCGGGCGTGAGCGTGGCGCTGATGCACACGGGCGTCGGCATGAGTGTCGGGCCGGCCATGGCAGAACGTAATGTCGCGACTGTATTGGGAGAGCGTTGATGGACCGCACTGAGCAAGTGATCGACGAGGTATTCGCGCTGTACGAGCGTTTTGGCGACAGTGATTACATCGGCGAGCCGGTGTCGCAAATCGAGCACATGTCCCAGGCCGCACAACTGGCCATGGCCGAAGGCTTCGATGACGAAGTGGTGCTGGCGGCGTTCTTTCACGACATCGGACACATTTGCGCCGAGAGCGCTGAGAACATGGGTGGTTTCGGCGTGGTCAGCCATGAGCGTCTGGGCGCCGATTACTTGCGTCGCGCAGGCTTCAGCGAACGCATGGCGCGGCTGGTGGAATTCCACGTGCAAGCCAAGCGTTATCTGACACTCAACGAGCCCGGGTACTACGATCGCTTGAGCGAAGCCAGCCGCCGGACCCTGGAATACCAGGGCGGGGTGATGACCGAGGCGGAGGCTGAAGCGTTCGAGCAGGACCCGTTGTGCGCCGTCAGTTTGCGCATGCGGCAGTGGGATGAGCTGGCCAAGGAGATGTGGGTGCCGGTGATTGATCTTGGCGTTTTGAAGGAAAAGGCCTTGCGCCTGTTGGCGGCTTAGGTCAAAGGCGCCGAGGCGCGATGAGGCCGGCCCAGACACTGTAGTTTTACAGCTGCTGCGCCAACACCTCAACCTGCTCCTGCCGCTCCGCCTGACTCAACTTCGCCTGCGGATTCAGTGATGACCACTGCGGATGCGCCCGAGCCTTGTTCAGGGCTTCGGGCAGTTTGCCTTCGCGCCAACTCTTGTCCTGCGGCGTGGCGACTTGAATGCTGTCCATCGCCGCGTGCCCACGTGCATTCAACGCCTGAAGCAATTGCCGCTGACGTAATGCCAACAACCGCAACACGCTGTCATCGACCGTCAACTCTCGCTGACCCTTGATCTTGCCCAGCAACCGGCTGCCATAACTGCGTGCGGTTTGCAGCGCGCCGCCGGCAATCGCGCCGGCCAGTGCCGCCGCGCCGAGGGTCAAACCGCCGACCAGCAAATCCACCCCGGCCCCGGCCGCCGCCCCCGCCGCGATACCTCCGCCGACCCGCACGCCCAGTTGCTTGAGGGTTTCCGGATTGAACAGATCATCGCCCCAACGACCGTCGAGCAGCGGCAGATCACTGGCCGCCGCGTCCTGAGGGCGGAAGGCGAAGAGCTTGAGCAACGCTTCGACACAGCGCTGTTCCCGTTGCCGAACGGCTTTGCGCAGTTCGCTGATGGCTTGCTGTTCCTGTTCCGCATCGCTGACCACGCTGCGCCGACACGCTGCGCAATCGATCAACAATTCAGCAATCAGCCGCGCCGCGCTTTGTTGGCGGGCCAGGCGCTGGGCTTGCTGATCGGCGATCAGTCGTTCCAGTTGCTCGCGGGAGTTTTCCAGCAGCAGCGCGAGGCTTTCATAGAGCCGACGTTCGCCATCTTCCGGCGGCGCCACGCTGTCGAAACGCACCAGGGCGTGCAAGCCCAACCGTGCCAGCGCTTCGCGCCAGTCCGGTTCGCGGTGGTTGGCACTGCTGACGAAATTCAACACCGGCAGTAACGGTTTGCCGCAGCTGGCGAGCACTTCCAGTTCGTCGCGGTATTTGGCCAACACCGGTTCGCGGGCGTCGATCACATAGAGGCCGGCGTCGCAGGTGAGCAGTTGCCGCAGCACTTTGGCTTCTTGCTCGAAACGCTGCCGGGCTTCACTTCCTTCAAGAAAGCGCGCCAGCCGCGCCGGGCCGTCGAGGCGTTCACCGGGACGTTCCAGGCGTTCGAGGTAGTCGAGCAGGGCGATGGCGTCTTCGAGTCCCGGCGTGTCGAACAGGTCGAGCAAGGGCTCGCCGTCCACCGACAACCGCGCGCCTTCGACGTGTCGCGTGGTACTCGGGCGATGGGAGACTTCACCGAAACCGACGTCACGGGTCAACGTGCGCAGCAACGAGGTTTTGCCGACGTTGGTGTGGCCGACCACGGCGAGCTTCAACGGCGCTTTCCACGAATTAGTCATGACCGGTCTCCAGCCAGTTCAGCGGCGCGCAGTCGGCGAAGGGCAGATTCAGTTGCTGCAGCGCCACGTGCCAGTCGCCGAGGCGCTCGGCATCCAGCGCTTCGCCGGGCGGCGCTTGCAGCAACCAGACGCGGGTAGCGCTGGCGCTGCGGGCCAGTTCGGCGATCAAGGCGAGGCTGCCGCGATCCGGCGAGCGCCGTGGATCGCAGGCGATGGCCAGGCGGGCCGGAGGAAAACGGCTGAGCTGTTCGAGGAGTTTGTTACGCGATTCACGGCTGTCGAGGATGCCCGCGTCGCTCACGTTTTCAGGCAGTTGTGGCGGCCATGGGCGTTGTTCGTCCAGCTCAATGGCCACCAGCAGTGCGCCATCGCTTTGCAGATCGCTGACAGCGCTTTCCACCCGATGAAGTTGCGCGGGCGCCGCGTCGCTGATGCCCAGGCGTTCGCTGGTGGGCATCAGGCGTTCGCGCAGTTGGGCGTAACCGGGCAGGTTCAGGTCCAGATGCAGGTTTGCGCGGCCGCTTTTCCAGCGCCACAGGCAGAACAACGCCAAGAGCAGGCGCGGCACAATGCCGTAAATCACCAGCACGCCAACCAGCCAGGTGGCCCAGGCCTGGCGGGCGCTTTCGATGTTCAGCGCGGCATCGCCACTGGCGCGGATCATCTCCATCGTTGGCACGTTGAACCCCAGCACGGCGGGCAGTGCACCCAGCGTTTGGGTCATGGTCACGAAGGTGTCGGTGCTGAGCAGGGTGGTTTCCCAGACGAAGCCATAACGCCGGGTCGCCATCAGCATCAGCAGAATCACCAGCGCGCTCAGCATCGCCAGCAACCACAAGCCGTTGACCAGCACGCCGAGCGCCCAGCGATTGAGTTTTTGTCGTTGCAGCAGCAACAGCAGCGCGGGCGCCAGTTGCGCGGCTTTGGCGTCGCGGGCGAGTTTTTCGCTGAGCCACAACCACAAGCGTCCCAGCGTTGCGCCGTGTTCGCCGGCAAACACCAGGCCCATGGCCCAGCTCAGCAGCAGAATCAGGTTCAGCCCGAGCAGACTGCCCAAGGCCCAAAACACATTCACCGGTGTCTGACCGTCACCCATCGCGGCAAACGCCAGCCCGGCGCCACTGACCACGGCCAGCACGGCCATGACGATCAATGCCAGTCGTGCGCCTTGCAGCCAATGCCTGAGGGCTTCGGTCAGTCCATCGCGCTCGGCCAGCCACACGGCGCGGCGCGCAATCCTCGTCGGCAGATCGCCGCCGGCAGTGCGGGCCAGTCTGTTGGCTTCCAGGTCATCCAGAGGGCCGGCGTGTTCTTCACGCAGGCGGATGGTTTCTGTCAGCCATAGGTTATTCAGTTCAGTCACGCGGCATCCCGTCGCTCAATCGAGCTGTGAGCATAACCGCTGTGACGCTTATCGGGGTACGGGGGGCTCTGGTATCCTCGCCGGCATGACTAAATCACTCCCCCTCAGCCTGATCGCAGCCCTCGGTGAAAACCGCGTGATCGGCGTCGACAACAGCATGCCCTGGCACCTGCCGGGGGACTTCAAATACTTCAAGGCCACCACCTTGGGCAAGCCGATCATCATGGGGCGCAAGACCTGGGATTCCCTCGGTCGTCCGCTGCCGGGGCGGTTGAACATCGTGGTCAGTCGTCAGGCGGATCTGGTGCTGGAAGGCGCGGAAGTTTATCCGTCGCTGGAAGCTGCGGTGGTTCGCGCTGAAGAGTGGGCGAAGGAGCAGGGCGTCGATGAGTTGATGCTGATTGGCGGCGCGCAGTTGTATGCGCAAGGAATGGCTCAAGCGGATCGGTTGTACCTGACACGCGTGGCATTGAGCCCGGAAGGGGATGCGTGGTTTCCAGAGTTTGATTTGACGCAGTGGAAGTTGGTGTCTAACACCCCGAATCCGGCCGAAGGCGACAAACCGGCGTACAACTTCGAAGTCTGGGAAAAGGCTTAAAAACATCGCCAGCAGGCTGGCTCCCACAGTGGGTTTGGGGTGAAACACAGATTGTGTGAACACCCAAAATCCCTGTGGGAGCCAGCCTGCTGGCGATGAGGCCAGTTCAGACGCTAAAGAATTTAAGCGTGAGCCAACGCCGAATGCTCATCCGCATCCAGCAGCGCTTTATCCGTCTGCTGCATGATCTGGCTGGTAATCGCCCCGGCCGTGATCGAACCGCTCACGTTCAACGCCGTACGCCCCATATCAATCAGCGGCTCAACCGAAATCAGCAACGCCACCAGTGACACCGGCAAGCCCATCGCCGGCAACACGATCAGCGCCGCGAACGTTGCGCCACCCCCCACCCCGGCCACGCCGGCCGAGCTCAGCGTCACAATCGCCACCAGCGTCGCGATCCACAGCGGGTCCAGCGGGTTGATGCCCACGGTCGGCGCCACCATCACCGCCAACATTGCCGGGTACAGACCGGCGCAGCCATTCTGGCCAATAGTCGCGCCGAACGAAGCGGCGAAACTGGCGATGGACTGCGGAATGCCCAGGCGGCTGGTCTGCGCCTCAATGCTCAACGGAATCGTCGCTGCACTCGAACGGCTGGTGAAGGCAAACGTCAGCACCGGCCAGATCTTGCGGAAGAAGCGCAGCGGGTTGATCCCGGCCGCCGACACCAGCACGCCGTGGACCACAAACATCAGGCCCAGGCCGATGTAGGACACCACCACAAAACTGCCGAGCTTGATGATGTCTTGCAAGTTGGAACCGGCGACCACTTTGGTCATCAGGGCCAATACGCCGTACGGAGTCAGCTTCATCACCAGGCGCACCAGGCGCATCACCCAGGCTTGCAGGGTGTCGATGGCGTTGATCACTTTCTGACCTTTCTCGACATCATCCTTCAGCAATTGCAAAGCGGCGACGCCGAGGAACGCGGCGAAAATCACCACGCTGATGATCGACGTCGGCTTGGCCCGCGCCAGGTCAGCGAACGGGTTTTGCGGGATGAACGACAACAGCAACTGCGGCACATTCAGGTCGGCGACCTTGCCCGCGTAGTCGCTCTGAATGGTTTGCAGACGGGCCATTTCCTGCGTGCCGGCCACCAGGCCTTCAGCCGTGAGGCCGAACAGGTTGGTCAGGCCGATACCGATCAGCGCCGCGATGGCAGTGGTGAACAGCAGCGTGCCGATGGTCAGGAAGCTGATCTTGCCCAGCGACGAAGCATTGTGCAGGCGCGCCACGGCGCTGAGGATCGAGGCGAACACCAGCGGGATCACGATCATTTGCAGCAACTGCACGTAACCGTTGCCCACCAGATCGAACCAGCCGATCGACGCTTTCAGCACCGGATTGCCGGCACCGTAAATCGTGTGCAGTGCGACACCGAACACAACGCCCAACACCAAAGCGAGCAGGACTTTTTTAGCCAGGCTCCACGTCGTGTGACGGGTTTGCGCGAGACCGAAGAGCAGGGCGAGGAACACCAGCAGGTTGAGAATCAGCGGCAGGTTCATTGGAACTCCCATTAGACATGTGCCAACTGCCTTCCGGGGCAGTTGCGAACCGGCAAGCCTAACAGCTTGATTTACAATGATTTAATACCAAAAAAGTCTGATAACTGTCGTTTTTGGAATAAGCGGATGTCGCTGTCAGGGATGCAGCTGACGCGAAAGGGACGCGAGCGGTCGCTGACAGACGAGGACTGTCACACGTATTTGTTAGCGTCGATATCTTTGAATCAGGGAGAACTGTCGATGAAGCTCGCGCCGAAATTTCTGCTCGCTGCACTTTGCCTTGGCCTCGCCGGCCAGGCGTTCGCCACGGACTTGAAGCATTGGCCCGCCGATCAGGCGAAGGCGCTGGACGCCATGATCGCGGCCAACGCCAACAAGGGTAACTACGCGGTGTTCGACATGGACAACACCAGTTACCGCTACGACCTCGAAGAGTCGTTGCTGCCGTACATGGAAAACAAGGGCCTGATCACCCGCGAGAAACTCGACCCCTCCCTGAAACTGATGCCGTTCAAGGACACTGCCGACCACAAGGAAAGCCTGTTCAGCTACTACTACCGCCTCTGCGAAGTCGACGACATGGTTTGCTACCCATGGGTCGCCCAGGTGTTCTCCGGTTTCACACTTAAAGAACTCAAAGGCTATGTCGACGAGTTGATGGCGTCCGGCAAACCGGTGCCCGCGACTTATTACGAAGGCGACGTGGTCAAGAACCTCGACGTCAACCCGCCGAAAATCTTCACCGGCCAGCAAGAGCTCTACAACAAACTGATGGAGAACGGCATCGAGGTCTACGTGATGACCGCCGCCTCCGAAGAGCTGGTGCGCATGGTCGCTGCCGATCCGAAGTACGGCTACAACGTCAAACCGCAGAATGTGATCGGGGTGAGCCTGCTGCTCAAGGATCAAAAGTCCGGCGAGCTGACCACCGCGCGCAAACAGATCACCGCTGGCAAATATGACGAGAAGGCCAACCTCGGCCTCGAACTGACCCCGTACCTGTGGACTCCAGCGACCTGGATGGCCGGCAAGCACGCGGCGATCCTGACCTACATCGATGAGTGGAAAAAACCGGTACTGGTGGGCGGTGATACCCCAACCAGCGACGGTTACATGCTGTTCCACAGCGTCGACGTGGCCAAGGGCGGCATCCACTTGTGGGTCAACCGCAAGGACAAATACATGACCCAGATTAACGGCATGATGGCCAAAAACGCTGCGGCCCAGGCCAAGGAAGGATTGCCGGTGACGGCGGACAAGAACTGGGTGATCGTGACGCCGGCTGAAATCCAGTAGGACCGAGTCGCTCCAATCGCGGGCAAGCCCGCGATGGCGGTATCACAGTCACTGGTGTGCCTGTTGCCAAACCGGTTTCGAGAGCAAAAAAATGCCCCGCACTTGGCGGGGCATTTTTATTTCTGCGATTGACGCTTACAGCCCGTCAAGCATCGCCTTGTTACGCACAGCACCCTTGTCGGCGCTGGTCGCCAACAGGGCGTAGGCCTTCAGCGCGGTGGTCACCTTGCGTGGACGTTTTTCCACAGGCTTCCAGCCTTTCTGATCCTGTTCGGCACGGCGCCCGGCCATTTCTTCGTCGCTGATCAACAGGTTGATCGAGCGGTTCGGAATGTCGATCAGCACTTTGTCGCCGTCCTGCACCAGGCCAATCGCGCCACCGGCAGCCGCTTCCGGCGAAGCGTGGCCGATGGACAGGCCCGAAGTACCGCCGGAGAAACGACCGTCAGTCAGCAGGGCGCAGGCTTTGCCCAGGCCTTTGGATTTCAGGTAGGACGTCGGGTACAGCATTTCCTGCATGCCCGGGCCGCCTTTCGGGCCTTCGTAACGGATGATCACGATGTCGCCGGCCTTCACTTCGTCCGCGAGGATGCCGCGTACGGCGCTGTCCTGGCTTTCGAAGATCTTCGCGTTGCCTTCGAACACGTGGATCGACTCGTCGACGCCGGCGGTTTTCACCACGCAGCCGTCCAGCGCGATGTTGCCGTAGAGAACGGCCAGGCCGCCTTCTTTCGAGTAAGCGTGTTCG
>LNAP01005276.1_pt1 | contig 22466 bp, 17 predicted proteins | sample 602601 | NCBI WGS metagenome assembly LNAP01 (sample SAMN02440304, study PRJNA202911) | soil metagenome | biome: Subtropical and temperate rainforests or woodlands; isolation source: soil samples (1 kg each in a 20% v/v slurry with milli Q water) were... ...
CTCCTTGAATTGGCAGCAGCCCGTCCCAATTGACGTTCACTCATCGATTCCCTAGCCAGGCAGAACGTGCCGGCATCACTAAAGTAAGACTTTGAGTTTATGCCCATTTTCGAGATGCGCGCCTCTGAAAACAATTCGTTTGATGTCTCAGGTCAAAGGGTCGGCTATATTACGGCAACCAGTGGATTCACCGCTTAGCCGCTTCCACTGAGTAATCGACTACTCATACGCCTGATCCTGGAATGAACGCTCTCGCCTGTCATCGAGCTGGGAATCGTTCCACGAATCCCGGTGTGGATAGCTACGAGCAGGATGGCTGCCTCAATGATTGAAGCGCCAAGGGACTATAGAGATAAGTGTTTCGTCACGGCGATAGCGCGCATTCGACGGTGCGCGCTATCAATGGGTATCAGCTTCAACTGAAGATTTAACGTTCATATTTATTTCGATTTCCGGCCTCGGCTAGAGTCAGCTTTAGACGAGTCAGCTTCTCTACCTTGCGCTGTGCCAGAGGATGAACTGTCAAAATCCTCTTCGCCGGCTGATTTTTCAGCAGTAAACCAGTGCTCCAGGTCTTGTCCTTGCGGCTTCCCATCTTTTTCCCAAAGTCGATATGCAGCTTCTCGAATTTTTTGCTCATCCATCTTCGAATTCCTCCCATTTGTCACTGAGTGATATTGGGCGAGGCGGGAGAAGCGGTATCGCCTCCCGATCCGTCTAGCACGGTAAGAGTAGTCGTCATAACAAGCTCCGCCATCGCTATTGATCGGAAAGCTTTCACAACCGTCCCCGGGCCAATGCCAGCACTGGCTGAAGATCAATGGCAAAGAGCTAGGAGTGCTGCCGCTTCCCCCCAGCGTATAGGCAGGGGTAGATACGACCTATTTGCACCGAAAGCGTCATCGCTCCGAACTTTCTTTCGGTCTTCTCAGTCGACCAATCGATCATATCGGTCGACTGGAGAGAGGAGTCCTAGCTTAGTTTCATCGCACGCTTCACTCAGAGTGGCACTTCAGAGGTTCATTGTTGCTATCGCTACTTCGGGCCCGTGAGGCCCGGCTCGGTGTGACGCTTTATTGAGCAGGAACTCCGTAGGGTTCAGCTAGCGCTAAATGGGTGTAAATGGGTGTGTAATTGGGTTTTACGGCGCTTACGTGAATGACTTCGTACTTCTACAGCGGTGGCAGTTCGAAGCTCTTTCATCAGCGTCCCGGTGTCGAATAGTAGATACACGTCGAAGGTAGCTCACAGTGCCTCGAGGTCACTTGTCCGGCTTCCCTGAAAGGCCGCTTTGAGTTGCCAAGCCAAACGTGTAACCGCGAAAGATCTGGTCTGCTTCATCAATAAACATTGCTTGAGCCCACCGCTCACGATAAATGGCCGATAGCTGGGCACAACACACGTTTCACAGAGGTGGATCTCATACTGTTCGCCGGCGTGCTGGGAGCCCTTTCCCAATGTGCTGTGAGCTCGCCGAACTCAGGCCCAACGACCTCAATGCGGACATTGCCTCCACATCGACCCCCAGAGAATATCTCGCGCATCAGCTGTAACGTCTTGGGTAATTCCCACCTGTCTTCGAAAGCGACAAGCGCGCCATGATCAGTTCACGAGGTGGTACAAAACAACGCCACAAGCAGATGCTCAGCCGCTCTGTCGATCAAGAGCCTCTTGGATGGCTATCACCGACCCAATCCAATGTCGCCTATTTTCATAGGGTGTGAATCCCAGCCGTTCCGCGAAAGCAGATGCGTTGGCATTGGCGCATTCGACTGCCAGATATCGATAGCCGAATTTCGGAGACAAATCTACAAGCAGCTCCGCCAACCCGTTGCTGCTTGAATCCTATACGAGCCAGCACAAGGCATTCACGGGGCCAGAATTCCTGGGGTTTTAAGAACATCCGGAAGTAGAGGTCGTACTGCCTTGTAAAAGCGGAGACGGTTCCGAATGATCGTATCCGTCCGGCCAACACACCTTCCTGATCCGAACGCCAAGGGCGATGGTGTCCACCTAATTTAAGTGGACTGAGAAATAGTGCTACCAGTGAACGACTGCTTCTGATCGCCCATGACGACGTTTAACCGAGCACGTAGGCCATCTAGATTCTGTTGTGTGCGGGCCATTGGGCTCTCAAGAAGCATGGGGGAAGACGATTCTGACACGTAGCGTGTAAGGAAGGCTGATGAACAATCACCACGATTGTTAGTTTTACCCAAGCTGCGCACGCCTCCATGATTATTAACCCGAATTCCCGCCTTCCGGATCAGCATGAACAGCTCACTCAAATCCGAACAGCTTTGAATGCATTTCATTTATACGAGTTCTTATCAACTGGAGTTCTGACGTCAGATCGATTTTTCGTAGCCGCGATTGATGCTCCAGATTGACTAAGTCCTCTTTAGCCGATTCGAGTTCATCACGAATCCTCAATTTTTCACTATAGCTAGAGATCGAAGTGATGGCCTTATATTCTGCGTAAAAATAATTGTACAGTGAGTCGGGATCAGCGTGGCCTGTAAGTTCAGTCACCTCCAGGCATACGCTATCCCTAAGTTCAGGCGTCCATCCATTTTTTAGGTGTGGATTTTTAGCGAACCGTGCTTCAAGCCTAATGTTGATTTCGCGAGTAACAAAGCGATGCCTAAACATTGAGAGGCATACGCGTGAACTCGTTAGGCCTGCACCTTCGCACAATCGATCAAACTCCTTGGTAATTGACGATTTCTTTAGCGCCTTACCGTTTTCACCTATAAAAAAATTATTTGGTTGTAAGCAATAAATGCCTTTTGATTGTAAAAAATATATGTATTCTTGACGAGCCTCTAGATATTGATTGAAACGTCGGGCGGACGGAAAGTCGATTTTAAATCTGCGAACAAGGCTTGGGTCGCCTCGTTTCCTTGTTGGGGCTGTAATTTGCTTTGTCCTCGTGATGTTGTTATTTAGCTCCAAAGGGAGTTCATGCAGCTCTTCTGGGCGAAGCCCCATAAGTTTCATCGTCCTAATAAGACACATTCGCCGCTCATATAAATATATGTTGGTAGCTGTGAACAGGTCGATATCTTTTATCGATTTGAGTTTTGAGCGAGCTGGCAAATGTTCCACGTCGTGCTTTCGGATGATCTCATTTTGGAGTTTTTGGATGGTTTCTTCGTCGATTGGAACTTTGTCATCGTTGTAAGGGACTGGCGAAACTATTTCTGGGTGATATAGATAGCTTCTTCCATTCCACTTGCTAAATTTTACCTCTACTGTGATGTTCGCACCAGTATCCTTGACCCCGACGAGTTTAAATATTGATACTTCTGGGTGATTGTCGGTTATCCAGTGCAGGAAATCTAATGTGCGTTTTTGAATCTGTATTGTTTGGTTGTTGTTACGAGCCAGCCGTACACCGGTTGGCGTAACAATCGTTTCTTGAACTAAAAATTCCTTCATCGCTACGAAATTGTGTTCGGTGAACTCTGTAATTGAAACTTGGTTCCTGTAGCAGTATCGAACGAATGATGAAATTTGAGCAGCATATGTTTTGGCGGTTTCTGTTGCATTGGTAGTAGCACATATATGAGTAAGCCACATGTTTATCAAATGGCACGGGCGTCCATTAGGCCATCGGACTAGCACCAAATTATTAATTACTTTGGTTTTTCCTATGAAATTATCTTTGTTTTTTTTGTATATGGGTATTGCCTTTCCGGGCAGCCTAGCTTTCTCATAAATGGTATATAATTGCTTACCCACCGTCTTTTCCTCCTTTGATCACAGTAAGGCTGGATGCGGTAAAGTTGTTGTGGTGTATCAGAAAAGAATGATGTTTTGCCTTTGAGGTCTGAAGTTTTATATCAATGCTTGCCAATATTTCGCTTGCATTATTTGAGTTTTGCTGGACGAGAAGCGACATAAATTTGTAAAGTTCAAAATAAGCCATAGAGCTTATGTGCGCATCTAGTAAGGCGCTTTTTGCCTGGTCTTCAGCGGAAGGCATAGGGGCGGTTGGCGGTGTAGCGGCGTTGGGAACATGCAAAGCGAAAGCTGCTGCCCTCATGGACTTGAGATCAATCCAGAGATCCAGTCCACGTTGCTGCTCGCTAAGTTCTAAAGCAACGCTCTTTAATGAGTTTAACGAAATTTTATCGAACCATTTGGATACCCTAAGGCCACAAAAAAGACGCATTGTGCTTAGCGCATTTATTTCCAGTTTAGATGGATTAATTTTTCTCTCGGTGATCTCTGCTAACCACTTTAGACGAAGTCTAAAATTTTCACTTGTCGTATTTCTCATCTTTTCTTTCGCCTAGTTTAATAGCAAAATCGATGGCATAGACATCAGCGTCGTAATTTTCCAGCCTGATTGAATAAGTTTTCATATCAAAGTCGGAGCGATATCCCACTTTGTCTAGATATTTCATGAATTCGCTTTTGCTTATGGTTGATATGCTCGTTGCATCGAAGTGCTTAAGTGCCTCGGCGTGGAGAGCGACTAACCCATCATTTCCTTCTTTCGTTAATATTCCCAGTTCTAAAGCAATAAGCTTGTCGTCGATACACTCGGATTCGTACCGTATCGCTTCGGCATCGGATATGTCATAAGCAGTATAGTCATCAATGTTCCTCCGGTCAGCGTGCCCTGCTAAATATCTAAGCAACTCTTTAGACCCGTCCCCGTAGTGGCGGTGAGTTATCAGGAGAAAGAACTTTCGCATTTCGTGCACGCGGATATACCAACGGCGACCTTTTTTGTCTATTGGCGTGTTAATAATCTCGCAAAAGCTATTCAAGCATAAGTTTACTTTCCACATATTGCATTTCGGTGGCGGGAGCTTGAAGCCCCTGCCGGGTATATAAAACAATTTCTCGGCGTGAGGCCGTTCATCATTATAAATTTTAGAGAGTCCAACACCAAGAACTTGAAGGAGTTGAATGGCTCGGGCAGTCAGTGATGGTATCGGGCGTAGGATATCTGGGTTAATTCCTATCTGGCCCGCTTTCCCGGCTTCATGTTCCAAGAATGCTCCGCCGCCAGGATTATCAAGCCATAGGCACGCCCGATCGAGATGGCTTATTTCCTTGTTGCGAATTGGCTTAAGCATACCGATGACTAATGCGCAGGCGCCAAAAAAACTTTCCATAACAGCTTTATAGTGCGTTTCGCCAGTTGGGAAATTTTTTTTCTTTTTGGTTTGCAGTTTGGTAATGTTTAACGCTTCATCTAAGCGCTGGGCAGGCAATCCCTCTATATCCTTAGTGATCCATAGATGTTTAGTTTCTTCAAAAAGCTCTTGCTTCTTCACGGATTGTTTAGAAAGTGAATAATTTTCGTCGATTTCTCTGAATTTCTCGATGTAAAAAATCAAGGAGTTTACAACTGCCTCGCCATATACCGTTACCCACTTCGCTGCTTCATTTAGCGCGTCCAGTCCAATGGTGAGCGGGATTAAATTAGTGTGTCCTGGACTTTTGAGGTTGGTTGCATATTCTTTGACCAAAGATTCAATATCGATATCTATTTTTGGGATATCATCAGGCAATTTGCTATGCCCATTAAAAAACAACTTCATAAAGTAAAGCTGATCTTTGAAGTGTTTAACGCTCAAACTGGTATCGGCTGCTTCCTCTATCGATTTGGTATTTTGGGTGTAATGAAGGTTTTTGCGCGTGCCGACCTGCAAAACATCTGCGTTTGTAAGTTTTGGCTCGAATTGCCTAATAAATAATCTGAAGCTCGGCGCGTGAAGTGCTGTAGGTGCTTTTCCCAAGACTTCAGCAATATATTCTCGAGAAAGCATTCCTTTCGTGTAATTACTGTCTTGTGCGATACCTACGTACAAATTATTATCCTGAAAGTAGCGAATGGCTGATGACTTGAATTGCTCATCAAGCTCGTCTAAATTGTCGAGAACTGCTTCAAGGGTACACTGCGTCTCAATCACTTGAAAAAGATGTGTAATGAATCTTTCTTTGAGTAGCAGTGCCGAATTCCAGCCACCTGTACTCAGCTCATCAGCTATCGCTTCACAAGCATCAGTATCAAGCAGCATAAATCCATTTGCTTCAGGCTTATAAATGAATCGGTGTAGCTTTATCCAAGATGCTAGGTTGAACGAGAACTGGAGGTAATTCATCCAACGACCTGGAGCGACGAGTTTGCCGGTAAGAGTACCCATTCGACAGTGGTAGAGCCACTTTTGTAGTGTCGTCAAAAGCCGCTGATTACTTTCGTCGGTTAAGTTGCTCCCGTCCGGCATTAGACGATTAAAGTCAATAAAGGTAGGTTCATTAATATTTGGAAAGCTGACTGCCCATTTATCACTGCCTATTTCACCCGACACCAACCAGTCAGCCTTATACGTAAGATCACGTTTGTTCAATCTACTTTTCGATTCGGCCTGGTCGATCATGGCTCGGATGCGTGCTTCGTTTAAATCTGTTTGGAGATCATTCATGCAGAAGTTACCATCAGTGGGTTCATTATAAAGCCTCAACTAATGGCTGGAATTTCTTGGCTAGGTTTTGTGCTTCAGCGTGTGCTTTCTTTAATAAACTCAATGAATCGCCTCCAATCCTGTCCGCGATTGCGATTTCTGCGTTCGAGGCGGTATTGAAGTCCAGATTAGCGGTTTGGGTAAAAAGTTTTTTTAGGATTACATAGACCCAGAGTGGGAGATCTGTTCCGGGATCAATTTTCATTGTTTCCTCGCGTGGCATTTTTTCAATCACGTCTGCATACGCATAAATCGCTGCGAGGCTTTTTGGACATAACTGAAACAATATTTCACTTTCTACGAACATCTGAATAAGCGAGCTTGGATCAGCAGCGTAATGCCCCAGTCGAGAGCGGATGGCTTCGCTCAAAGCGTCACCCCTGTTTAGGCCCAGGAGTACTTTTCGAATAAAGTTCTGGAGATCTTCTCTTGTTTCAAAATCAGAAGCCTCCTGTTGCCATGGGCTGCCCTCTGTGGAAACTAGAATTAATTTTTGATGTAGGACTCTTAACAATCTAGTATTCCAGCGGTGAACCATCCATTTAGGAATATATTTGGCTTCAACAACTTGAACGGAATTTCCTAATAGATCTGCTACTGCCTGGAGGCTTCCTGTACGTAAAAAATCCAGTATTCCCTGCGTGCATCTAAGTCGATATAGGTTAACCATGGGTGAGGTTATGCCGACATTTTTTAACCGCAATGTGTAAATGTCGTACAGAGAAAGTCCCGGATTGGTAGATAGTGACTTGGTAAACTCGGGGTTAGAACCCATCTGATAGCGTGTCGAAATTAGAAAAAGCTTTCTCCAGCCGCTTTTCTTTTTATCAAGAAGTCGTTTTCTGACAAATCTTGTACACCGAATCACATATTCGACAATTCGTGTGCTGAGAGGTGGAAGAACGGAAACTTTCCGCACTCTAGCGCGCGGCTTACTCACACTTAGAGTAATGCGTTTTGTATCCGAGTTTCCTCGGAGGTAGAATTTTCCATCTTGGGTATAGAGCTTAACGTTACCGAGTGCTGATGGGTTGAATGTTGGATTTTCAGTGATCACAATCGCGCAAGCAACCGCGCAGTCTCTAGGTGAGAGATTTCCTAGTAGGCGATTAAATGTTTCGATCACCTGATTGTTTTCAATGCCATCATCTCCAGCAATTCTCCAGATACCGGAAGTGAGTTTCGGTCTGGTGTGCGAGTTTTGTATGACACCGTGGAAAAATGGTATTCTTTTAAGCCCTTTATAAGTTAAAGTTGGAAGCTCATCGGTAAAATTTAAGTAATAGTACGCTGTAGCGAGAAACCAGCGCATTCCATTTTCTGTAGAAGGATCTGCAAGATGTTTACCGTTTTTATGGAAGCAGCCTGAAGACAACACATCTTCTATTTCTTGAGTTGGAATGCTTTCAATAATAATTCTACCTTTCTTATGGCACCGAAGCATTTTTTCCCAGTAGTCGACGCAGCAATCAACAACTGTGTCTGTCCGAAGGTCTAGGGTCTTTTTGAGATTCAGAAGATATGCGTCATCATTTAGGCTTAAGCCATCCTCGATTAGATATTTTTTTGGTAGCAAGCATTCGATGTCCTTTGGTATGGGGGCCCTTTCACGTTCATGGCCAAGTGGGTTGCCATTGTTACTATCTGATGTCGCATTAGAGGAAAGCGTTTCATTAGGAATATAAACATCTGAGGGAATAAATCCGCTGCGTTGGAGCTTCTTGTAGAGAAAAGCAATCCCTGACCAATGGTCAATTCTCGTTTTGTATTTCCGCCGGGAATCTGTAAGGAAATTACCGTAATGCGATAAGACAAAGCTGTCCCAGTTTTCTGGTTCAGGCGGAAACGGTCGGGAATCGCTTTTAACCTGGCTGAAAATGTTTCTTGCAGACCTGAAGTGGCCCCTATAGCTGGTCACAGCATTACTCAGGCACAAGCTTTTGATTCCTTCAGCCATTTGAACGAGCGCAGCTCTGTCAAAGCAAGGGGGAACGGCCAGGGTAGAAGAGCGAAACCCAAGTATTGTTTCGTCGTCTGGCCAACTGAAATACAGGGAGTCGTCGGTGATTTCGTAACTGAGCATGGGATTTGGCCATTGGCAAAGGTCTCCTTGAAAAGTAGCCGCTCGTTTGACGGTGTCAAATTTTCAGTGTCAAAAAAGACTCGTAACCCATTGATTTTAATGAGTATAGGTTTGGTATACCCATTAATATGTCTAGAAAACACTTATGCTCGACATCAATGGCATCCTCGGCCTGGCGGCGTTGATGGGTGGGCTCAAGCATGGCGAACAGTCCTACAACGACGATTCGGCGCGCAGCTACAGCGTGATGATCCTGACCGCGATGGGTGTGTCGATGGTGGTGCCGGAGTTCATTCCCAAAGGCGACTGGAAGCTCTATTCGGCGTTCACCATTGGCGCGATGGTGGTGCTTTACGCCTTGTTCCTGCGGATGCAGGTCGGGCCGCACAGTTATTTTTTCAGCTACAGCTACCCGGAAAAACGCCGCAAGAAGGAACCGCTGGAGCAGGAGCCGGCACCGATCAGCCTGACATTGTCGATCGGCATCCTGGTGTTCGGTGTGGTGGTGATCGGTGCCCTGGCCGAAGTGATGTCCAAGACCCTCGACCTGGGGCTGGAAGGGACGGGCGCACCGCCGGTGATCACGGCGATTCTGGTGGCGGCCATTTCGGCTGCCCCGGAAATTCTGACGGCATTGCGCGCAGCATTGGCCAACCGCATGCAGTCGGTGGTCAACATCGCGTTGGGGGCGTCGCTGTCGACGGTGATCCTGACGGTGCCGGTGATGGAAGCAATGGCGCTCTATACCGGGCAGCCGTTCCAGATGGCGATGACCCCGGTGCAGACGGTGATGATCTTCATCACCCTGATCGTCAGTGCGATCAACCTCAACGATGGCGAAACCAACGCCATCGAAGGGATGACTCACTTTGTGCTGTTTGCGACGTTCATCATGTTGTCGTTGTTGGGTCTGTAGGAGCTGGCGCAGCCTGCGATCTTTTGATCTTGTTTTTTAGAAGCAAAATCAAAAGATCGCAGGCTGCGCCAGCTCCTACAGTGGATCGGTGTTGGGTCAGACGCCCGCGATCAACTGCCGAGCCGCCTGGCTGTGATCGGCAATCAATCCCTTCAGGTCCAGCCCCTCGACCTGCCCGTCGATCACTCGCCACTTGCCGCCGACCATCACCCGGTCCGCACGGTCCGCGCCGCACAAGAGCAGTGCCGATACCGGATCGTGGCTGCCGGAGAAGCGCAACTCGTCGAGTTTGAACAGCGCCAGGTCAGCTTGTTTGCCCACGGCGATTTCACCGATGTCGCTGCGCCCAAGCAAACTGGCCGAGCCTTTGGTCGCCCAGCCCAGTACGCGCTCTGGTGTGATTTTCTCGGCACCGTAGCGCAGACGCTGGATGTACAACGCCTGACGGGTTTCGAGCATCATGTTCGACGCATCGTTGGAGGCAGAACCGTCCACGCCAAGACCGAGCAACGCGCCGGCATCGGTCAGCTCGATGGTCGGGCAGATGCCGGAGGCCAGGCGCATGTTCGAGCTCGGGCAATGGCAAATACCCGTGCCGGCGGCGCCAAGGCGGGCGATTTCATCCGGGTTGAAGTGGATGCCGTGTGCCAGCCAGGTACGCGGTCCGAGCCAGCCGACGCTGTCCAGGTAATCGACGGTGCGCAGGCCAAAGCGCTGCAGGCAGAAATCTTCTTCGTCGAGGGTTTCCGCCAGGTGCGTGTGCAGGCGCACGTCGAGGTTGTTCGCCAGTTCGGCGCTGGCAGACATGATTTGCGGGGTGACGGAGAAGGGGGAGCAGGGCGCCAGGGCGATCTGGATTTGCGCGCCTTCGCCACGTTCGTGGTACTCGGCGATCAAGCGCTGGCTATCGGCCAGGATCACTTCACCTTCCTGCACGGTTTGCTGCGGCGGCAGGCCTCCGTCCTTTTCACCCAGGCTCATGGAGCCGCGCGTCAGCATGGCGCGCATGCCCAGTTCGCGAACGCTCTCGACTTGTACATCGATCGCATTTTCCAGGCCTTCGGGGAACAGGTAGTGGTGGTCGGCGGCCGTGGTGCAACCGGACAACAGCAGTTCAGCCAGGGCGACTTTGGTGGCGAGGGCGAGCTTTTCCGGTGTCAGGCGTGCCCAGACCGGGTACAGGGTTTTCAGCCACGGAAACAAAGGCTGGTTGACCACGGGTGCCCAGGCGCGGGTCAGGGTTTGATAGAAGTGGTGATGGGTGTTGATCAGCCCCGGCAGGATCACATGCTCGCGGGCATCGAATACTTCATTGCACGGCGCGGAGGGCTGTTGGCCGAGGCCAAGTACTTCGACGATCAGACCGTCTTGCAGCACCAGGCCGCCACGGGCGTCGAGGTCGTTGGCTGTAAAAATGGCGAGGGGATTTTTTAACCAGGTACGGGTCGCAGGCATGTTGGCCGGCTCCTCTGAAAGTTGGGTTCAGGGTTGCCAGCTCAGTGTTGCCCTGTCTGCTGATCCAGGGTCGCCGGGGAGGCGAGGTGCAAAACGGTGTCGCGGGCAAGCCCGGTCCGACCAGACAACGTAAAACCCTTGCAGGAGCGAGCATGCTCGCGAAAAACGTCCAGACAACGCGGGCATCCAGAAAGCCCGCGTCATCTTTGGCGTCCATCGCGAGCAGGCTCGCTCCTACAGTGGACGGCGGTGGTTACCAGGGAATGGTTTCACCCCTGTAGTTGATGAAGTGATGCCCGCCCTTGCCGGCATACGCATTCACCTGGTCAATCAGTCCGCGTGTGCTGGTGTCCACATCGATGTCAGCACCTTCACCGCCCATGTCGGTTTTCACCCAGCCCGGATGCAGCGACAGTACGGTAAGGCTGGTTTCGCCCAACTGCGTGACGAAGCTGTTGGTCATGGAATTGAGTGCAGCCTTGCTGGCCTTGTACAGCGCCAGTTCCGGCGCGTCTGGCATGGTCACGCTGCCCAACACCGAACTCATGAAGGCCAGCACGCCGTTGTCCGGGCGGATTTGCCCTACAAAGCGTTGCGCCAGGTTGATCGGCGCAACGGCATTGGTGAAGAACAGTTGGCCAACCTCGGCCAGGGTCGCGCCGCCGTTTGGTGTCTGCACCTCAGGGCCTTTCACCCCGGCGTTGACGAACAGCAGGTCAAACACTTCGTCCTTGAGTTTCTGGCTCAGCATGATCACCGCTTGCTGATCGTCCATGTCGAGTTTCTCGATCCGCACCTTGCCCAATGCCTTGAGGGCCTCGGCGTTTTGCGGATTGCGCACAGTGGCGGTCACTTGCCAGCCATCGGCAAGCAGGGTTTTCACCAGGCCGAGGCCAAGGCCGCGGGAGGCACCGATGATCAGTGCGGTTCTGGACATGTGTGGCTTCCTTGAGGTTCAGGGACGTGGATTCAATGGACAATCTTGTCCAAGCCGTTGTTGCAACTCATCGCGCAATGCGCCCAGTTCGGACATGCGCGCTTCGATCAGTTTGAGCTTGTCTTGCAGCAATCGTGTGACGGCACTGTCCGGATCGGGCGACTGCCAGATGGCGCCGACGCTGTGGCCGATCTCGCCGAAGTTAAAGCCCAGCCGTTGAGCGGTCTTGATGTACTGCACCAGCTGCACCCTGTCTGCCGGGTCGCGGCTGACGGCGCTGGCCTGGGCTAATTCACCGATGCGCATCATCACGTCTCTTCGAGGGCTTGACCCTGGAGCATACTCCAGGCTTTAGCCTGGTTGCTCCCGGAAATTGATGGAGCAATATCGATGTGGACTTCAATGCAATATCGCCGCTTGGTTCGCGGCAGTGCCTGGTATGACCTGATCGTTATGGCAGCGTTTGCCACGCCATGGAGTTTTGCCGCGGTGCACGGGCTTTTGTTGAGCTTGAGCCAGGCTTTCAATCTATCAGGCGAGCTACCGCCGTTCGAACCGATGCACGTGTTGATGGCGAATCTATTGGGCTCGATAGTCTGCGTGTGGGCGGTGCTGCGCATTCGTGATCCGCAGCAGGTTTATGGGCGGTATGACGCCGTGGCCAGATTCCTGTTCTCGGCTTGGCAGGCTTATGCCCTGATCCATGGTGTGAGTTCGCTGCTGGTGATTTTTCTGGTGTTTGAATTGATGTGGGGCATTGCTCAAGTGTTGCCAGTGCGGGCCTCTTCGCGGGCAAGCCCGCTCCCACAGGGACTGCGCCAGACACATTAATAGCGGCGCACGCGCATATGTGGGAGCGGGCTTGCCCGCGAAGAGGCCAGACCAGACAACTGCTAATGCCCAGCCTGCCACGGCTGCCCCAATGAAACCGGCGCATACAATCGTGTGCGCACCTTGTCCCGGGACAGCAGCACCAGCACCACAATGGTCGCCACATACGGCAGCATCGCCAGCAAACTCGATGGAATCGCCAGCCCCAGCCCTTGCGCCACCAGGTGCAGGATGCTGGCGAGTCCGAACAGGTACGCGCCCAGCAGCAAGCGCCATACCCGCCAACTGGCGAATACCACCAGCGCCAGGGCAATCCAGCCGCGGCCGGCGCTCATGTTTTCCGCCCACATCGGTGTGTAGGCCAGCGATAGGTACGCGCCGGCAAGTCCCGCCATCGCGCCGCCAAACAACACCGCCAATGCGCGCACGGCCAACACCGGCAAACCCATTGCGCTGGCCGCATCCGGGTTTTCCCCGACCGCCTGGATGATCAGCCCGACGCGGGTCTGCAGCGTCACCCAGGCCACCAGCGCAAACAGCGCGAATGACAGGTACACCAGCAGATCCTGGGCGAACAGCATCCGTCCGATCAGCGGTATCTCGCTCAAATAAGGGAGTGCCACCGGCTCGAAGCCCGTTAGCGGTTTGCCAACCCACGCCGCACCGACAAAGCTCGACAACCCCACGCCGAAGATCGTCAGGGCCAGCCCCGTGGCGACCTGGTTGGCATTGAAGACCAGCGCCACCAGAGCGAACAACGATGACAACAGCATCCCGGCGAACATCGCCAGCAATACGCCGAGCCACAGGTTGCCGGTGCTGAACGCGATGATGAACCCCATCACCGCGCCAAACAGCATCATCCCTTCCTGGCCCAGATTGAGTACGCCGCTTTTCTCGCAGACCAGTTCGCCCAGCGCCACCAGCAACAGCGGTGTACCGCAGCGAACCATGGCGTAGAAAATGTTACTCAGCAGATCGATATCCATCACAGGGCCCCTACTTGTTGTTGTACGGCAGTGGCGAGTGCACGGCGTTTCCTGCGCAGGTTCAAGCGGGGGCGGTAGAGAATCAGCACATCACAGGCCAGCAGGAAAAACAGCATCATCCCCTGGAACAGTTGGGTGATCGCTTGCGGCAGGTTCAAGCTCATTTGCGCACTCTCGCCACCGATGTAAAGCAACGCCATCAACAAGCTGGAAACGAGAATGCCAACCGGGTTCAAGCGCCCGAGAAACGCTACGGTGATCGCTGCGTAGCCGTAGCCCGGGGACACTTGCGGTACCAATTGCCCGATCGGCCCGGTCACCTCACATGCACCCGCCAAGCCCGCGAGGCCACCGCTGACCAACAGCACCAGCCAGACCAGGCGTTTTTCTCGAAAGCCGGCGAAGCCAGCCGCGCGCTTGTCCAGCCCAAGCACTTTGATCTGGAACCCGACGAAGCTTTTGTGCAACAGCACCCACACCGCCACCAGGGCGAGCAGGGCGAAGTACACGCCTGCGTGAATTCGACCGTCTTCCATTAACAGTGGCAAGCGGCTGGCGTCACCGAACATCGCCGACTGCGGAAAATTGAAACCCTGCGGATCTTTCAGCGGACCGTGGACGCAATACAACAGCAGGTTCAACGCGATGTAGTTGAGCATGATGCTGGTGAGGATTTCATTGGCGTTGAAGCGAGTTCGCAACCACGCTGTCAGCCCTGCCCACGCGGCACCGGCCAGGGTTCCGGCAAGCAGGATCACGAACAGTGCCCAGCGGCTTTGCACCTCGATGAAGTTCACCGCCAGCACGCTGCCGGCCAAGGCGCCGAGCAGCAGTTGGCCTTCGGCGCCGATGTTCCAGATCCGCGCCTGGTAGGCAACGGCCAGGCCCAGCGCGCAGAGCAGAATTGGTAACGCTTTGACCAGCCACTCGGAGAGCCCGTACAGGTCGCTGATCGGCGCGACCAACAGCGTATGCAAAGTCAGCAATGGATCGTGGCCCAAGGCGATAAACAGCAATGAGCCACTGCCCAGGGTCAGGGCCGCCGCCAACAACGGCGAGCACCACAGCATCAGGCTCGATTGCTGGCCACGTGGTTCAAGAGAAAGCAGCATGTGAACTCCGTTAGCGTGTGGCGTAGGCGGGCAATTGAGGGGCGTCGAACTGGCCGGCCATCCAGCCACCGACATCGGTCAGGCGAGTGTCGACTGTGGCCTTGAGCGGTGATAACTGGCCGCTGCACAAGGCGCCGAGGCGGTCGCTGATCTGGAACAATTCTTCGAGGTCTTCGGAAATCACCAGGATTGCCGCGCCGGCATCGCGCAGAGCAATTAGCGCCCGGTGAATGGTCGCGGCCGCGCCGACATCCACGCCCCAGGTCGGGTGCGCAGCCACCAGCAATTTCGGTTGTTGAAGTATTTCCCGGCCCAGAATGAATTTCTGCAAGTTACCGCCAGATAGGCTGCGGGCTGGTGCATGGGGGCCGGAAGTCTTGACCCCGAAGCGGCGAATGATCTCTTGCGCGAGCGCCTGGACCTTGCTGCGCTGGATCAGCCCCTTGCTCACCAGACCGTGCTGGAATGCGCTGAGCAGGGCGTTGTCCGCCAGGCTCAGATCCGGCACGGCGCCATGCCCCAGTCGTTCGGCCGGAACGAAAGCCATTCCGCGTTGGCGACGGGCATCGGCACGTAGATGCGCAACCGGTTCGCCGCCAAAGCTGATGGTTGCAGCCTCATTGCGGCTCAGTCGTTCTTCGCCGCTGAGCAACGCCAGCAGCTCGTCCTGACCATTGCCGGCGACACCGGCGATGCCGACGATTTCACCGCTGCGCACGGCAAGGTCGATGGCCTTGAGCGAGCAACCGAACGGGTCCGGGTTGTGCCACGACAAACCTTGTATGTTCAAAAAAACATCGCTGCCGGCCACCTTCGTGTAATCGTCGATCAACTCCGCCGCTTCGCCAACCATCAGGCACGCCAGTTGCCGATCCGAGTAGTCGGCCGGTACGCAATGCCCGGCGACTCGCCCGCCGCGCAACACGGTAGCGCTGTGGCAAAGCGCGCGCACTTCGGCGAGTTTGTGGCTGATGAACAAAATGCTGCAGCCCTCGGCGGCCAGTCGACGCAGGGTCACGAACAAGTCCTCGGCCTCCTGCGGAGTCAGCACCGAGGTCGGTTCGTCGAGAATCAACAAGCGGATGTCCTGCATCAGGCAGCGAATAATTTCCACCCGTTGCCGTTCGCCGATGGACAGGCTGTGCACCAGTCGCTGCGGCTCCAGCGACATGCCGTAGCGTTGTGACACATCATCAATCTTGCGTTCAAGCTGGCTGGGCGAGCCTGCCGCCGCCCCCATGGCCAGTGCGATGTTCTGCGCCACGCTCAGGGTTTCGAACAGCGAGAAGTGCTGGAACACCATGCCGATCCCCAGTTCGCGAGCCTGGGCCGGATTGCGCAGGTTCACGGGCTGGCCATGCCAGAAAATCTCGCCAGCATCGGCATGGACGACGCCGTAGATGATTTTCATCAAGGTGCTTTTGCCGGCACCGTTTTCGCCGAGCAACGCGTGGATTTCACCGGGGGCGATAGTCAGGTCGATGGCATCGTTGGCCAGGCAGCCGGGGTAGCGTTTACTGATGTTGCTCAGTTGCAGACGGGGCGTTGGATCGGCGGTGGGCATGACAGGCTCGATTCGATTGAATTGATGCCTTTGGATAAAGCAATTTTCTGGCCATCAGGTCAGGAAATATTCTGGAAGTCCTTGTGTCAGGGCATTGCGCTCGCTGCCGTGTTGGGGTTGATCGCGAAGCAGGCACCACTTGAGTGCAACACCGTTGATCCGCTCCCGTTTTGCGCATCTGCCTTTGATCAAAAAATGAGCACATGACCGCAAGCCATGCCCGATATGCAGCCGCGCCAGCCATGAACGGGTTATCCACAGATTGTTCCACAGTATTTGTGCGCAAGCTCAAAGGGTGGGCATAAGCGCGGGGCGGCTTTCTTCTAAAAGTGCTAAACCAACCTAACTGATTGTTTTCATTTGTATTTAGCAGTTTTAAAGAGGAAATGGACGAAAAATGAGCAAAGCCCGCAAAGCCGCATGACAGAAGGGTTACAGCGGTATGTGCTCAGGTTATCCACAGGCGGGTGCACAGCAGATGTGGGCAACTAGGCGATAAGTGCAAAAAGCGCAGTGCTCCAAAAGATCGCAGCCTGCGGCAGCTCCTACAGGGGATAGCGTTCTCCCTGTAGAAGCTGCCGCAGGCTGCGATCTTTTGATCTTGCTAGCGCTGCAACACAATCCGCCCACGACTCAGGTCAGCGAGTTGAGACTGCAAAGTTGCGATCTGCCCGGCACCCACCGCCAACTGCAATTCAACGCCATTGGCCGTGAAATCCTCCTGCACCACCAGTGCGCCGAGTTCCGCGACGCGCAGCTTGACCAACGCCAGCTCACTGAACGCACAAGCGCATCGCACCGGCACTCGACTGATCAACTCAACCTTTGGCGCCGCTTGCAGGCACTTGTTGGCACCGCCGCCATAGGCCCGGGCCAGTCCGCCTGTGCCCAGTTGAATGCCGCCATACCAGCGAATGACCAGCACGACGACCTGATCACAATCCTGTGCCTCGATGGCCGCCAGAATCGGTCGGCCAGCCGTGCCGCCAGGCTCGCCGTCGTCGGTACTGCGGTATTGATCGCCGAGCTTCCACGCCCAGCAATTGTGCGTAGCGTTCGGATCGCTGTGTTGGGCGATGAAGGCCTGGGCGTCGGCGGGGCTGCCGATCGGCGCGGCAAAAGTGATGAAGCGGCTTTTGCGAATCTCTTCGCGGTATTCGCAAAAGTCGCTGAGGGTAAAAGGCATAGTGGTCTTAGAGGGAAGGTGTCAGGCCGCAGCCTTTGAGAATGATACGGATCAGATTGTTGCCGGCGTCTTCCATGTCCTGCTTGGTCAGCTTGCTGCGTCCGCTGACCCGGCAGATCTGCGTGGCGAAGTCGGCGTAATGCTGGGTGCTGCCCCACAGCAGGAAAATCAGGTGTACCGGGTCGACCGGGTCCATTTTGCCAGCGTCAATCCACGCCTGGAACACCGCTGCACGGCCTTGGAACCAGGTGCGATAGTCCTGGTTGAAATATTCGGTCAGGCATTCGCCGCCACTGATGACCTCCATGGCGAAGATTCGGGACGCTTGCGGCTGGCGCCGGGAAAACTCCATCTTCGCGCGGATATAGCGGGTCAGGGCTTCGGCGGGGTCGTCTTGCGCGGTCAGGGTATTGAAGGTGCTGTCCCACAACTCGATGATGTTGCTCAGCACCGCCACATACAAACCGAGTTTGTTGGTGAAGTAATAATGCAGGTTCGCTTTGGGCAAGCCGGCATTCAGGGCAATGGTGTTCATGCTGGTGCCCTTGAACCCGTGACGGGCGAACTCGTCCTCGGCGGCCTTGATGATGGTCTCTTCGTTTTTCTGACGAATGCGGCTGGCGGGCTTGCCGCTGTGAGCTGGGACTTCAAAGGTCATGGGCACTTCCGATCAAGAGGGGTTGCGGGCCTTGACGTTGATAGCGCACCCACAGGTTCCAGACAAGTCCCGTTAAGAAAAACCCCTGTCAGCGTGTCGCGGCCAGGCTCTCCAGGAAGCTTTCCAGCACCAGGTGCGGACGACGCCCCTTACGCGTGACCGAGGCAAGACTCAGGTCATAAAAACGCGTCTTGGCCTTCAGCGCCCGCAAGCGTCCCTGTTGCACCCAAAGACTCGCATAGTGATCCGGCAGATAACCGATATAGCGCCCGGTCAGGATCAGAAAGGCCATGCCTTCACGATCCGATGCGCTGGCGGTGCAATTGAGCGCTTGATAATGAGCCTGGATGTCCGCCGGCAAACGGAAGGTCGGGGCAATCGCGTCCTGGCTATTGAGGCGTGCATCGTCCAGTTGCCTGTCATCGACATAAAACAGCGGGTGGCCCACCGCGCAATACAGCAGCGAGCGTTCGCTGTAGAGCGGTTGATACTCCAGCCCGGACAGCGCACTCGCCTGTGGCACCACACCGACGTGCAGTCGACCGTCGAGGACGCCTTGCTCCACTTCGTTGGGCGCGATCATCCGGATCTGAATCTGCACATCCGGTCCGCGTTCCTTCAATTGCGCCAGGGCATGGGTAATGCGCATGTGCGGCAGCGTCACCAGGTTGTCTGTCAGGCCAATGGTCAACTCGCCGCGCAGATGTTGGTGCAGGCCGTTGACCTCGGTGCGGAAACTTTCCAGTGCGCTCAATAGTTGCAACGCCGACTGATAAACCTCGCGACCTTCTTCGGTCAGGGAAAATCCGGCACGCCCGCGTTGGCACAGACGCAAACCCAGGCGCTGTTCCAGGTCACTCATTTGCTGGCTGATCGCTGATCGACCGATGCCGAGCACGCTTTCAGCCGCGGAGAAGCCGCCGCATTCGACCACGCTGCGAAAGATCCGCAGCAGACGGATATCGAAGTCGCTGACTTGTGCCAGTGGATCGGGACGACGGCTGCTCATGCGCTTACTCGATAGTTTAGTGAGGGGCTGACTGAAGGTTACAAAAGTTGGATTTCACCGACTTTATCCCCGTGGCAACTTAGCTGCAACAGCGGTTTTTAATCCCTACGCGCTTATTGCCTTGCGAGGTTTCACCCATGAACTTGCCTGAAAACGCCCCGACATCCCTGGCCAGCCAGCTCAAGCTCGATGCCCACTGGATGCCGTACACCGCCAACCGTAACTTTCAGCGCGATCCACGCTTGATCGTTGGCGCCGAGGGCAGTTGGCTGGTCGACGACAAGGGCCGCAAAGTCTATGACTCGCTGTCTGGCCTGTGGACCTGCGGCGCCGGGCACACCCGCAAGGAAATCCAGGAGGCGGTGGCCAAGCAACTGGGTACCCTCGACTACTCGCCGGGCTTTCAGTACGGCCATCCGCTGTCGTTCCAGCTGGCGGAAAAGATCACCGACCTGACGCCGGGCAACCTGAACCACGTGTTCTTCACCGACTCCGGTTCCGAGTGCGCCGACACGGCGGTGAAGATGGTGCGAGCCTACTGGCGCCTCAAAGGCCAGTCGACCAAGACCAAGATGATCGGCCGTGCCCGTGGCTATCACGGCGTGAACATCGCCGGCACCAGCCTCGGTGGCGTGAACGGCAACCGCAAGCTCTTCGGCCAGGCGATGATGGACGTCGATCACCTGCCGCACACCTTGTTGGCCAGCAATGCGTTCTCCCGTGGCATGCCGGAGCAGGGCGGTATCGCCCTGGCTGACGAACTGCTCAAGCTGATCGAGTTGCACGATGCCTCGAACATCGCGGCGGTGTTCGTCGAGCCCATGGCCGGTTCCGCTGGCGTACTGGTGCCGCCACAGGGTTACCTCAAGCGCCTGCGCGAGATCTGCGATCAGCACAGCATCCTGCTGGTGTTTGACGAAGTGATCACCGGTTTCGGCCGTACCGGCAACATGTTCGGTGCCGACACCTTTGGCGTTACCCCAGACCTGATGTGCATCGCCAAGCAAGTCACCAACGGTGCGATCCCGATGGGCGCGGTGATTGCCAGCTCCGAGATCTACCAGACCTTCATGAATCAGCCGACGCCTGAATACGCGGTGGAATTCCCCCACGGCTATACCTATTCCGCGCACCCGGTGGCGTGCGCAGCGGGCCTGGCAGCACTCGACCTGCTGCAAAAGGAAAACCTGGTACAGAGCGTCGCCGAAGTCGCACCGCATTTCGAAAACGCGCTGCATGGCCTAAAGGGCACCAAGAACATCATCGACATCCGTAACTTTGGCCTGGCGGGGGCGATCCAGATCGCGCCACGTGACGGCGACGCCATCGTGCGCCCGTTCGAAGCGGGCATGGCCTTGTGGAAAGCAGGTTTCTACGTGCGTTTCGGCGGCGACACCCTGCAGTTCGGCCCAACGTTCAACAGCAAGCCGCAGGACCTGGATCGTCTGTTCGACGCGGTCGGCGAAGTGCTGGGCAAGATCGACTGATTTCTTCTTCTATATACCTACAAGAAACGGGTGCGCGATTTGGGCGCGCCTGTGGACAACTTTTCAGGAGCTTCCATGAGCGTTATTCCGCATTTGATCAATGGCGAACTGGTCACCGAGAACGGTCGCGCGGTTGATGTGTTCAACCCGTCCACCGGTCAGGCTATCCACAAACTGCCGCTGGCCACCCGCGAAACCATCCAGAGCGCAATTGATGCCGCGAAGGCTGCATTCCCGGCTTGGCGCAACACGCCGCCGGCCAAACGTGCCCAAGTAATGTTCCGCTTCAAGCAACTGCTGGAGCAGAACGAAGCGCGTATTGCTCAATTGATCAGCGAAGAACACGGCAAGACGCTGGAAGACGCGGCAGGTGAGCTGAAGCGCGGTATCGAGAACGTCGAGTTCGCTTGCGCGGCACCGGAAATCCTCAAGGGCGAATACAGCCGCAACGTCGGCCCGAATATCGATGCATGGTCCGACTTCCAGCCGTTGGGTGTTGTGGCCGGTATCACGCCGTTCAACTTCCCGGCCATGGTGCCGCTGTGGATGTACCCGCTGGCGATCGTTTGCGGCAACTGCTTCATCCTCAAGCCGTCCGAGCGTGACCCAAGTTCTACGCTGCTGATCGCGCAATTGCTGCTGGAGGCTGGTCTGCCTAAAGGCGTGCTGAGTGTGGTGCACGGTGACAAGACGGCGGTGGACGCTTTGATCGAGGCACCGGAAGTCAAGGCGCTGAGCTTCGTCGGTTCTACGCCGATCGCCGAATACATCTATAGCGAAGGTACCAAGCGCGGCAAGCGCGTGCAGGCCTTGGGCGGGGCGAAGAACCACGCGGTGCTGATGCCGGATGCAGACCTGGACAACGCCGTCAGCGCACTGATGGGCGCGGCCTACGGTTCTTGCGGCGAGCGTTGCATGGCGATCTCGGTAGCCGTGTGCGTCGGCGACCAGGTGGCGGACGCGTTGGTTGCCAAGCTGGTGCCGCAGATCAAGGCACTAAAAATCGGTGCAGGTACCAGCTGCGGCCTGGACATGGGCCCACTGGTGACTGGCCAGGCACGCGACAAGGTCAGCGGTTATGTAGAAGACGGCGTAGCCGCCGGTGCGACACTGGTGGTGGATGGCCGTGGCTTGACCGTTGATGGTCACGAGGAAGGTTTCTTCCTGGGCGGTTGCCTGTTCGACAACGTCACGCCAGAAATGCGTATCTATAAGGAGGAGATCTTCGGGCCAGTGCTGTGCGTCGTACGGGTCAACAGCCTGGAAGAAGCGATGCAGCTGATCAACGATCACGAGTATGGCAACGGCACCTGCATCTTCACCCGTGACGGAGAAGCGGCACGCTTGTTCTGCGACGAGATCGAAGTGGGCATGGTCGGCGTCAACGTACCGCTGCCGGTGCCGGTGGCTTACCACAGCTTTGGTGGTTGGAAACGTTCGCTGTTCGGTGACCTGCATGCGTACGGTCCGGATGGTGTGCGTTTCTACACCCGTCGCAAGGCCATCACTCAACGCTGGCCGCAGCGTGCGAGCCATGAAGCTTCGCAGTTCGCTTTCCCTAGCTTGTAAGTAGAAGGGTAAAGAAGGCCGACCCATAGGGTCGGCCTTTTGTTTTGTGGGCTTTTATACCTATATGACAGTTTTGTGAAAATAGCGGTTGACGGCAGATTCTGGAAGCCTATAATTCGCCCCACTTCCGGCGCAGTCGAAACGGAAAACTCCTTGGTAAACAATGAGTTACGCAGTTTTCGGCA
>LNAP01001780.1_pt1 | contig 22460 bp, 23 predicted proteins | sample 602601 | NCBI WGS metagenome assembly LNAP01 (sample SAMN02440304, study PRJNA202911) | soil metagenome | biome: Subtropical and temperate rainforests or woodlands; isolation source: soil samples (1 kg each in a 20% v/v slurry with milli Q water) were... ...
GTAGGACGTACACCACGCCAGCGCATGGCACCGGCTTTACCGATTTGACGCAAGCTGTGTTCTTCGTTACCGACTTCGCCAATCGTTGCACGGCAATCGATGTGGACGCGACGTACTTCGCCAGAGCGCAAGCGCACCTGAGCATAAGTACCTTCACGAGCCATAAGGACAGCGGATGCACCGGCTGAACGCGCCATTTGCGCACCCTTGCCAGGCAGCATTTCGATGCAATGGATGGTGGTGCCGACGGGAATATTGCGAATAGGCAATGCATTGCCGGAGCGGATCGGAGCTTCGATACCGGACACCAGTTTTGCGCCTACCGCCAGACCACGCGGAGCGATAATGTAACGACGCTCGCCGTCTGCATAGCAAAGCAAAGCAATATGCGCAGTACGGTTAGGATCGTATTCAAGGCGTTCGACAGTTGCAGGAATACCGTCTTTATTGCGACGGAAGTCGACCAGACGATAATGCTGCTTGTGACCACCGCCACGATGACGGACTGTGATGTGACCGTTGTTGTTACGGCCAGAACCGCGCGTTTGCTTTTCAAGCAAAGGAGCGTAAGGTGCGCCTTTATGCAGACCAGACGTTACCACCTTGATCATGCCACGGCGACCAGCCGAGGTTGGCTTGACTTTTACGAGTGCCATTTAGTTGATCTCCGTAAAGTCGAGTTCCTGACCGTCTTTGAGCGAAACATAAGCTTTGCGCTCGTTACGGCGGGCACCCATAAATCGACCAAAGCGCTTTTGTTTGCCTTTGGTGTTCAAAACCTGAACGGACTCAACTTCAACTTTGAAGAGGAGTTCGACGGCAGCTTTGATTTCGGGCTTGGTTGCGTTGGCAACCACACGGAAAGCGACTTGCTGATTTTTTTCGGCAACGAAAGTGGCTTTTTCAGTCACGACCGGAGCCAGAATTACTTGTAGTAAGCGTTCGGCGTTCATCCCAACATCTCCTCGAGTTGAGCGATAGCCGGCTTGGTGATCAGCACTTTTTTGTAGTGGATCAGCGACAGCGGATCGGCATAACGCGGTTCGACTACAGCAACGTGCGGCAGGTTGCGCGTAGCGAGGTAAACGTTTTCGTCGAGTACATCGGTAATGATAAGTACCGACTCAAGGCCCATTTCTTTCAACTTGGCAGCAGCCAATTTGGTTTTAGGCGATTCGAGCTGGAAATTATCGACCACAGCGATGCGATCTTCGCGAGCTAACTGAGAAAGAATCGCACGAATACCGGCACGATACATTTTTTTGTTAACTTTTTGTGTGAAGTTCTCGTCAGGCGAGTTCGGGAACGCACGACCACCCCCACGCCAGATTGGCGAGGAAGTCATACCGGCACGTGCACGTCCGGTGCCTTTTTGGCGCCAGGGCTTTTTAGTGCTGTGCTTAACTTCGGCACGGTCTTTCTGTGCACGGTTTCCACTGCGGGCATTAGCCTGAAACGCGACAACGATCTGGTGTACCAGGGCTTCGTTGAAATCACGGCCGAATATAGTATCGGGCGCTGCAAACGTCGAAGCGGATTGACCTTGGTCATTCAGGAGCTTAAGTTCCATCGTTATGCTCCTTTCTTAGCCGACATCTTGATGGCGGGACGCACGACGATGTCTGAATTCTTGTGGCCGGGGACAGCGCCCTTGACCAGCAGCAAACCGCGCTCGGCGTCGACACGTACGATGTCAAGATTTTGAACTGTGCGAGTAACGTCGCCCAGGTGACCGGCCATTTTCTTGCCCGGAAACACACGGCCTGGATCCTGGGCCATACCCGTGGAGCCTGGTGTGCGGTGCGAGAGCGAGTTACCGTGCGAGTTGCGCTGACCGGCAAAGTGGTGGCGCTTGATGGTACCGGCAAAGCCTTTACCAATCGTCGTGCCAGTAACGTCAACTTTCTGACCTGCTTCGAATACGCTTTCAACGGCCACAACCGAGCCAGCTGTAAATTCAGCTGCTTTTGCGGGGTCTAGACGGAATTCTTTTAGGATACTGCCGGCTTCTGTGCCAGCTTTGGCGTAGTGCCCTGCCTGTGGCTTGGTCACACGCGTGGCGCGACGGCTACCAAAAGCAACTTGCACTGCCGCATAGCCATCAACTTCTGGTGACTTAACCTGGGTAACGCGATTGTTCGACACGTCCAGTACTGTAACCGGGATGGACTCGCCTTCCTCGGTAAAAATACGGGTCATGCCGACTTTGCGTCCCACGAGTCCCAGCCGATAGGCGGCAGGCGTAGGTGTCGAGTTCGACATCGTTTTCTCCATTCCCAACTACGATTGGTCGGGGCTAATTTACGTATGTAAAAAAATTTACACACAAGACACAAAACCAAAACTTTTTGGTCAAGCGTAGCACTTTAACATGCCCCACAGACTATAAGCAAGTCGTACATTCGTAAAAACCCTTGAGTTTGTCCTTCAGAGGCTTTGATGCAACAAACGGCCGTTTGCCACTCCCGCGGCAGGCCACAAACGCCTGCTGTTTCAAGCTTCATATTGCCGTACGGCACCCATCCGGTTTCGACTATCATCGGCTATTAAATAGCTTTTTTACTTTCCGGAGCCGCCATGGGAAATGCCGCCACGCCTCTTGCTCTGCGCGGGGCGTTTTTAAGTTTTAAAGACGACCCTTTTACAGTGGGCGACCAGGCAGCCATGCATTACGAGCACGATGGCCTGATACTTATTGAGAGCGGCAAAATCACCGCTTGCGGCGATTACCAACAACTAAAAGACCAGATTACCTCGCATTCGATCACCCACTACACCGACGCATTGATTTTGCCGGGGTTTATCGACACACATGTGCATTACCCCCAGGCACAAGTCATTGGCGCGTATGGCGCCAAACTGATCGAGTGGTTAACCAAGTACACCTTTGAGGCCGAACAACAGTTCGCCGATCCTATCCACGCCAAAGCGGTATCCAACCTTTTCCTGCAAGAATGCCTGCGCTCGGGCACCACTACCTCGGCCGTTTACTGTACGGTGCACCCGGAGTCAGCCGACGCCTTTTTCACCGCGGCCAGCGAACGCAATATGCGCATGGTTGCGGGCAAGGTCATGATGGACCGTAACGCTCCTTCGGCGCTTACAGATACCGTGCAGTCCAGTTACGATGATTCTGAAGCGCTTATTAATAAGTGGCACGGCAACGCGCGGCTTTCATATGCCGTTACGCCGCGCTTTGCTCCCACCAGTTCGCCGGAACAGCTCGAAGCCGCGGGCGCGTTGTGGAAACGCTATCCCGGCACCTATATGCAAACCCATACCTCAGAGACTAATGATGAGGTAGCGTGGGTCAAAGAACTGTTTCCCAAGCGTAGCAACTACATTGATGTGTACGCACACCATGGACTGACCGGACCACGCGCTATTTTCGGCCACGCCATTCACGTAAGCGAGCCAGAATGGCGGCAACTGGCCGACAGCGGGTCAGCCGTGTCGCACTGCCCGACTTCGAATGCTTTTTTAGGTAGCGGCCTGTTTAACTTTTCGCACGCCAAGGAACCCGTTGCGCCAACCAGGCCAGTACGGGTTGGCCTGGCCACCGACGTAGGCGGCGGCACCACCCTTTCGATGCTGAAAACCATGGGCGAAGCCTACAAAATCGCCCAACTCGGACATTATTCGCTTTCGGCGCCCAAGGCCTACTATCTGGCCACGCGCGGTGCCGCCGAAGCGCTTTACCTGGACGACAAGATCGGCTCGATCGAGTCCGGTAAAGAAGCCGACTTGCTAGTGCTCGGCCTTAAGTCAACACCGCTTATCGACTTTCGCATGCAACACTGCCAGACGCTGGAAGAAGTACTGTTCGTACAAATGATTATGGCCGACGATCGCGCGACCAGAGCCGTTTATATAGCGGGCGAACTGGCTTATTCAGGCGATTAGCCCAAATAGCCAAGCTCTTTTATCAAAAAGGCGCCCAGCCAGCGCGCCACCCAAATTACGACGACTACAGTTTCTTTACGAGCCGCTTACGCGGTAACGTGAAAACCGGTAGAGCCGAGATGTTGCATTTGCAGCTCGATATAACTTCCTGCCACCAGGGGTTCGGCGGCGCTGGCGCCTCCTGCCATTACGATAGACCCTGCCTGCAAGGGTTCACCAGCTTCGTGCGCAAGCCGCGCCGCTGCCACCAACGACCGCAACGGGTGTCCTAAAATCGCCGCCGTACTACCAACCTGCATGGGACGGCCATTGCAGGACATGATCAGGCCAAGGTTGGAAAAATCGATATCCGGCCGATGCCAGGCGCCAATCACGACGCCCGATGAAGAGGCGTTATCGGCAACCACATCCTCGAGCGAAAATTTAAACGCCTGATAGCGTGAGTCGATGATTTCCATGGCCGGGGCAATAGCCTCGACAGCTGCCAGCGCCTCAAGCGGCGATACGCGCGCCGGAAGTTCACGACGCAATAAAAAGGCAATTTCGGGCTCGACGCGCGGATGAACAAATCGCGCCAGCGACAATACCCCGCCATCATCGATACGCATGTCGTCGGTTAACCGCCCCCAGATCATGTCGTGAACACCCATCTGGATCATTTTGGCGCGGCTGGTAAAACCCATCTTCAGCCCGATGCGCGGAAAGCCACGATCAACTCGATGCTGAACTACCATGCGCTGCACCTCGTAGGCCTCGTCAAGCGTCAATGGCCGCCGTTCGGTAAAGGGCGCCATTGCGCATGGAACACAAGCCGCCTGATCGATTTCCTGCGCCACCGCTGGCAACGTTGCTAAGCCTTGAGTCATGCCTGCCCCTCTGTCTTGTTAAATACTACTCGCACGCTTCCCAAACCTTCGATGCGGGCCTGCACTACATCGCCCCCTGCAACCGTCACCATGGGCCCCAATGCGCCGGTAAGAATGACCTCGCCCGCCAGCATTGGCCGTCCGCACTCTGCCATTTTTCGTGCCAGCCACAGCGCCGCGTTCAAAGGGTGACCGAGGCAAGCGGCGCCTGCTCCAAGTGAAACCTGGTCGCCATTACGCTCCATCACCATTCCGCATAAACGGGCGTCGAAGTCTTTCAACAACACCGGCCTGTTGCCCAGAACAAACAAACCGGATGATGCGTTATCGGCAACCGTGTCCACAATGCCGATATCCCAGTTAGCGATACGGCTATCAACAATCTCGATAGCGGGCAGCGCATACGCCACCGCTCCGATCAAATCAACCATGGTGGGCAGCTCGTTATCCAGATCGCGCTCCAGCACCAGTGCGATTTCTGCTTCCACCTTGGGCTGCAACAAGCGTTGCATAGCGACTTCCTCGCCATCGGCCACAGCCATGTCGGCAAACAACATGCCGTAGTCGGGCTGATTTACCCCCAATTGTTTCTGGACCGAAACCGAAGTCAGACCAATCTTGCGTCCGACTACCCGCCGCCCCTGGCTTTCCCAAAACTGAGTATTGGCTTGCTGGATAAGGTAGGCCGCATCAACATCTGTTTGCGAAAGAGAATGGCGCAGCGGCGCCAGAGGGGTTCGCGTTCGATATGCCTCGCGCAACTGCCCCGCGAACACTTGCATGTCTGGCGAATTACCGGGCTGCAAGTCAGTTGCCTGATTCATAAACTCTCCTTGCCGGCTTGCGCCGGCAAATTATCACTATTGAACACTTAATCAACCTTGATATCTTTTGCTTTAATGACAGCATTCCAGCGCGCCTGATCATCTTCAATCAATTTGCGCATTTCTGCTGGCGTATTCACCGCCGGCACAGAACCGATATCCCGAAGTTCCTTGATCATTTCCGGCTCTTTCATAACCGCGGCCAATCCGGCATGAATGCGCTGTGCCGCTTCCGGCTGCATCGTTGCCGGCCCCATTATGCCAAACCAGCTAACGCCGTCCACACCGGTGTATCCCTGCTCTTCAATCGTTGGAATATTGGGCGCCGACGGACTGCGCTGACTGCCAACCACGCCCAGGGCTTTGACCTTGCCGCCTTGAATCAAAGGCAGCGCCGCAGGCAAATCGACAAATACACCAGCAATCTGGCCGCCCATTACATCGGTCAAAGCGGGAGCCACACCTTTATACGGAATGTGCATCAAATTCATTTTGGATGAGTCTTGCAGCAGCTCAAGATAAAGATGGGTAATATTTCCCACTCCGGCTGAACCCATCGGCACCGGGCCGGTCGACTTATTGGCATATTCGACTAGTTCCTTGACATTGCTGGCAGGAATTTTCGAGTTCACCAGCAACGCCGTACCATTGGCAACCGCACGCGAAATGGGGGTCAAGTCCTTAAGCGGGTCATAGCCAAGGTCTTTATATAGTCCTGGACTAATGGTGAGCATTCCCGATGTCGCGAACAGCAATACACTGCCATCGCCTGCCGCGTTGGAAACGGCATTTACGCCAATTTTTCCGTTGGCCCCTGGCCGATTATCGACAACAACCGTCGCATCCAGCTGTGAGCTAAGCCGTGCTCCAATTTTTCGGGCGATCAGGTCAGCCGGACCGCCGGGTGAAAAAGGAACCACCATTCTTATCGTTTGAGTTTGAGCGCTTACGCTCATTGGCAACATAGCGGTAATGCTCAGTGCCGCAAGCGCTTGAAGCGCAACTGTTGTCAGTTTGTTCATAACAGCCTCCTTATTATCAACAGAAATAGCAAATAGAAAAATTTTTATCAGCGCTTACGTCGGACCCCCACACCGATCTCATCAGGAACATACAAATAGCCATCACGCACCGTTAAACCCTCGAAAGGATCATTCAACAGCTTCTCGAACTCGGCGAGCTCGGACGCATAGGTGAGATTAGGCAGCGTTACAGCCAAATGCAGGGCATGAGAAGCCAATAGCTGGCTACCCACGTTAGCGCCCATGCGGCAGCCCAAATGCGCTACTTCGCAAATGCGCGCAGCGGTCTGAACAGCACGCAATCCGCCCATCTTGGGCACTTTAAGGCTGACTGCGTCAATAGTCTGGGTCGCTGCAAGGCGATACGTAGACTGCGCGGAAAAGGCGCTTTCATCCGCCTCGATCGCAATGCTGGACGACTGTGTCACGTGACGCAGCCCTTCCAGATTGTCGGCACGAACGGGCTGCTCAATAACGTCGACCCCGTATGCAACCGCACGCTGTGCAAAGACGACAGCGTCTTTGGTGCTGTATGACTGATTCGGGTCGGCCACCAGACGCACGTCATCGCCTACCTGTCTGCGCACCGCTTCCAAGCGGGCAATATCTTCGTTGACCGTGCCGCCAACCTTCAACTTAAGGTAGCGGTAACCTCGATCAACCAGACGCTGGGCCCGTTCAGCCATTTCCGCCGGCGCCTTCAGGCCGAGCATGCGACAAATGGCGATGCGGTCAGTAACCTTGCCACCCAGCAGCTCATAAAGCGGAACTTTAAGAAGACGAGCCTTCAGATCATGCAACGCACAGTCAATAGCGGCTTTAGCTGCATTATTCGCCACCAGCGCCGCCTCAACCCGTTGAAGGTTGGCTTCCAGCGCCATGGCATCCTGACCAACAAGAGCCGGACAAATTCGCTTAAGCGCGCCCTCTACCCCCAGTGCCGTAGCCGCCAGGTGCGGGAAGGCGGCAGCATAACCAAACCCTTGAGTTCCATCCTCGGCAGTCAAGGTAAGAATGCATGCATCATTAGTAGGATAGGCTTGGCCCGCGAACTTCCAATTCGGGTCTTCATCAGGCAAACTGATCTGTTCAATTTCAAACGACTTGATAAGCACTGTCTTCTCCGCAATAGTTAGTACTTGTATAAACAAGACTCTATCAGCGGAGCATTGACACGATCATTCGTATTTAGGCCGTAGCACAAACCAAATGGTTATACTGCCGCCCAAGGAGAGATTTACATGCAAGCCAAGCGTTCTATCCAACGCATCTTGACAACGCAAGTCAAGCTGCGCCAGTTGGTATTGCTTAAAGCGGTAGCCGACAATGGAACCATTTCGCGCGCGGCCGAAATGTTGCACATGTCTCAGCCGGCAGTTTCGAAGACCATTCGCGAACTTGAAGAGCTGCTGGGCGAAACCTTGTTCGAACGCAAAGCAACAGGAGTCGTTGCCACCCCATTTGGTGAGCAACTCATTCGTTATGCCCGCTCGGTGCATGCCGAGCTAAGCCGCGCTGCCGAAGATCTAACTGCGTTACGGGACGGCGCAGGCGGTACGCTGACGATTGGAAGCTATATGGTGGCGCTGCCAACATTGCTTCCCAGGGCGCTGTCGTTTTTCTTTGACAAGGACACAACCACACGAGTCTCTGTCGTCGACGGCAGCAAGGAAAAGCTGCTTGACGGACTGACGGCCGGAAAAATTGATATCGTTGTCGGTCGGATGAGCGAAATGGGCCAACCGGAATCTGTTCGGCAAACTCCGCTGTATTTTGAACCCATCGTATTAGTAGCGGGCAGCAAGAATCCACTGGCCAGCAAGCCGGATCTATTGCCTGCAGACCTGGGTGGGCAAGAGTGGATCATGCCGCCAACAACCAGTGTGGTGCGCACGCCGATCAGTTTGTTTTTCGTTCGTGAAGAGATCGCCGCACCCAAGCGCATTATTGAAACCGTCTCGTACTCGCTGATCCGCGCTTTGCTGATTGAGCGAAATAGTGTGGCCGCGTTGCCGTGGCAGGTCGTGCAAGCCGATATACATCAGGGGCTTCTGGTTCAACTGCCGCTGGAAATCGGTTATCCCGCATTGCCTGTGGGCATCATCACCTGCGAGTCCCACCACCTTTCTTCTGCCGCCACCCATATGATCGAATGCCTGCACCAAGCGGCAAGCGAGCTCTACCATACGCCAGTGTCGCCACGATAAGAGCCCGCAAAATCCAGGACGTATTCAGTTTCCTTCGGGCGTCGATGGTGCGGCAGCGGGATTCCATTGCCCGCGGCGCATACGCGAAATTCGAACATCCTTAAACAAGCCCGCCTTGCGAAACGGCTCATTAAGTGAAAACTTCTCCGCCTCGGCATAACTGCCGACATTAAGTATCAACACACTGCCAGTGCGCTTTACCCCGTCTTCGGCCAGCATCGCGCCGCCCAAAACAAGATTTCTCTCGTGTTGGGCCAGGTACTTCAAGTGTGCAGGTTTAACTTCAGCCCGGATTGCAGCGGCTCCGTCGTCCCGATCTTCTTGATAAATGATGTAAAGCATAGTGCATCCTTAATGTCGACAAAAACCCATCATAAATTGGTTAAACGTCTTGCTCTATTCCGGTTTCAATCGCAGGCAGAACCAGTTGGTTATAGAGGGACCTGTAAAAGTAAGGGCAGGCTCGTGCAAGCTAAGACACAATCACACTATCGTTCGTTTCATCCGGGAAAAAATATGACAGACACTATCGAACAACGTTTAATAACCCTGGGCATCGAGCTGCCTGCCGCAGCAGCACCGCGTGCCGCACGCATCCACATGCATCGACGCCTGGGCAACCAGTTGTTTGTATCAGGCCAACTGCCAAGCTGGAACGGCGACGTGCGCTACAAAGGCAAAGTGGGCTGTGATCTGGACCTTGAAACAGCACAGCAGGCAGCACGTCTTAGCGCACTGAATGTATTGGCTCAAGTCCGCGCTGCCCTGCCTAACGGGCTTGACGACGTGATCTCCGTAGTAAATTTGCGCGGATTCGTTGCCGTCGATCCCGGCTTTTGGCAGGTTGCCGAAGTGGTAAACGGAGCCTCGGATTTAATGGTTGAAGTGTTCGGCGAAAACGGAGCCCATACACGCACCGCGGTAGGCGTTTGTACTATGCCCCACAATGTCTCAGTGGAAATTGAAGCGCTATTTGAAGTTCGGGAATAGCGGGAATAAAGATAATCCTTCGTTACGTCCGCACACTGGATCTATCCGCCGCACATCAAGGCTGACATGGCAATAGCTAATTCCGCAATTATTTGATGGCAGCGGCCTGAACCGGCCTTTATCAACTGTTAGAATGATTACGTATATATAGAATAATTACCCTGCCCTCTCTTGTGCGAGTCTGTCGATGCAACCGGTCAAAAGGGTTATGCCCACTGCGCTTGCGCAGGGGTCTACTGACCCAGCGGCAGCTGCCGCAACAACTCAGATCGTCAACGAGTTCTCGCCGCCTTCCGGATTCAACTACGCTACCAGTCCCATCGCGGGTATTTTGCTCCTTATCGTTTCGGCATGCGTCTTGTCAGGACTGGACGCCAGCGGAAAATGGATTATGGCCGCCGGCCTTCCCCTGCTGGCCGTTACGTGGGTGCGTTACGTAGTTCATCTGATTCTTGCCTTGATTCTGGTAGTGCCCACCAAAGGCTGGCGTGCCATACGCAGCCGCAGTCCTCGCGATCAGATCGTGCGCGGCGTATTCATGCTTGCCTCCACCCTTGGCTTCTTCACAACGCTTAGCCGCCTTCCACAGGCTGAGGCCACTGCAATCAATTTTCTGGCCCCGCTGCTTATGCTTGCCCTGGCCCCCTGGATTCTGAAAGAGCCTGCACGCACCTCGCGCTGGATTGCAGCCGGAATCGGATTTGCGGGCGTCCTGATTATCGTTCGTCCCGGTGGAGGACTGGATTTGATCGGCGTCATGTTCGGCCTGATCACCGCCTGCCTGGTCGCCGCACAATCGATTGCAACCCGCCGTGTTGCCGTCGATCACTCTTCCACTACCCTTGTATGGAGCGGTGCCGTAGGCAGCGTGGTTTTGAGTATTTCCTTACCATTTGCCCTGCCCTCGGCCTTGCCAGTCCTGGCCACCTTCCAGCCGGTGCATTGGTTCGTCTTGATCGGTACGGGACTGTGGGGATGTCTGGGCCATTTGTTGCAGATACAGGCATTCCGCAACGCCCCCGCTTCAATGCTGGCACCCTTTGTTTACTTTCAGATCATCAGCGCCGCTGGCTTTGGCTGGCTGATATGGGGTCAATTCCCCGACTTGCTGACGTGGATAGGTATTTCAATCATTTGCATCAGCGGTATTGGAATTGGCGCCTACGAATGGCGCACCAGTAATCGCAAGTGATAGCGTAAACGCTATGTTCAATACGAATTACACATGCGACAAAAAAACTTATCGCAGTAAGAGCGGGCGTATCTAACACTATTAGATCATCACAGAACGCCCACCCCCGTGCGCCAGAACTCAAGGTCGCTACTACATCTTCCTCAACACACTCGCAACAGCCTCCCCTACTTCTGTCGTGCTAGACCTGCCGCCTAAATCGGGTGTCCGACACTCTTCCTTGATCAGCACTGCCTCAATCGCCTCCAAAATTGCATCATGCGCGGCACGGTACTTTCCATCCCCTTTCCCTAGAAAGTCCAACATCAACGCACCGGACCATATCATTGCAATAGGGTTAGCAATGTTTTGTCCATAAATGTCAGGGGCGGATCCATGAACTGGCTCAAATAATGAAGGAAATATGCGCTCGGGATTCAAGTTGGCTGACGGAGCAATACCGATAGTACCTGCACAAGCAGGTCCAAGGTCCGACAAAATATCGCCAAATAAATTAGAAGCGACTACGACGTCGAACCGTTCCGGACTTAACACAAAACGTGCTGCCAAAATATCGATATGGTATTTGTCCCAGCGCACATCGGGGTATTGCTGCGCCATCAGTTCTACTCGCTTATCCCAATACGGCATGCTTATAGAGATGCCATTGGACTTAGTGGCCGAGGTCAAATGTTTTTTAGGGCGGCTTTGCGCGAGCTCGAATGCATACTTCGCGATCCGGTCCACTCCAACACGGGAAAACACTGCCTCTTGCACTACAAACTCGCGTTCGGTGCCTTCATACATGCAGCCGCCCAGCGACGAATATTCGCCTTCCGAGTTTTCCCGCACCACATAAAAGTCAATATCACCGGGCTGGCGTCCTGCCAGCGGACAAGGCACTCCGGGCATCAACCTTACCGGCCGTAAGTTCACATACTCGTCGAATCCACGACGAAACTGAATCAACGAGCCCCATAGCGAAACATGATCGGGCACGGTCTCAGGCCACCCCACAGCTCCAAAATAAATCGCATCGAAATTCTTTAATTGCTCGTGCCAATCTGATGGCATCATCTGACCATGCTTCACATAGTAGTCACAATTAGCCCATTCAAAATGCTCCAACTGAATAGTAATATCGAACTTTTCGGCTGCTGCCTGCAACACCCGCAGTCCTTCGGGCATGACTTCCTTGCCTATTCCATCACCCGAGATTACCGCAACCTTATGCATATGTTCGCCCTTTTTAAAAATAAGATTAGTAAATTATGTGTTTAAGCGCGAAATCCGGCTGCGGCAAATGCCACTAGCTCCTCCAACGCTACCTCGTTATCAGTTGTGTCAAAAGCGCCATTTGTCATAGACTCCAAACGCCCAGGCGAAGCCATGGAATAAACCATAGCACCCAGCACAAAATGGAAACGCCACAACAAGTGCTCCTCTTGAAGTTCCGGCAAGGCCAGGCGTAAAGCACTTAGGTATTCATTACCAGATTCGTCAAACGCTTTACCTAATACCGCCTTACGTACCTCTTTTGGCTCAAAAGCCAATCGCGCTCGTAACAGGCTAAATGCGGCTTTATGCGACCCTTCATTAGGCACATCAAACGCGGGCTTTAAAAACGCCCGCAATATATCCTCGAGTATTGGCCGACCGTCCTTATCTTTGCGTACCTCATTCAGTAACCGCAGCCGAAGCTCGGCGATTGGTTTAGCCTTGGACGTGAAAATTTCGTGTAGAACTGCCTCTTTCGAACCAAAATGGTAATGGATCGCCGCAATATTCACCTGAGCCGCTACCGTAATCTCCCGCAGGCTCACTGCATCAATTCCATGCTCGGCAAACAGGGCCTCCGCGGCTCTTAGGATGCGTGCTCGCGTTCCCATTGGCTCGTCTTTTCCTATGACAGCTCCTTCGGCATGAGAATTTTTTTCTTTCATAAATAGGACCTGCTCATTTGATATTAAAACAATCTATTAAAACAGATATTACATTAAACGCCATAAATTTAAACAAATGATTGATTAAATCATTCGTTTGAATTATCCTTTTTTTACGGCTTCAACTTAAAAAGGCAAAAAATGGACAAGTATCAAGTTAAAAACCTCCCAAAAATCACACGTGCAGATCTAGACGCTGCGGCAGATCGATTAAAAAACTGGGGAAAATGGGGGCCTGAAGATCAAATCGGCACCCTCAATTACACCAAGACAGAAGACGTCGTTAAAGCGGCCGGCCTCGTAAAAAAGGGGCGAGTTATGTCATTGGCATTGACCTTTGACAATAAGGGCCCTCAAGGCGGGAAGACAAAATTTCCTCCCGTGGGTCGATTCAACCCTATCCACTTAATGCTCCGTACAGGCACAGACGCCTACTCGGGAGTGCTAGACAAACGGGGAATTCGCTCAGCAGATGACATTGTCATCATGCCAATGCAATGTGGCACTCAATGGGATGGCTTGGGCCATATTTTCTTTGATGACCATATGTGGAACGGCTATGACTGCCGTTTAGTCAGTTCATTCGGTGCTGAAAAATGCGGTATTGAACAAACCCGCGAAAAAATGGTTGGCCGCGGCGTACTGCTGGATGTCGCCCGCCATTTCAATGTTGATGCGCTGCCTGACGGCTTCGGCATTACCGCAGAAGTTCTGGACGCCGTCGAAGCAGCACAAGGGGTTAGCGTCCAGCGAGGCGATTACCTGTTAATACGAACAGGTCAAATGGAAGCAAAAATACGCGAAGGTAACTGGGACTACTACTCGGGCGGAGATGCTCCCGGCCTAGCTTTTGACACCCTGGATTGGTTGCACAAAAAGCAAGTGGCCGCTGTTGCGACCGACACATGGGGTGTAGAAGTACGACCCAATCAATCTGAAGGAGAGGGCATCAACCAGCCTTGGCATTGGTTATGTATTCCCATCCTCGGACTAACCATGGGCGAAATATTCTTCCTTGATGATTTAGCACGTGATTGTTCAGACGACGGCGTCTACGAGTTCTTATTCGTTGCTCCCGCCCTACCAGTTACTGGTGCCGTCGGGTCCCCCGTGAACCCACTGGCTATTAAATAAGTCCTTAAACAAAAACTCAGAGAACTTGCGCTTGTATTTTTAATCTGCGGTCACGCAGTACCACTTAGGAGACCACATACATGACTAACCCAACAATTATCAGTTGTGCCGTTACGGGCAATATCACAACGGTCAAGCAACACCCCAACCTCCCATGCACGCCAGAACAAATCGCCGATGCTTGTATTGGCGCCGCGCGTGCCGGAGCTGCGATTGCGCATATTCACGTACGTTATCCGGATGGCCGGCCCAGCATGGAACTAGCACATTACCGGGAAGTTGTTGATCGCATACGCGCCAGCGACGCCGACATCATTATCAACCTGACCACTGGGCCAGGCCAACGCTTTGTCCCCAGCGACGAAAACCCGGCCGTCGCCGCTCCCGGAACGACCCTGACAACCCCTGAACGCCGAATGGAGCATATTGTGGCCCTGCGGCCAGAGATATGTAGTCTGGATCTAAACACCATGTTCTCGGGCACATCGGTGGTAATTAATACGCCTCGCAACGTACGAATTATGGCCAATCTTGCGCAAGAAGCGGGCACGCTGCCGGAATTGGAGGTATTCGACTCGGGTGACATCCATTTAGCCAGGGACCTTATAGCTGAAGGAACGTTGCCTTCCCCTTCGCTGTTCCAGATTGTATTGGGCGCGAAATACGGAGCCAGCAGCTCGCCGGCTACGCTTGCATACATGCAATCCTTATTGCCAACCGGGTCGCCATGGGCCGCATTTGGAATAGGAAGGTACGAATACCCAATGCTGCTACAAGCCTGGTTGCTAGGCGGACATGTACGTGTCGGCCTGGAAGACAACATCTACCTTAAAAAAGGTGTTTTAGCCTCCGATAACGCTGCGCTAGTGACCAAAGCGGTCCATCTGTTAACCGAGCTTGATGTGCAAATTGCAACGCCAGCAGAAGCACGGGAAATTTTGGGACTGAAAAAACAGAAGCCGCTTTAAAACCAAATAGCGTCCCGCCGCAATCACCGATTACCCGGCGTGCTGGAATCCAGTACGCCCATCAGGAGATATTTCATGAAACCTTTTACATCTATAACCCACAGGCTTATAAGCTGTATTCTCGTATCAACCGGTCTAATCGGATCCAGCTTCGCTTTTGCAGCCCAAAGCTATCCCGAAAGACCAATACGACTGGTTGTACCGAGCGCTCCAGGTGGCAGCCCCGATTTAATATCCCGTTTAATCGCACCTAAGTTAAGTGAGATATTGGGTCAATCAGTGGTTGTGGAAAATCAATCCGGAGCGGCGGGAATCATCGGCACCCAATACGTGGCTCACGCTAAACCCGATGGCTACACCTTGTTGTACGGCTTTAACCAGGTCGCCACCATGAATCCCCCGCTGTACCCCAAGCTCTCCTACAACCCAGAAAAAGATTTGGCCCCAATAGGCCTGACGCTTAACTTATCGTATGTCTGGATTGCACCGCCCGAGTTCAAGGCAAAAACCATGAAAGAACTCGTTGCGATGTCTAAGGCGGACCCCGGGTCGGTGAACTACGCCTCAACGGGATATGGCTCTGCGGCACACTTGGGCGGTATTCTGGTCGAAAAACAAGCCGACATCAAAATGCTGCATGTCCCCTACAAAGGCAACACGACCGCCGACCTTCTGGCCAATGTAGTTCAACTGAAGCTTGACCCGGTTGCCGCGGCCATCGGACTCATCAAATCCGGACGCGTCCATGCTCTGGCAGTTAGCTCGCCGAAAAGGTCACCCCAGTTGCCCAACGTGCCGACCGTAGCAGAAACCCTGCCCGGATACGAGGTGGTGGGTTGGCAAGGTATGTGGGCTCCGGCGGGAACCCCCGAGCCCATCATTACCAAGCTCAATGCTGCCATGGTCAAAGTCATCAAAATGCCTGAAATTCAAAAACGGATTGAGGATCTTGGTTATGAGCCTCTAGGCACGACACCCAAAGTCATGGCCGATCGAATCAAAAAGGAAACGGCTGAATGGACCAAGGTAATCAAGGACGCCAATATCAAATTGGATTAAGCGTCGTGCAAATGTCTGTGAGCTTATCGTTGGCAGCGGCCTGCTGATTACTTAATCAAGCTCACAGACACGCTCTGATTTCATAAGGAACAATAATGGATCGTCGATTAACGACGGCGGGGCTACGGTCGGATCGTGCTCTTGCCTGGAACATGGATTTGTTGTCGCACCATGAGTTGGATGGCTTTGGAGGATTAGGCGAAGGCATGGCTTTGCAAATCTCACCAGACGGCAGGCGCATATTATGGTTGGCACATGAGTCAGCCCCGAAAAACTTCACAGGTGTCGATGTAAGCGATCCGCGCAAGCCTCGCGTCATCGTTCAGACAGAACTGCCTCACGCTAAAGTCCGATCCAACTCACTGGATATTAGTGGCAACATGATGGCGGTTGCTTACCAGACCAATGCCCCAGGCCTTAAGCCTGCCGGCTTTGACCTGTTCGATATTAGTGAGCCAGAGACCCCACGATTAATCTCCCACTTTGATGCGTCAGGGCCCCACTCTCGTGGGGTACATACCCTGTGGTTCGTTGATGGGGAGTATGTGCATATGGCCTCAGGCGCCGAGGACTTTGAGCCCCACGACCCACGAGATCATCAGATGTATCGGATTATCGACGTTCGAGATCCCGCTCATCCAGTGGAAGCCGGACGCTGGTGGTACCCGGGAACACGAGTCGGCGATGCAGTCCCTCCCCCAAAACGGTTGGAAGGCATTTACGACATGGGATTCCGGGCCCATAACACCAACGTTTACCCGCAACGTCCTGACCGGGCCTATGTGGCCTACCTGGACGGGGGAACGGTCATCCTGGACATTTCCGATAAATCACAACCCCGTGTTGTAACAAACTGGCGTCATTCGCCACCCGCCAACGGCTTTACCCACACCGTCCTGCCTCTATTCCAAAAGGAGCTGCTAATTGTCAGCGACGAGTCGGTACAAGACGATGCGGCAGATTGGCCCAAGCTAGTTTGGGTGCTGGATGGCCGGGACGAGGAAAACCTTCTCTCGATTAGCACCCTACCCATGCCCGAGCTCGATGTTTTCAGCCGTCGCGGCGGACGTTTCGGGGCGCATAATTTGCACGAAAATGCTCCCGCATCAACGTCATGGAAATCCGAAGACATCATTATCGGTACTTTTTTTAATGCCGGAGTTCGCGCTTTCGATATCCGGAACCCCTATCAACCTCGTGAAATTGCCTATTTTGTTCCCGAGACACCCACTCTTTCGCCGGCGGGCGCTATCCAGATCAATGATGTATATGTTGACGAAAACCGCATCGTTTATGCCGTTGATCGCTTCGCCGGTGGGCTCTATATATTAGAAATGACTGTTTGACGATGAAGATCAGCCAAACACAACAGGCCTCGCCAGATACGCTATCAGGCAAGCTCCCGATATGCCTAATTACCGGCTTTCTGGGCAGCGGTAAAACAACGATTATTAGCCATCTTCTCCAAGCGCCTGGTATGGATCGGGTGGCTGTCATCGTTAATGAACTAGGCGACGTGGGTTTAGATCACGAACTCATGTCCTCAACGCCCGAGCAGATATCACTGCTGGCCAATGGCTGCCTTTGCTGTACGGTGCGCACCGATCTGCAAGAGACTTTGCGCGAGTTGTTTATTAAACGCAGAAATGGCGAAATCATAGACTTCAACCGCGTTGTGATCGAGACGACCGGACTTGCAGACCCGGTACCAGCGATCCATGCCTTGCAAAACGATGCCCTGATATCGACGCAATATCGCCTTGACAGCATCGTCACTGTTGTAGACGCGGTCAATGGATTACATAACATCGAACATATGTACGAGGCGCGCAAGCAAATAGCCGTGGCAGATCGACTCCTTGTCACAAAAACCGATCTCGTCACGCAGGATAAAACCAACGTACTGGGCACGCACCTTGCGCAACTGAATCCCATGGCGACCCAAACAGTGGTACTGAATGGCAAGGTCGACCCCGACCTGCTCATTAATATTGGACTCAGCACCAGTCGCCCTGAACTCAAAGAAATACAACGCTGGCTTCCAGATCTATTGGAACCAGAAGTGGAAGTACCCGACAAAGACCACTACATGGGTTTGTCATTACGCAATAAACACAATTTTCAGCACCACGACATTCAAGCCTTTACGCTCATTTTGGAGCGCAGCTATGAATGGAATGTGCTTGCCTCCACCTTGCATTTAATCACGTCCATAAGAGGCGCCGATGTCCTAAGAATCAAAGGTCTGGTCAAGATAGACGGCGAGCCAGGACCCGTTGTCGTACAGGGAGCACAACATTTTTTTCACCCCCCGGTCACCCTTCAATCCTGGCCAAGCGATAAAAAAAACCCACGACTCACTTTCATCACACGCAATCTGTCCCGCGAAGCTGTTTCAGCGTTATTCACGGCGCTCAACCTACTTGAGCACACACCGACCCAAATTTAAACGCAGTAGCAACAACAAGCACAGAATCAATAGTCAACATCGCATTTCAAAATTACGTTAAGACAATAATTCAAGGAGATTTGACATGTTTAAACGCGGCATTATTGCAATATGTACCACCCTAACAATATTAGCCGGCGCGGCCCAAGGACAAACTAAAACAGAGTTTCCGTCTCAGCCGATACGTATCATTGCCGGTTTTCCCGCCGGCGGTTTTTCAGACACAATGGCTCGCACCATCGGACAAGAGCTTAGCCAGTCATGGGGGACTTCGGTCATTGTAGAGAACCGCCCTGGAGCAAATGGCATTATTGGAGCAAGGCTCGTGTTCAATGCTATGCCTGACGGTTATTCGATTGGGCTTGTAAGCACTCCCTTTGCAATTAACCCTAGCTTGCGCAACGACTTGCCCTATGACACGCACAAGGATTTCACACCGCTGGCACTTGCGTCATTGGCGCCCAACGTCCTTGTCGTAAATCCGACTTTAAACGTTCGCTCACTTCAAGAACTCATCAGCCTGGCAAAAAGCAAACCCAGCGCACTTAACTTTGCCTCGGTTGGAGTCGGGAGCTCACCTCATTTGTCATCCGAAATGCTTAATGCAGCGGCCAAAATACAAACCACTCATGTTCCGTATACTGGAAGCGGACCGGCTCTGATGGACTTGATTGCTGGCCGTGTGGATTACATGTTCGTTAACCTACCGGCTGCATTACCACACGTCCGCTCCGGGAAAGTTAAAATTTTAGGTGTCGCGGGCGAGCGGCGCAGTCCAGTCTTACCAGAGGTACCAACTATTATTGAAGGGGGCATACCGGACTTCATTTCCGTCGGATGGTATGGCGTGATGGGTCCCGCAGGGCTTTCTCCAAAAATTGCACAGCAATACAACACTGAAATCAACCGCATTCTTCAGCTACCAAACCTGCAGGCGCTTATGCAAGAGCAAGGAGCAGAGGTCGCATCACTCACACCATCCCAATTTGCCGATTTTATTAAAACGGATTCCCAGCGCTGGGCCAAGGCCGTCAAGGACTCCGGGACAGTTGTCGTGGTCAATTCCACCCAGGAACGCAAAAAATAAAGTAAATGAATGTGTTTTAAATGTATACGGTCTGTACAACCAGACCGGACACTCGTCATTAAAGAAATTAAATACACTCTGCAGCAATAAAAAGGATCTCTATGCCAATCTATAGTCTGGGAGACAAGACACCCGCCATCGCGCAAAACTCATTTGTTGCCGAAGGCGCAATCGTAATTGGCGACGTCACGTTAAGCGAGCTATCCAGTGTCTGGTTTGGCGCAGTATTGCGGGCCGATAATGATTCGATCAGCATTGGCCCCTCTAGCAATATACAAGAAGGGGCCATACTGCACACTGACCCCGGCCATCCTATCCACATCGCTAACCACGTTACGGTGGGACATCAGGCCATGTTGCATGGATGCCGTGTGGGTGAAGGTTCCTTAATAGGGATCCAGGCGGTTCTTCTTAATGGATCCGTAATCGGTAAAAATTGTCTTGTGGGGGCGGGCGCCCTCGTTACGGAAGGTAAGACATTTCCTGATAACTCCCTAATTATTGGCACACCTGCGAAAGCGGTCCGAAGCCTATCGGATGAAGAAGTACAGCGTTTAAAGAAAACCGTAACGGGATACGTCAGCCGGAGTGAAACCTACAAGACGAACTTGAAACGAATCTGATCGCATTTCAGGTAGCGATCTCAATTGGTCAGGCAAGAACATATGGATAACCCAAACCCAACAAAAAACGCCATGCTTTAAGTAAGCATGGCGTTTTACCTACCCTGTTAAGGATACGCAACTGCAGATTACTGCAATGCGATTTCTACATCTACACCTGCAGGCAAGTCGAGGCGCATCAGGGCGTCAACGGTTTTGTCGGTAGGATCGACAATATCCATTAAGCGCTGGTGAGTACGCATTTCGAATTGATCACGTGCTGTCTTGTTGACGTGAGGCGAGCTCAGGATGTCATAGCGACGAATACGTGTAGGCAGCGGTACGGGACCGCGCACTACCGCACCCGTACGTTTGGCTGTTTCAACGATTTCAGCAGCTGATTGATCGATCAACTTATAGTCAAACGCTTTTAGACGGATACGGATTTTCTGATTTTTCATGGTGTTTCCTAAAGAACGAACGGCAGAGGCAAGGAGCCTCTGCCTGGCAAGTAATAATTACTTAAGAATTTTAGCCACAACGCCGGCGCCTACGGTACGGCCACCTTCGCGAATCGCGAAACGCAGGCCTTCTTCCATGGCGATAGGTGCAAGCAACTTGACCGTCATGCCCACGTTATCGCCCGGCAACACCATTTCTTTGTCGGCCGGCAACTCGATCGTGCCCGTTACGTCCGTCGTACGGAAGTAAAACTGCGGACGATAGCCATTGAAGAACGGCGTATGACGGCCACCTTCGTCTTTGGACAAAATGTACACTTCCGAGGTGAAGTCCGTGTGCGGCTTGATCGAACCGGGCTTGGCCAACACCTGGCCGCGCTCGATGTCTTCGCGCTTGGTACCGCGCAGCAACACGCCCACGTTGTCCCCGGCCTGACCTTGGTCCAGCAGCTTGCGGAACATTTCAACGCCCGTGCAGGTCGTTTTGACGGTGTCCTTGATGCCGACGATTTCAATCTCTTCGCCCACTTTGACGATACCGCGCTCGATACGGCCCGTCACCACCGTGCCCCGACCCGAGATCGAGAACACGTCTTCGACCGGCATCAGGAACGTGCCGTCAACGGCGCGCTCGGGCGTGGGAATGTAGTTATCCAGCGCTTCGGCCAGCTGCATGATCGCCGGCTTGCCCAACGGGCCTTCGTCGCCTTCCAGCGCCAATTTCGCCGAACCCTTGATGATCGGGGTGTCGTCGCCCGGAAAGTCGTACTTGGAGAGCAGCTCGCGCACTTCCATTTCGACCAGCTCCAGCAGCTCTTCGTCATCGACCATGTCCGCTTTATTCAGGAACACGATGATGTACGGCACGCCCACCTGGCGGCTTAGCAAAATGTGCTCGCGCGTCTGGGGCATGGGGCCGTCGGCCGCCGACACCACCAGGATCGCGCCGTCCATCTGCGCTGCGCCCGTGATCATGTTTTTCACATAGTCGGCGTGGCCCGGGCAGTCAACGTGCGCGTAGTGACGCGCCGTCGTTTCGTACTCGACGTGCGAGGTGTTGATCGTGATGCCGCGCGCCTTTTCTTCAGGAGCCGCGTCAATTTGCGCGTAGCCCTTGGCTTCGCCGCCAAACGCCGTGGCCAACACCGTCGTGATCGCTGCCGTCAACGTCGTTTTACCGTGGTCAACGTGACCAATGGTGCCGACGTTTACGTGCGGTTTGGTCCGTTCAAACTTACCTTTTGCCATGGCTGACTCCTGACTATGGAATAAAGCTACAAATAAATAAAATAGAGTGGTGCCCATGACGCGGATCGAACGCGTGACCTCTCCCTTACCAAGGGAGTGCTCTACCACTGAGCCACATGGGCGACTGCTTTTCTGTACTACCGGCCCTTGTGGAGCAAGCATTAAAAACTGGAGCGGGTGAAGGGAATCGAACCCTCGTCGTAAGCTTGGAAGGCTTCTGCTCTACCATTGAGCTACACCCGCGAGGGGATTCAGTTCATTCCCGACTTAGCAAATAAGGCTCTTGGTGGTGGGAGTTGGATTCGAACCAACGTAGACGCAAGGTCAACAGATTTACAGTCTGCCCCCTTTAACCACTCGGGCATCCCACCAAAAGAGAACCACGAATTATGCATGGTTTTTAAATCCCTGTCAAACCAGGCAGACAAACTGTTGGTGCAACGTGAGAATGTCCGGTATCTGCTAAATAGAAATGTCCGGTTCAATGGAGTTTTGCAGACCATGTGGACGGGCGGGGATGATGATC
>LNAP01004737.1_pt2 | contig 22453 bp, 24 predicted proteins | sample 602601 | NCBI WGS metagenome assembly LNAP01 (sample SAMN02440304, study PRJNA202911) | soil metagenome | biome: Subtropical and temperate rainforests or woodlands; isolation source: soil samples (1 kg each in a 20% v/v slurry with milli Q water) were... ...
CACCATGGTCGAGATCGACGGCACCGTGGTCGACATGTGCAAGGAATTCCTGCCGAACCACTCCAAGGGTGCGTTCGATGATCCACGCCTGAACCTGGTAATCGATGACGGCATGCGTTTCGTCGCCACCACCACCGAAAAATTCGACGTGATCATTTCCGATTCCACTGACCCGATCGGTCCGGGTGAAGTGCTGTTCTCCGAAAACTTCTACCAGGCCTGCCGTCGCTGCCTGAACGAGGGCGGCATCCTGGTCACGCAGAACGGCACACCGTTCATGCAGATCGAAGAAGTCAAAACCACTGCGGGTCGCCTGCGCAGTCTGTTCCCGGACTGGCACTTCTATCAGGCCGCGGTGCCGACCTACATCGGCGGCTCGATGACTTTTGCCTGGGGGGCGACCAACACCGCCTATCGCAAGTTGTCCCGCGAAACCCTGCAACAGCGTTTCGCCGGCAGCGGCATCATCACCCGCTACTACAACCCGGAAATCCACATCGGCGCCTTCGCTTTGCCGCAATACGTGCTGCAAGCGATCAACAAGCCAAGCAACGACTAAACTGAAGATGTACGCATAACCCCTTGCAGGAGCGAAGCTTGCTCGCGAAAGCTTCGCTCCTGCAGGTTCCTGTATGTTTTTCATACCTGCATGCGGTAATCCGTTTGAACGATCACTCAGGCCAAACGTCCAGATGCTTGTAAGCCCATTTGCGGGTTTGTTCGAGGAGGCACTGATGCAAAAGTGGAAAATCACTTTCGTGGATGATCACGGTGAAACAGTCGATGAAGTCTTTGAGTGCGACAAGTGCCCGGATAACGAGCAAGCCGCGAAACTCATCAAAGGCCGGCTCCTTCCTGTCGCCGCTGAACTGGATCTGAATGATCTGGAAGGGCGAACCGCTGATGCCAGCGTAAAAAATCTCAAAGCGCAGAACAGCATTCAAATCCTCGACATCACGCCAATCTGAACAACACCTGTCTCATTCTTATCCAGGCCTTGGCAGCGCCTCCGTCTTGGGGCTACTCTGCAATCGAGATCAGCGAACGGATCGCTAAGGTCTGGACTTGTCAGCTACATGCTTGCTTCCCACCGGCGACCTGGTTGCCGCATCGCTCGCACCAATCGGTTGCGCGTGCCGGGAATACGGAAAGTCTATCCATCATGATTGAGGGGGACGTTTCATGAGCACAGCCTATCAAGAAGACATCAGCAGCAGCGTGTTGCGCCGCATGAAAGAAGGCGGTTTCGATTTTTCACGGTTCCATCCCATCGAGTTCTACGCCATTTTCCCGGACGAGGAGCGGGCACGCAGGGCGGCAGGGCAATACAAAGGTGAATCCTTGAACGCGCAAATCAGTGTGCGCGATGACGGCGCATGGGCGCTCGAACTGAGCAAAGTCATGTACGCCACCTACGATGACATCGGCGATTTCGAACAGGGTTTCGAGGCGGTGGTTGAGCCTCTGGGCGGCATCCTCGAAGGGTGGGGCGTCAAGCAGGAAATACGAGGGCGTCTCGCATAACGTTATGAACAGTGACAACGCTCAGCAACGGCTGACCTTCGGGTTGGCCGTTTTCGTTTGTGGCATCCGCCCCTTGGCAAAACCCTGAAACAAGAATCCCGAGGCAAAAAAAACCGCCTGAGCAGGCGGCTAAAGGGAAGTTCGGTCAGGTTTTGCAGCGGATGCGCGGATTATCCGCACCGCCGGCCGGGCAGTGAAATCAACTCTGACTATGCTGGTGATAGGTGACAACGTCGCCTTGCAATGAAGCGGGGGCGATCAGCGTGGGGCGTTTGCTGCACAGGATTGGTGCGGTGCAAACGGCGTGATTCTCCAACTGATTGATAACAAAGCGTTTCTGCCGATGGCACGGGCCTTGCGATGCCTAGATGTCCGGGTGACAAGGAGTACGGCATGATCCGCACCTATTTTGATGAGATGTACGATGCCGGCGGCCAGGTCCGCCCGCATTATCGGGAGTTTGCCCAGACGCCTGACGAGCTCTTGGCACAACGGCGACGCGAGGCCGATCTGTTATTTCATCGCGCCGGGATTACCTTCACGCTCTACGGTGATGAGCAGGGGACAGAGCGCCTGATTCCCTTCGATACCATCCCGCGCAGCATCCCCGCCAGTGAATGGCGGATCGTCGAGCGCGGCTGTATCCAGCGGGTCAAGGCGTTGAACATGTTCCTCGCCGACCTCTACCACGAGCAGCGCATCATCAAGGCCGGCATCATTCCGGCCGAGCAGGTGCTGGCCAACGAGCAATACCAGCTGGCGATGCAAGGGCTCGATCTGCACCGCGATATCTATTCGCACATTTCCGGTGTCGATCTGGTACGCGATGGCGACGGCACGTACTACGTGCTCGAAGACAACCTGCGTACACCCAGCGGCGTGAGCTACATGCTCGAAGACCGCAAGATGATGATGCGACTGTTTCCCGAGTTGTTCTCGGCCCAGCGCATCGCGCCGATCGACCATTATCCGAACCTGCTGCTCGACACTCTGAAAAGCTCCAGCCCGATCGATAATCCGAGCGTGGTGGTGCTGACGCCGGGTCGCTTCAACAGCGCGTTTTTCGAGCACGCCTTTTTGGCGCGAGAGATGGGCGTGGAGCTGGTGGAAGGCGCGGACCTGTTCGTGCGCGACGACAAGGTGTTCATGCGCACCACGGACGGGCCGAAGGCGGTCGACGTGATTTACCGTCGCCTCGACGATGCATTCCTCGACCCGCTGGCGTTCAACCCGGATTCGATGCTCGGCGTTCCAGGGCTGCTGTCGTCCTACCGAACCGGCAACGTGGTGCTGGCGAATGCCATCGGCACCGGGGTCGCGGACGACAAATCGGTGTATCCGTTTGTCACGGACATGATCCGTTTCTACCTGGACGAAGAGCCGATCCTGAAGAACGTGCCGACGTTCCAGTGTCGCAATCCTTCTGAACTGTCCCACGTGCTGGCCAATCTTCCAGACCTGGTGGTCAAGGAAACCCAGGGCTCCGGCGGTTACGGAATGCTGGTGGGGCCGGCGGCGACCGCGGCGGAAATCGAGTCGTTCCGCGCGCGAATCAAAGCCAAGCCTCATGCGTATATCGCGCAACCGACGTTGTCCCTGTCGACCTGTCCGACCTTTGTCGAAAACGGCATTGCGCCACGCCATATCGACCTGCGTCCGTTTGTATTGTCTGGCCGCGAAACCCGGGTTGTGCCCGGCGGTTTGACCCGTGTCGCCCTGCGTGAAGGCTCTCTGGTGGTGAATTCTTCCCAGGGCGGCGGAACCAAGGACACCTGGGTGGTCGAGGATTGAAGGAAGCCTGCCATGTTAAGTAGAACTGCCTCGGATTTGTATTGGATGTCGCGTGAAAACCTCGCACGGATGCTCGACATCAGTTATTCGCTGTCGCTGATGCCGCAGGACGGTCGCGGTGACGGTCTGCACGAACTGGCCATGCCGCTGCTGATTACCGGCACCCTGGACGATTACCTGGAGCGCCACGGTGATTTGCACGCCGAGCGGCTGCTGCATTTCTTCGCACTGGACGCGGCCAACCCGGCGAGCATCTACAGCTGCCTGGGCGCGGCGCGGGCCAGTGCCCATGCGGTGCGTGGGCGAATCACCGCCGACATGTGGGAAAACATCAACGCCACCTGGCTGGAAATTCGCGGGATCGCCGAGCAAGGCCTGAGTCGCTACGGCATGAGCCGTTTTTGCGAGTGGATCAAGGAACGTTCCCACCTGTTCCGTGGCGCGTCCTACGGCACGATCATGCGTAACGATGCGTTCCGCTTCATTCGCCTGGGGACGTTTATCGAACGGGCCGACAACACGTTGCGCCTGCTCGACGCCCGCTACGAAATGGCCGGCGATCAGGCCGAAGCGGTCAGCGACGGCACTGCTCACGCGTATTACCAGTGGAGCGCGTTGTTGCGGGCGTTGTCGTCGTTCGAGGCCTACACCGAGATTTATCGCGATGCACCCGGTGCCCGGCATGTGGCCGAGTTGCTGTTGCTGCGCGCCGATGTGCCACGTTCCCTGCGTGCCTGCACCGAAGAAATCGACCAGATCCTTGCCCAGTTGCCGGGGGCCAATGGCCGTCCCGCGCAACGTCTGGCGGCGGAGATGGACGCGCGCCTGCGCTACACCGGCATCAACGAAATTCTCGACGAAGGCCTGCACGCCTGGCTGACCGAATTCATCCCGCTGGTGCGCCAGTTGGGTAACGCCATTCACAGTTCCTACCTGGAGGCTGCATGAGACTTTCCATTAGCCACGAAACCACCTATCACTACGAAGATCAGGTGCGGGCGAGCATCCAGTACCTGCGACTGACACCCCACGACAGCGAGCGTCAGCATGTGCTCAGCTGGCAACTCGACCTGCCGCGCCCGGTACGCGCGCAACTCGATCCGTTCGGCAACATCCTGCATGTGCTGACCATGGACGAACCCCACGAGGCGATCATCATCGGCGCCCGTGGCCAGGTGGACATCGACGAGCTGCGCGAAGCCGAACATGAAAGCCAGTCGGCACTGCCGTTCCTGCGCTTCACGCGCCTGACCGAAGCCGACGAAGCCCTGCGTGCGTTCGCGGAAAAGGAATGCAAAAAACGCCGGGATCGCACGGCGTTGATCGACTTGATGCATGGCCTCAATTCGCACATGACCTACACGCCGGGCTCCACCGAAGTGGACACCAGCGCCGCCCAGGCCTTCGCCGGGCGTTCCGGTGTCTGTCAGGACCACACGCACGCGTTTCTCGCGTGCGCCCGCAGCCTGGGCATTCCGTCACGTTATGTGTCGGGGTATTTGTACAGCGAGAATAGCGAACACCTGGCCAGTCACGCCTGGGCCGAAGCCTGGCTCGATGACGCTTGGTACAGCTTCGATGTGACCAATGAATTGGCCCGGCCGGAACGGCATTTGAAACTGGCGGTGGGCCTGGATTACCTGGATGCCTGCCCTGTACGCGGGATGCGCCGGGGCGGTGGGTGTGAGCAAATGCACGCGAAGGTGTTTGTTTCGCCGACGCCGATGCCGGCGCCGATTATCTCCGTTCAGCAGCAATAACCGGAACACCACGGTCCCCTTGCAGGAGCGAGGCTTGCCCGCGAAGGCGTAGTGTCATTCACATTGATGTCGACTGACACTACGCCTTCGCGGTCAAGCCTCGCTCCTACAGGGAATGGATCAGGGCTTAGCTTTGCGCCCAGCCATATGCTTCAAATACCCCACCAGCATTTCCAGATCCCCCTCCGGCAACACCGTCGGCGCAAAACCCGGCATCTTCGCCTGAGGCCACTGGCGCAAACTCTGCGGATCTCGAATGTAGCGCTTCAGAAAATCCGCCCCGAAGTACTCGGTCGGGTTAAACGGAATATTCAGATCCGGCCCGAACTGCGCATCCCCTGCACCGTTCAATCGATGACACGCCAGGCAATTCTTCTGAAACAGCGCAAAGCCTTTGTTCACCGGATCATCCGCCTTCAAGGCCGGATCCGGCAGCAGCGCAGGAAAGCGCTCGGCCACGGGCGCCATGCGCTTGATACTCGCCACTTGAAACGGCCATTGCTCCGGGCTGATGTTGCCGGCTTGCGGATCGACCCACACCAGATAAAACGGCCCGGCACCCGGTTTCCCTTCAGATAACGCCGGCCACGGTTTCGCCGGGTCTTCAATCGCCAGCCACGCGCGCGCGCCCTTGGCGTTCAGCAACGGCGCCGCCGACAGTTCAGCGGCAAATCCGTCCAGCGCCACGGCTTGCAGATGGTCTTCAGGCTTGATGCCGGTCAACAACGCCGCCAACGGAACTGCGCGATAACTCATGTCCCGCTTGTAGGAAACGTCGTCGCTGATAGTGATGGTCTGGACCTGAGGATGCTTGAGCAATTCCTCGGTCTGCCAGGTGCGACTGCTCGCGCCCAGCTCAAGGTTCAGCTGTGCGGCATACGAGGGCGTGCTGAGCAGCAAGGCCCCAAAGAGAATGAGCGTTTTCAAATGATCGCCGTCCATGTCGTGGAAGTGCCGCAAAGGTTGGCACACCCACGCTGGCCCGGGTAGCGAGCCAGTCACATTTTTAAGAGGGCGATGTAAAAACCTGGCGCCGTATTATTTGAAGACCGCTTAACCGATCACCTTGGTCAAGTTCGGCAAAATCAACAACAGCGTAGTGGCGAAAAGAATGAGCCCGGCTTGACGTACTTTCGAATGCTTGAACATGGCTTGACCGCCTTTTTTGTTATTTCCTGATGCCTGCCTGCATATCTCCATGACGGCAGAGCGCTGAACTTCCTGTAAGACGAGTGCCTCGGCAAAACCCGACGACAACTTCGTACATGTTCACCTTAGAGCCCGCGTCACGCTTGGTTTAGATCCATTTCGTATGGTTTGCTTACTTAAAGCTTTTAAAAAGGCATGAGGCCTATTGCCAGCTTCTTGGGCGCCCGTTTGCTAGACAGCTTGGTGACGTTAATCGGTTAATCCGCACCCGAGTGACCGTCCGTCTGAGCGTGTCCGTCAACGCCAGTGAGCATTGCGGTCATTGAATCCATGGCGGCTCGGCCTAAGGTGGAAGCTCAGTATTTACTCACCGCCCAGGTTCGAGGACGTCATGACCCAAGCTTTGATTTTCGACGCGTTACGCACGCCCCGTGGCAAAGGCAAGGCCGATGGCGCCTTGCACAGCGTCAAACCAGTAAATCTGGTGGCCGGGTTGCTCACGGCGTTGCAGCAGCGCACGTCGCTGGACACCAGCCAGGTCGATGATGTGGTGCTCGGTTGCGTCACGCCAATTGGCGATCAGGGCTCCGATATCGCCAAGACGGCGGCACAAGTCGCCGATTGGGACGTCAGCGTGTCTGGCGTGCAGATCAATCGCTTCTGCGCTTCGGGGCTTGAAGCCGTGAACCTGGGCGCGATGAAGGTCCGTTCCGGTTTCGAAGACCTGGTGGTGGTCGGCGGCGTCGAATCCATGTCCCGTGTGCCCATGGGCAGCGACGGCGGCGCTTGGGCGCTGGACCCGGAAACCAATCTGCACAGCCATTTCACCCCGCAAGGCGTCGGTGCCGACCTGATCGCCACGATTGAAGGTTTCAGCCGCCAGGACGTCGATGCCTACGCGCTGCATTCCCAGCAAAAGGCAGCGCGGGCGCGGGCCAACGGTTCGTTCAACAAATCACTGGTGCCGGTGCAGGATCAGAACGGCATCATCCTGCTCGATCACGATGAGTTCATCCGCGCCGAATCCACCCTGGAAGGACTGGGCAAGCTCAAGCCCAGCTTCGAGATGATGGGGCTGATGGGCTTTGACGCCACCGCGCTGCGCGTTTACAGCCAGGTCGAGCGGATCAACCACGTTCACACACCGGGCAACAGCTCCGGGATCGTCGATGGTGCCGCCCTGATGCTGATTGGCTCCGAGGCCAAGGGCCGTGCGCTGGGTCTGCAGCCTCGGGCGCGGATTGTCGCCACCGCAGTCACCAGCACCGACCCGACCATCATGCTCACCGGCCCGGCGCCGGCCACCCGCAAAGCACTGGCCAAGGCCGGGCTGCGGGTTGAAGACATCGATCTGTTCGAGGTCAACGAAGCCTTCGCCTCGGTGGTACTGAAATTCATCAAGGACATGGCCATCGACCCGGACAAGGTCAACGTCAACGGCGGTTCCATCGCCATGGGCCATCCGCTGGGCGCCACTGGCTGCGCCATTCTCGGCACGCTGCTCGATGAACTGGAAACCCGGCGTCTGCGCTATGGCCTCGCGACCCTGTGTGTCGGCGGCGGCATGGGCATTGCCACCATCATCGAACGCCTCTGAGCCCCGACCTTAAGGAACAAGTGACATGACTGAAGCCATTCGTTACGAAAAAGGTCAGGACCAGATCGTCGTCCTGACCATCGACATGCCGGGCCAGAGCGCCAACACCATGAACGCGGTCTATCGCGAGGCCATGGCCGCCTGCGTCGCCCGCCTGGTGGCCGAAAAGGACAGCATTGCCGGGGTCATCATCACCTCGGGCAAGAAAACCTTCTTTGCCGGCGGCGACCTCAATGAACTGATCAAGGTCGGCAAACCCGAGGCCAAGGCCTTTTACGACATGGTCCTGACGCTCAAAGGCCAGTTGCGTACCCTGGAAACCCTCGGCAAACCGGTGGTGGCCGCGATCAATGGCGCGGCGTTGGGCGGTGGCTGGGAAATCTGCCTCGCCTGCCATCACCGCGTCGCGCTGGACAATCCATCCGTGCAACTCGGCCTGCCGGAAGTCACCCTTGGCTTGCTGCCGGGCGGTGGCGGGGTAGTCCGTATGGTGCGCATGCTGGGCATTGAAAAAGCCTTGCCGTACCTGCTCGAAGGCAAGAAAGTCCGGCCGCAACAGGCCTTGCAAGCGGGTTTGATCGATGAACTGGCCGCAGATCGCGATGAATTGCTGAGCAAGGCGCGCGCCTGGATTATTGCCAATCCGGCCGCCGCACAGCGGTGGGACGTGAAGGGTTATCAGATACCCGGCGGCACGCCGTCGAACCCGAAAGTCGCGCAAATGCTCGCCATCGCACCGTCGATCCTGCGCAGCAAAACCCAGGGCTGCATGCCCGCGCCGGAGAAGATTCTCTGTGCCGCTGTCGAAGGCGCTCAAGTGGATTTCGACACCGCGCACCTGATCGAAACCCGCTATTTCACGGAACTGACCACCGGGCAAATTTCGAAAAACCTGATCGGCACCTTCTGGTTCCAGCTCAACGAGATCAACGCCGGCGGCTCGCGGCCCAAGGGGTTTGCACCTTGTGTCACGCAAAAAGTCGGCGTGCTGGGCGCCGGGATGATGGGCGCGGGCATCGCCTTTGTCAGCGCTTCGGCCGGCATTGAAGTGGTGCTCAAGGACATCAACCTCGCAGCAGCGGAGAAGGGCAAGGCCCACTCGGCGGCGCTGCTGGACAAGAAAGTCGCACGCGCCCAGATGCTCCCGCAACAGCGAGAGGCAATCCTGGCGCGGATCCACACCACCGAAAACGATGCCGACCTGGCCGGTTGCGACCTGATCATTGAAGCGGTATTCGAAGATCGCGAGCTGAAAGCCAAAGTCTCCTCGGCGGCACAAAAGGTCGTCGGCCCGGCCGCAGTGATCGCCTCCAACACCTCGACCTTGCCGATCAGCGGCCTGGCCACCGCCGTGCCGGATCAAACGAAGTTCATCGGTCTGCATTTCTTCAGCCCGGTGGAGAAAATGCCGCTGGTGGAAATCATCAAGGGCGCCAACACCAGCGACGAAACCCTGGCGCGCGGGTTCGATTTCGTCCTGCAAATCAAGAAGACGCCGATTGTGGTCAACGACAGCCGTGGTTTCTTCACTTCCCGGGTGTTTGGCACCTTCACCAACGAAGGCATCGCCATGCTCGGCGAAGGCGTGAGTGCACCGATGATCGAGACGGAAGCGCGCAAGGCCGGTATGCCTGTCGGGCCTCTGGCGATCTCCGACGAAGTTTCCCTCAGCCTCATGAGTCATATCCGCCAGCAGACCGCCAAAGACCTGCAAGCAGAAGGGAAACCGCTGATTGAGCACCCCGCGTTCGCCGTGATTGACTTGCTGCTCAACGAATACAAACGGCCCGGTAAAGCCGCAGGAGGCGGGTTCTACGAGTACCCGGTCGGTGGCCAGAAACATCTGTGGCCTGAGCTGAAAAGCCGTTTCGAGAAAGCCGACGGGCAGATTTCGCCAAAGGATGTGCGCGATCGCCTGCTGTTCGTGCAAGCCATCGAAACCGTGCGTTGTGTGGAGGAGGGTGTGCTGACCTCGACGGCGGACGCCAACGTCGGCTCGATCTTCGGTATCGGCTTCGCGGCCTGGACCGGTGGCGCGCTGCAGTTCATCAACCAGTACGGGGTGAAAGACTTCGTCGCCCGCGCCCAGTACCTGGCTCAGCAGTATGGCGAGCGTTTCGCGCCGCCTGCGTTATTGCTGGAGAAAGCGGCCAAAGGGGAGGCGTTCTAAGGGACGTATGACGCCTTCCGGGGCTTGCCTTGTCACCGTGTTTCGAGGCAGGCTCTGGGGTGTGCATTATTCCCATCACGTGTCAGGTATTTTTTATGTCGTTACGCATCTGCATTCTGGAAACCGACATCCTGCGTATATCAGGGTTACGGGCAGATGTTCCAGAATCTGTTTTCGCAGCAACCCATCGCTGCCGAGTTCACCGTGTACAACGTGATGCAGGGCGAGTACCCCAGTGACGATCTGACCTTCGATGCCTACCTCGTCACCGGCAGCAAGGCCGATTCCTTCGGCACCGATCCGTGGATCGAAACCCTGCGGGCCTACTTGCTGAAGCGTTATGAACGCGGCGACAAGTTGCTGGGCGTGTGCTTCGGCCATCAGTTGTTGGCGCTGCTGCTGGGCGGCAAGAGCGAACGAGCGACCCAAGGTTGGGGCGTCGGCACTCACAAATACAAACTCGCTGCCAAGGCGCCATGGATGAGTCCGGTGCGTGAAGAACTGACCTTGTTGATCAGCCACCAGGACCAGGTGACGTCGCTACCGGAAAACGCCACGGTTATCGCCTCGAGCGATTTCTGTCCGTTCGCCGCGTACCACATCAACGATCAGGTGCTGTGCTTCCAGGGGCACCCGGAGTTCATTCACGATTATTCCCGTGCGCTGTTGGAGATTCGACAGGAGGCACTGGGTCAGCAGGTTTATACGAAAGGTGTGGCGAGCCTTGAGCAAGAGCATCACGGCACGACCGTTGCGGAGTGGATGATGCGGTTTGTGGCGCATAAGCCAGAAGCTAAAGCGGTTTAAAACATTGCAGTGAATGTGTGGCGAGGGAGCAGGCGCCCTCGCCACACAAGCGTTTCAAAGCCACCCGGACTTTTTGAAACTCGCCCACAAACTCACACATCCCACCGCAATAAACCCCAGCACCGCGAAATACCCGTAATGCCAGGTCAACTCCGGCATGTTCTGGAAGTTCATCCCGTAAATCCCCGCCACCGCCGTCGGAAACGCCAGGATCGCCGCCCACGCCGCAAACTTGCGCTGCACAACGCTCTGCCGTGACGCCTCCAGCAACACACCGACCTCGATGGTCTGGCTGGCAATGTCCGCCAGGGTCGTCAGGTCTTCCATCTGCCGTGTGACGTGAATCTGCACATCGCGAAAGTACGGGCGCATGTTCTTGTCGATAAACGGAAAGCTCAGCTTCTGCAGTTCCTCACCGATCTCCACCATCGGCGCCGCATAACGCCGCAAGCGCAAGACGTCCCGGCGCAGGCCGTGCAGCTTCTGGATGTCATGTTCATTCAGCGCGCTGCACAACACATTGCGCTCCAGCTCATCGATCTCGGCATGGATCGCTTCGCCCACCGGCTGGTAGTTTTCAATCACGAAATCGAGGATGGCATAGAGGACGAAATCTTCCCCGTGCTCCAACAACAGCGGACGCGCCTCACAACGTTGGCGGACAAGGGCGTAGGACGCCGAATGACCGTTGCGCGCGGTAATGATGTAACCGTTGCCGGCAAAGATATGAGTCTCGATGAACTCCAGTTTGCCTTCATGCCGGACCGGTGAATACGTGACGATAAACAAGGCATCGCCGAAGGTTTCGAGCTTCGGTCGGCTGTGTTTTTCCAAGGCGTCTTCGATGGCCAGCTCGTGCAGGTTGAACTGGCGTTGCAGGTTGGTCAGTTCCTGCGCGTTCGGCTCTTCAAGGCCGATCCAGACAAAGTGGCCAGGCTTTGCTGCCCAGGCCGCGCCTTCGTCGAGGGTGATATTGGTGACTTTTTTACCGGCGCTATAAACCGCAGCAGCAACAACTCTACCCATGATTTTGGTTCACTTCTTATTAGCGCTTTTGATTAACAAAGACCCAGTGGCGAGCCGTGCTCAGCTTAGCCTTGTCTGCTGCTTGAGAGTCAATGAAATCTGCCGAGTTCGCCGGCAGAAGTTCACAGGCGAAAAAAACCCGCACTAGGCGGGTTTTATTGTCAAACGGCTTGGAGTTGCCGGTCCATCGACTCGATGCATTCGCGCATCTGCTCGCGGCACTGTGCCATCAGCCGGGGCATGTCATCCAGGCTCAATCCCGCCGTAGGAATTGCCGGCAGCGAGCGGATCAGAATTTTCCCACTGCGCCAGCGGTTCAATCGCATGTGTTTGACGTAACTGCTGACACACACCGGCACGATCGGCACGCCCGCGGCGATCGCCATCTGGAACGCGCCTTTCTTAAACGGCAGCAGATCTTCACCGAGGTTGCGCGTACCTTCGGGGAAGACCCAGATCGATGTGTCTTGATGCTGCAAGGTGTGCGTGGTGGTCAACATCGACTGGCGCGCCTTGTGCGCATTGCCGCGGTCGATCAACACATTGCCGGCCAGCCAGAACAACTGCCCGAACAGCGGCACCCACTTCAGGCTCTTTTTGCCGATGCATACGGTGCGGCGGGGCACCACGTTGCCGAACACAAACAGATCGTAGTTGGACTGGTGGTTGGCGATGATCACGCAGCTGTCGGGCTTATCCATCAACGGCCCGACATCGGCCTTCACCCGCAAACGCAAAATACACATCGCCGGCCAAGCATACAGGCGCGCGCACAACCGGCTGTTGTCCGGGTTGAACGGGCGGCACAGGCCCAGAATCACCCCAAGCACACCGGCCAAAATAAAGTGCAGGCCCATCAATAACATACGAAACGCAAACAGCATTTACAGGCCCCACCGGGACAAAAGGTGGCGCAGTGTACGGATGTGCACTGTTTTCGGCAATTGCCGCTATAGAGGAAGGAGATAGGCGATGTTTGTGCGCATGTTTCCGACTTGAGGGTCAGACGCGTGCTAGAGCGGTTGTTGATTTTTCAACAGCGTGCGTATGAAAAAGCCCGACACGTCGGTCGGGCTTTTCTGTGCAGACTGTCCGGGCTTAACCCATGTGTTCCTGATCCAGGATGATCGCGTTGTCCAGCGTATCCAGCAGCGCCTTGCGCACTTTCAGCTTGGTGTTCTTGTGCGCGGTCATGTTGATCTTCTTCAACTGACGCGCCGCCGCCAGCGCGGCACTTTGCAGCTCTTCGGCCGACACCACCAGGTCGAGGAAGCCGGCATCCACGGCGCTCTGTGGATTAAACATCTCACCGTTGATGACGGAGCGGTGGAACGCCGACTTGCGCAGACGATCACGCGCGATCTCGATACCGGCATGGTGCATGGTCATGCCGATCTGCACTTCGTTCAGGCCAATGCTGAACGGGCCGTCGACACCAATGCGGTAGTCCGCCGACAACAGCAGGAACGCGCCCTTGGCCACCGCATGCCCAGGGCACGCCACAATCACCGGGAATGGATGCGACAACAGACGACGGGCCAGCGTCGAGCCGGCCGTCACCAGCGCGACCGCTTCTTTCGGGCCGGACGTCATCACCTTCAAGTCATAACCGCCGGACAGAATCCCCGGCGTACCGGTAATGATCACCACTGCACGATCAGTCACCGCCTGATCCAGCGCAGCATTAAACGCAGCAATCACGTCCGGGGAAATGGCATTGACCTTGCCATTGCTCAAAGTCAGGGTCGCGATACCGTCTTCGAGATGGTAGGAAATCAGGTCGCTCATCTTGTGTTCCTTTTGTTTTTAATAGGCTGAAACCCTTTTATTTAAAGGGTTTTGTTGATTTCTTCGGGTTGGGTCTGTACAGCTTTTCTTTGTGTGGTGTCCACAAAGTGTCCACGGCTGCCAGCGAGAGGGTTCAAATTGACAACCTCCGCAAGGTGGCCGGGGCTGAAGTGGGCATAACGGATAGTCATTTCCAGTGTTGAATGTCCAAGCACCCGCTGCAATGTGAGGATGTCCCCGCCGTTCATCATGTAGTGACTGGCGAAGGTATGACGCAGGACATGCGTAACCTGGCCCTTTGGTAAGCCAAGGTCTAATTCGTTTACGACATCGGAAAAGGTGTACCAGGTTTCCCGGTAGGAAGACTTGAACGGCATAGATTCTGTAAGCAATTTCTCCAGCGCCGGTGAGATTGGAACCGTGCGGTTTTTGGCTGACTTCGTTCGAGTGAAGTGAATGCGACCGTCCCTCACTTGCCCTGGCTCCAGATTTGCCGCTTCTGCCCACCGTGCGCCAGTTGAAAGGCAGACGCGTGCGATGGCGCTAACGTCTGACTCGTCTTCGTCAAGTCGCGTCAGCAGCAGCGATATTTGATCGTTGGACAGATAGGCCATCTCGCTTTGATCGAACTTCAAGGCCCGGACCTTGGACAACGGGTTTTCCCCTGACCACTCCCCCAAGCGCTCCAGTTCATTGAACACAGCACGCAAGTAGCTCAGTTCGTGGTTTGCCGTGTTCGCTGTTATCGGCGTCGTGGCTCCGTTCCGTTTGCCATCTTCGTCTACTTTTGCGCGGCCCCATTTACCGGCGAGCCGATCTGATCGGTATTGGGTAAAGCTACTCGCGGTGAAGTCGGTAGCCCGAGGATCGCCCAGATTTTTGACCATGCGCTCAAGGAAGGCTAGGCATTTTTCACCTCTCTTGAGGTGGCAGCCGTGGAGCCTGAACCATAGAGAAACGAGGTCTGAAAGCCGGCGTTCGTCCTGTTTTGGCTTCTTTTCAAACTCGCCTTTGGCACCGTCCCCCATCAAGCGACGTTCGTAAACCATTGCTTCGTTTTTGGTTCGAAATTTTTTCCTAACACGTGCGCCTGCGCGGCCATCCGGCCGACAGTCCACGAGCCATTCACCAGACTCAAGCTTTTTTAATGACATAAGCCGCACACAAGTCGGATGGAAAAAAGGCTCACAGGACAATCCTTGTCAGAGGTTAGAGAGGGCTGATCTGGCCGCATTCTGGTGCTACGTCGCCGGTCATTAACCAAAGCGTGTATTTCTTGAAACGCGGGTGGTTGACGATCTTGAAAATGGGTGGGGCGCCCATTTCAGCAATGCCTGCCTCGTATTTTTTGTAGCTGCTGATGCTGATTTCCATCACCTCGCAGAACTCATTTTGAGTGAGCGCTTCCTTCGCCCTGATCGCCTTCAGCTTCGCTGGAATTTCCACGATGTCTCCCTTGACAAGTTCCATACATGGAACCAAGATAGTTCCATATCTGGAACTTTTTCAGAATATATACCCACGGAGAATACCAAATGCAGGTTGTAATCGACACGCCATACGTGACCCCAGATGAGTTTGCGCGTCGTGCTGGGCTCTCGGAGCGCTCTGTGCGTCACAAAATAGACCAAGGGATGATTCTGGTCAGGGAGAAAGAGCCGGGCCAAAAGAAAGGCACGGTTTTCATCAATATGGTCTACCTGGCTATGGAGGCGACGGAACAGGCCGAGCGTGTTCGGGGTGGGAAAAGTAAGAGCAAGACTGGCGAGCAGTAAGGGGTCAGGGAATGCAATTCGAAGACATCTATCGCCTGGAAGTGGTCGCCGCGTTGGAACATGACCACGAGCTGGATTTTAAGGACATTGGCAGTACCTACTTCCAAAAGGGAGTCTGCCCAGGTTGTAGCGAACGCACGCTGTACATTGCCCGCAAGCAGCCCTACCAACTCAAGTGCAACCGCCTGAATCAGTGCCAGTTCGAAGAAAAGACCCGCGAACGCTACAGCCATCTGTTCGAAAACCTCAGTGAACGGTTTCCGCGTACTGAGACAAATCCGAATGCTACAGCCGACGCTTACCTACAGCGTAATCGCGGTTTCGATATCAGCAAGATGAAAGGCTGGTACGAGCAAAGCCGACGCAAAATGAAGGATGACCAGTGGACGGACACAGTCCGTTTCCCGCTCTGCGACGGCTATTGGGAACGAATCATTGACGCGACGATGGTCACGGCCAATGGCGGGGACAAAGCCGGCATCAAGTACAAGATGTCCTACAAGGGAGGCGCTTGGGTTCCGCCAGGCATGTCGATCGAGCAAGGGGATACCGTCTATGTCGTTGAGGGCATCTTCCATGCGATCGCTTTGTTTCTGGCTGGCTACAAGGCCGTTGCGTCTATCTCAGCCAACAACTTTCCCTGGGACATCATCGAGGCTCACAAAGGTCTGAAGGTGCGCTGGATCATCGCCTTGGACGATGACGCGGCCGGCCACTCAGTTATTCCGAAGTACCGCAGCCAGTTGCTTGCCCGTGATGAACTGGCATGGGTAGCCCTTGCCGGCAACGACCGCGATTGGGACGACGTGTATCGCGACGGTCAGTTGAATGATCAATTTATGCAGGAGGCCAATTACCAGGGGCGCATCTTTGTTGCCGAGAGTCCTGCAAAAAAGGCTTATCTGCTGCACAAGAAAAAACCGCTCAACTTCTTCCTGCTGGACTTCGGCGAACGTCTGTACTCCGCCAAGGTGAACTCAGACCTGAACAAGCCACGGGAAGATGAAGAGGCGGTCCCTCGCGAGCAGCTTTTCTACAAATACTGCGACATCAAGCAGGTGGCCAACTGCGTGCCGCAGTTCGAATACATCCAGCGTGATGCGATCAGTGGTGACCAGCAGTTTTTCTTCCAATTCAACTTCCCCAACGCGGCGCAAAACTGCAAGGAACCGTTGGCACCGAACTCAATCGGTGATCCGCGGAGCTTCGCCAAATCGCTGCTGGAGCGCACCCCAGGCGGCAACTTCGAAGGCGGGGAAAAGGTCTTGGCCATGCTGCGCAGCAAGTGGCTGGATAACGCACTGACCGTCCGATCGTTGCCCTTCGTCGGCTACGACGCAGCCAGTAAGACCTACTGCTATCAGAAGTTTGGGTATCACAAGGGGCGTGAGTACATGGCCAACAATCACGGCTACCTGGAGATTGGAAAAGCGGGCCTAAAAACCTCGCTCAATAGCCTGGCCATCGTCCGCGGTTCTGATTTCGATCCGAGTTGGTTTTCTGACTTCTTTGCAGTGCATCACTTGAACGGGCTCGCCGTGTTGTCGTGGTGGACCGCGACGTTGTTCGTCCAGCAGATCCGCAGCAAACAAGAGTCCTGGTTATTTCTGGAGCTGACGGGGGACGCCGGTGCTGGCAAATCCAGCTTGCTGCGCTTCCTGTGGCGCTTGCTCGGGCGCTCCAACTATGAAGGCATCAAACCCAACAGCGACGGCGCCAGTGCCATTGGCCTGACCCGTGCGCTGTCCCAGGTCAGCAACTTTCCGGTGGTATTGATTGAGTCCGACAGCCAGAGCGTTGACGCCCAGGGCCGCACCGTTATCAGCCAGTACAACTGGGAAAAGTGGAAACCGCTGTTTGACCACAACGCCACGCTTCGCACGGTGGGGGTGAAGTCCTCGAGCAATGACACCGACAGTTTGATCTTCCTGGCCGCCTTGTGCATTTCGCAAAACGCCAGTGTTGAGGGCTCAGAAGCGATCCTGACCCGGATCGGCCACCTTCATGCAACCCGGGCACACCACACCCCGGCGTTGAAGGCGCTCGCCACCCGCTTGAACGGATTTCCTGTCGAACAGCTGTCGGGTTACCTGGGGCATTGCCTCGGGCAGGAATCAGCCTGGCTGCAGCGCTATTTCGATGCGTTCCCAATGTATGAGCAACGTCTGCAGGCCAATCCGGTGATTCAGCATCAACGGATTGTTCTCTGTCATGCGCAGATGATGGCTGCCGCGAAAGCCACTCAGGGATTGTTTCCCGACTGGGGTGACGACGCTTTGGAACAGGTCATCAAGCACATTGAGCGCCGCGCCGTCGATCGGCAACAACGCGTCAGTACCGAGAACCCAACGGCCGGACGCTTCTGGCAGATCTATCACTACCTCAATGAAAGAGTGGTTTCGATCAGCGACGAAGCTGGCGATCGTGAAGTCATTCAGGAAACGCTCAATCACAGCGCTGACAAAGACCTGATTGCTATCAACATCGAGCACTTCCACAACGCCTGTCGCCTTGCGGGCCAAGAAGTCATTCACGCGACACAACTGCACCGCGCACTGCCGCTCAGCACCTCACACACCTTTGTCGAGACTCGAAAAGTTCGCTCGGTCATTGAGAAGCGCTCGCTCAACTGCTGGCTGTTCCGGAAGGGGAGTAAATCCTGATGAAGGTCCTGTGGATAAAAAGGCGTGTAGGGGGGCAAACCAGTGTTTTTGAAGGAATGCGAGTGTGGCCACTCAATGGCCGGAATATCTGGAACATGAATATCTATAAGGAAAATATCTATAAAAAACATATAGATAAACAACATGCCCCATCAATCAAGACCGGAACACGCTGGATCACACCGGAACATCTTTCCGATCCCTGTTCCGCAAGTGTTCCACCAAGGCCATTTGCCGGAACACCTCGCCAGCCCTTGTAGATCAGGGCCTACAGCAGATTTCGAAGAAATCCCGTTCTGCGATGTTCCGGCTCTGGGTCGATAGCAGTGATCACCCTGAAAGCCCCGTAAACAGCGGGTTCGCCATTTTCAACTTTTAGTCGTTCTGGATGTTCCGGGGTACACCCGGGCACACGCGGTATTTTTTGGGCCAGGAGCCCGATTCAACCAGTAGAAAAGGGAGCAACACCATGCAGGTACAAGTCATCACCGGTGAGCAGCGCACCGGCAAAACCACCCGATTGCGAGCCATCCAAGCCGAATTGAAAGGCCTGGGGATCGAGGCGCCAATCATCGTCGGCGAACACTGCACAACCCCGTTCTTCATCACTCGAATTGCCGATCAGGCCATGGCCGGTAACAAGCAATTTCTGGCAGACGACTGCACCCGATTCCAGATCCAAGCCGTTATGGAATTGAAAGCGCGGGGCATTCACTCGGGTATTCCATCTGATTTCGTGGTGCACCTGGTGCGCCAGGCCTGAGGGGGAAAGTTGCAATGATTCTTCGCTACCGCGCGAACACTCTGCCCGGCCAGTTGCCGCTGCCGTCCGATTACGTGGCGCAGCGCACAGCCGAAGACCTAGCCGAACTGGCGGCCGCCGCACATTGGAGGGATCACCCAGAAGACGCCCCGACGTTTATCACCGTCGTGCACATGCAGGACGTTGACGGTGATGACTTGGGGTTGTTTGAAGTGCGCTGTGAACAGCGCCCGGTATTCACGGCGAGCCGATTGCGGCAAGCGTGAGAGAGACGGTGTCGAGGAGTTCGCACCTCCCCGACACCAACCACTACAAGAGGAGCAACACCATGCAAGCACAGCACCCGAGCAGCAGCAGCCACAAGGCTATCACACAGCCAGAGCAACGCCGCGGCACCATTAACACAACGCGTCCAATGGTGGCCGTCGCCGTGATCGGCGCGGCGCTGATTGGTTACCTGGTCCACAAGTCACCCGAAGCCCGAGAGCGCCTAGAAAACTTGGCAGACATGGCGCAAGCCTTGGGTGAATTATCTGATCGCGATGCCGCCGTAGTCGCGCAGTTGCTCGCCAAACCTTCGGAATCACAGGATGCATCCATATGCTAATCGACAGACAATTCATTGCCGTTTCGGACGACCAAGAGCAAAAGGCTCGCCAGCAACTGGAACTGCCGACTGACTTCCATTTAGTAGAGGCGACTCGATTGCTTCAACACGAAACCGGCAATGGCCTGGTGCAAATCCCGCTGCCTGGTGGGCAGGTCGTTGCAGCTTTCGAAACCGCTGATGGCCGCCGACGCTACGGCGTGATCAAAATTGATGGTTTGGTGTGTTGAGGTGCAAATAACTTAGCCGTTAACACTCCCATATCCTGAACGTAAAGGGCGCCTTGTAGGCGCCCTTTTTTAGAAGTCCGATGAATCAATGCTGAAAGGTCGGATTGTTAATACATTACAGTAGGTGCTATTTGGTTCTTCAGGATTTGTAGTGTGCCTGGTTTTGTGCGATATCATTATACTTAGCGTTATGGCGCCTTACGGTTTTAGTGTATTAGCGCTTTAACGTTTTTGTGTTAAGCGCTTCTGAAGGTAATGGGTGTTTGAAGAAGTTCTAAAGTGGGAGTTTGTACTTTTGTACTGGCTCTCTTGAAACCGCAAAGGCACAACCGCATACACCCCTAGCCCTAACAGACACGGGGCGAAGTCACGAATTTTCGCGTGCCTGCGGCCCCCATAAAAATAAAATGACCTATCTTGAAAGTTTTACAAGCATTAAAAAAAGCGCTTGACGATTCAAAAAGCCACTAACTAAACTTCGGCCCATCAAGACCCGCCAAACAGGAAGTTTTACAATGATGGACGCCGGACCAAAAAAAACAGAGCTGATCGATGAGGCGCATAGTCTCGGAAATAAGTTCATATTTTTGATGGGTGCGTCAGCCTCAGAGCTTCAGTTGTCTGAGCGCGCTAGAAATGGCTTTTTAGAAATGAGTGCTGATGTTATAAAACATTTCAGCGAATTTGAGATTAAGTTAAAAAACTATAGGGCGAGTTGAGTACCCAACTGATCGAATAGCTCGCGTTGTTGGGCGCGGGTAAGGTCGCGAAGTCGATCAAACACTAGGCGATCACACGATTGGGCAGAAGGGCTCAAGGTGTGAGAAAAAGTGAGGTTAGCAACCCACGTATGACCGCACGCCGCGTCACCACACTGGCAGTAAAGCTTGGCAAACTCTTTCGAAAGATCATCTCGCGAAGCGATTCGTCCTTTACTGCCACACTCTTTGCAATACACCCGCATAACGCCCCTTCCCCAAGGTTCCATGTAAGGCACTATTTTGCCACAGCAAGTAGTCCTTTACTCATTTCCTGTCCCTAATATCAGGGGGACTCCTCAACTGCTGGAGCCTCCCGCCAGCTAATCCACCGATCTGGTCTCAATGAGTCGTTGAGCTGATTGAATAACTGACAGATCGGGCGAATTTCATTGCTGGTGTACACGCGATCGATCTTTTCGATATCGCCAAAGCCCGCGTTGTTTTCCGGAATGATGCCCGCTAATGCGGGGTTCATCCGCCAGGCTGCGATCACGTCGTTACGCGTGATGTTCTTGACCTTTTCCAGTTCGTCTTTGGCCTGGAAGTCACCCACCGGAATGATTTGAATCGCCTTCTCGGTACCGCCCGGGATGTTCACGAACAGCGATCGAAAGTTACCCACACCCTTGCTTGCACTAATCTGATCGCGCAGCGATACCTCGTCTTCCTCGGTCAGGTTCGGGTCGTTGGTGTAGAAGATGTAGCCTGCGTGTGCGCCGTTGCTGTAGTAGCGCCGGCGAAAGAGGGTAGCGGCCTCATTGAGCAGCAGCGCCTGCATGCCGCCCAGGTACTCGGGCACGCCGTAGATGTTTTGTTCCACGTCGTAGTTCATGACGTGCTCAACCTCATCTTCGCTGAACTCCAGCTCCTTGCCGTCTTTCTGCAGCATCACAAACCCGCCGCCGACCTTCACCCGCATATTGATCGCCGGCAGGTGATCCATCTCCAGCACCTGGCCGAACGCATTGCGGTTACGGCGGAAATACGCTTCGCCGAACACCATGAAATCCAGCGCTGCACAGCTCATGGTCTTGATCGAGCAGCCTTTGGACGATACGAACTCACGCAGCAACAGGTTGCGTTTGAATCCCGGAATGGCGCCGTGGTGCGCGTTGGCGCGCAGCAGTTTGGCCAGGCCTTGGCGTGACACCGGCGGGGTGTAGGTTCGCCCGTCGTGAGTGGCGAACACGCCCAGGTAATGTCCGATGTTTTCGCTCAATACCTGTTCCGGCGCACCGAATGAAAAGGCCCGCATCGGACCGGTTTCCGGTGGTTGCTGCTGGTTTTTTGCTGGTTTGCCCATGTGTGCTTGATCCGCTGAAGGTGTATCGGCTGCGCCGCTGTTTGTTGGTGTTGAGGGGTTCATGAGCGAGGGCGTGCATGATCGCCCAGGCAATGTCGGCGTGGCCTGATGCGTCGGTGCGCGATGCGCTGTAGGTCACTTGACCACCGCCGGTGGTGCCACGCTTGATCGTCAGGAACGCCTGAGCGATATCGTTCCAGCCAGCATCCCACTCGATGCGGCTTCCTTGGATCGTGTCCTGCGCCTTGAGGACCAGAGTGTTTTTGGTCTCAAGGCTGTAGTGGATCGAGGTCGCACGCGGATAGAAGTCGCGCACCAGGTCGAACACGCCGTAACCGATACCGGTGGTGTCGATGCCAATGTGCTGCACGTTGAAGCGCTCGGTGAGTTTCTTGACCTGCTCGGCCTGGTACTTGAAGGACTGCCCACGCCAACTGTGCTTTTCCAGAATCCGAAACTTGCCGCCGTTCTCGAGCGGTGGGGCGATGACGACGCAACTGGCATCGTCGCGGGTGCGGCTCGGGTCGTAGCCGATCCAGACGGGGCTGTTGCCAAACGGACGCGGGTCGTCGGGGTCGTAGTCGGTCCACAACGACTGGTCGGAGTAGCAACGCTCCAGGTCTGCCAGGGAAAAAGCGCTTTGTGTGCTGTCGATGAACTTGCACATGAACAGCTGCTGAAATTTGTCTTCGTCGTACTCCAGCTGCAGCTGCTCGAGGTCGAACAGATCGCAGCCGCC
>LNAP01001781.1_pt1 | contig 22443 bp, 19 predicted proteins | sample 602601 | NCBI WGS metagenome assembly LNAP01 (sample SAMN02440304, study PRJNA202911) | soil metagenome | biome: Subtropical and temperate rainforests or woodlands; isolation source: soil samples (1 kg each in a 20% v/v slurry with milli Q water) were... ...
ACCCGCGGTCGCACCAGGCTGGCCGCTTCGCGCTTCTTGGCCGGCGGCTGCGGACCCCGCGCCAGTTCCATCAGCATCCGCAGCGCTTCCACCACCGAGCGCTGGCGCACCGGGCCGCGACCGATGGCGCCGAAGCGACATTCGCGATTGAGAATGCGGCCATCGCGCGAGGCTACGGCGAAATGGACCAGGCCGACCGGCTTGCCCGGCGTCGCCCCGCCGGGGCCGGCGATGCCGGTGATCGACACGGCGAGATCGACGCCGGCCTTTTCCAGCGCGCCGACCGCCATCTGGGTCGCAGTCTCCTTGCTGACCGCACCGAAGGTCGACAGCGTCGCCGCCCTGACGCCGAGCATCGCGCGCTTGGCGTCGTTGGAGTAGGTGACAAAGCCGCGGTCGATCACGTCGGACGAACCGGGAATGTCGGTCAGCGCCGCCGCGACCATGCCGCCGGTGCAGGATTCCGCAGTGGCGATCGTCAGCTTGCGGCTGCGGCAGAGATCCAGCAGCGCGCGGGACAAGGCTCGTGCGTCGCTGCCGCTCATGCTAGTCGCTCCAGGGCAGGCGGATGGTGGCGCTCGCCGTGGCAGCGATGCCTTCCTCGCGGCCGGTGAAGCCGAGCCGCTCGCTGGTGGTGGCTTTCACCGCCACGCGCGAGATCGCAACGCCGGTGATTTCGGCAATGCGCGCCCGCATCACGTCGCGCAGCGGACCGATCTTCGGCCGCTCGCAGATCATCGTCACTTCCAGATTCGCAACGCGTCCGCCAAGCGCGGTGACGCGGTCGATGGCGTATTTCAGGAACTTGTCGGAGGCGGCGCCCTTCCATTGCGGGTCGCTCGGCGGAAAGTGCGAGCCGATGTCGCCGTCCGCCAGCGCGCCGAGGATCGCATCGACCAGCGCATGCAGGCCGACATCGCCGTCTGAATGGGCGAGAAAGCCGCGCGTATGCGGCACCCGCACGCCGCAGATCATCAGGTGATCGCCGTCGCCGAACGCGTGCACGTCATAGCCAGTGCCCATGCGGATGTCGCCGAGCGCTGCAGCGAGGCGCGCTTCCTCGCGCACGAAATCTTCCGGTGTGGTGAGCTTCATGTTTGCAGGATCGCCTTCAAAGGTTGCCACCGTCAATCCCGCCCATTCGGCAAGTGCGGCGTCGTCGGTGAAATCGTCGCGACCCTCGCGCGCCGCACGACGATGCGCATCGAGAATCACGTCGAAGCGAAAGGCCTGCGGCGTCTGCGCGATGCGAAGCTGCGCGCGGTTCGGCGTGGCTTCGACATGGCCGGCATCGCCAACCTGTTTGATCGTGTCGGTGACGGCAATCGCGGGGACCGCCGCGCCGGTGATACCGGCGGCGGCGATCGCGCGCGAAATCAGGGCAGGGGTCACGAAGGGCCGTGCAGCGTCGTGGATCAACACGATGTCGGGCGGATTGCCGGCCAGCGCCTCAAGGCCGGCATGGACCGAAGCCTGCCGGCTGGCCCCGCCCTTTGCGGGACTATCGTACCGCAAGTGACCGACGGCCTCATTGAACATGGCCATGTCGTCGGGATTGAGGACGGGCTGAACGGCCGCAATATCCGGATGTGCACAGAACGGCTCCATCGCGCGGGCGATGACGGTACGTCCGGCAATCGAGCGATATTGCTTCGGTCCACCGGACCCGGCGCGCAACCCGCGTCCGGCAGCGACGATAATGGCGGCAGATCTTGTCGATTTCGTCATCAGGCTCAACTGATTAAGGGGTAAGCTGTGGGCGCACAGCCCTTACCATGCCGGACGGCAAAAACAGCATGATTCCCTTGGCGTGAACGAACAACCACGCATTGCTGCACTGCACTTGCAAAATCAGGCGACCTGTCTAAAGTGTAGGCATGAAGGTTGACTGCACAAGATATGTGCGCATGATGCATCTCGACCGCAACGCAGCGTGTACATGAAGGACGAGTAGGTCTGTGACCGCCCAGGAATTCTCAAACCCCAAGCCATTGCGCATTGGCGACATCGAAATCGCCAACCGGGTGGTTCTGGCACCCATGACGGGCATCACCGATGTCCCGTTCCGGCGGCAGGTCGCCGAACTCGGTGCCGGCCTCGTGGTCTCAGAGATGACGGCAAGCGCCGATCTCGTCAATGGCCGTCCGATGTCCGTGTTGCGCGTTGAGGCGACCGGGCTGGGCCCGCACGTGGTCCAGCTGGCCGGCTGCGAGGCTCGCTGGATGGCGGAGGGCGCCCGCATCGCCGAAGCCGGCGGCGCCGATATCATCGACATCAACATGGGCTGCCCGGCGCGCAAGGTCACCGGCGGTATCGGCCAGTCCGGCTCGGCGCTGATGCGCAACCTCGATCACGCGCTCACGCTGATCGACGCTACGGTGGCGGCGGTCAAGGCCCCGGTCACCTTGAAGATGCGGCTCGGCTGGGACGACAATTCACTGAATGCGCCGGAGCTGGCGCGCCGCGCCGAAGCTGCAGGCGTGCAGTTGATCACGGTGCATGGCCGTACCCGTTGCCAGTTTTACAAGGGCGAGGCGGATTGGGGCGCAGTCCGCGCGGTGCGCGATGCGATCGACATTCCGCTGATCGTCAACGGTGATGTCACCTCGTACGAGAAGGCACTGACCGCGCTGGAACTGTCCGGCGCCGATGCCGTGATGGTCGGCCGCGGCGCCTATGGGCGTCCCTGGGTGCCCGGCCAGATCGCCCGCCGCCTGCAGACCGGCATGGCGGAAGCCGAGCCCGCACTTGCCGTGCAACTGTCCTACATCCGCACACTCTACGACGAGATCCTCAGCCATTACGGCGTCCACGTCGGGCTGCGCCACGCACGAAAACATCTTGGCTGGTCGCTCGATGCCGCCGCGGCCACCAGCGACGCGCCGGCAGAAACGCTGAAGGCCTGGAAACAGAGAATTCAAACCGCCGAGGATCCGGCCGGGGTGCACCGTTCCCTTCACGATGCGTTTGACGACTTCGCATGGAGTGCTGCCGCATGACCGCTGTTGCAGAACACCGCCCCCCGATTTCCACCGATAGCGAGGCGATTCTCAACGCCTTGCCCAATCCGGTGCTGCTGATTGCACCGGACGGCAAGATCGTCGACGCCAACATGGCGGCTGAGTCGTTTTTCGAAATCTCGACCCAGTTCCTGCGGCGCCAATCTCTCAAGGAACTGGTGCCGTTCGGCAGCCCGCTGCTGGCACTGATCGATCAGGTCCGCGACTCGGGCTCGCCGGTCAACGAGTTCAAGGTCGATCTCGGCACGCCGCGGATCGGCCGCGACCGCCAGGTCGATCTTCACGTGGCGCCCTTGAGCGAGCGGCCTGGACATATCGTGGTGATGCTGCAGGAGCGCACCATCGCCGACAAGATGGACCGCCAGCTCACCCATCGTAGCGCCGCGCGCTCGGTGATCGCGCTGGCGGCGATGCTGGCCCACGAAATCAAGAACCCGCTGTCCGGCATTCGCGGCGCCGCGCAGCTGCTCGAGCAGGCCGCGTCGTCGGAAGACCGCATGCTGACGCGGCTGATCTGCGACGAGGCCGATCGCATCGTGACCCTGGTCGATCGCATGGAGGTGTTCGGCGACGATCGTCCGGTGGCACGCGGTCCGGTCAACATCCACTCCGTGCTCGACCATGTGAAGCGGCTCGCACAGTCGGGTTTCGCCCGCAACATCCGCTTCATCGAGGAATACGACCCGTCCTTGCCGCCGGTGCTGGCCAACCAGGACCAGCTCATCCAGGTGTTCCTCAACCTGGTGAAGAACGCCGCCGAGGCCGTCGCGGAACTCGGCAGCGATGGCGAGATCCAGCTCACCACCGCGTTCCGGCCCGGCGTTCGGCTGTCGGTGCCGGGCAAGAAGACCAGGGTGTCGCTGCCGCTGGAGTTCTGCGTCAAGGACAACGGCCCCGGCGTGCCGGAAGACCTGCTGCCGAACCTGTTTGACCCGTTCGTCACGACCAAGCCCACCGGAAGCGGCCTGGGTCTTGCATTGGTTGCCAAGATTGTCGGCGATCACGGCGGAATCATCGAATGCGAATCCCAGCCGCGGAAGACGATTTTCCGCGTCCTGCTGCCCATGTTCAACACCGCCAAAACCTTCGAACCGAGCAACGGCGACGTCCCGGCGACGTCGGCGCACACCTCACAAAAAGCAAGATGAGACATAACAATGCCCGCAGGTAGCATTCTGGTCGCGGATGACGACACCGCCATTCGCACCGTCCTGAATCAGGCCCTCTCGCGCGCCGGATATGAGGTTCGCCTGACCGGCAACGCCGCCACGCTGTGGCGCTGGGTCAGCCAGGGCGAGGGCGATCTGGTCATCACCGACGTGGTGATGCCCGACGAGAACGCCTTCGACCTGCTGCCGCGGATCAAGAAGATGCGGCCGAACCTGCCGGTCATCGTGATGAGCGCGCAGAACACCTTCATGACGGCGATCCGCGCCTCGGAGCGCGGCGCCTATGAGTATCTGCCCAAACCGTTCGACCTCAAGGAACTGATCGCCATCGTCGGCCGCGCGCTGGCCGAGCCCAAGGAGCGCGTCGCCAGCGTCGCCGATGACGGCGAATTCGATTCGATCCCGCTGGTCGGTCGTTCGCCCGCCATGCAGGAAATCTACCGGGTGCTGGCGCGGCTGATGCAGACCGACCTGACGGTGATGATCTCCGGCGAGTCCGGTACCGGCAAGGAACTGGTGGCGCGCGCGCTGCACGACTACGGCAAGCGCCGCAACGGCCCGTTCGTGGCGGTCAACATGGCCGCGATCCCGCGCGACCTCATCGAATCCGAACTGTTCGGCCATGAGCGCGGCGCCTTCACCGGCGCCAATACAAGGGCCTCCGGCCGGTTCGAGCAGGCCGAGGGCGGCACGTTGTTTCTGGACGAAATCGGCGACATGCCGATGGAGGCGCAGACCCGTCTGCTGCGGGTGCTGCAGCAGGGCGAATACACCACCGTCGGCGGTCGCACCCCGATCAAGACGGATGTTCGCATCGTTGCGGCCTCCAACAAGGACCTGCGGATTCTCATCCAGCAGGGCCTGTTCCGCGAGGATTTGTTCTTTCGTCTCAACGTTGTGCCGCTGCGTCTTCCTCCTTTACGCGAACGTATCGAGGACCTTCCGGATCTGATCCGGCACTTCTTCGCCATGGCTGAAAAGGATGGCTTGCCGCCGAAGAAGCTCGACGCCCTGGCACTGGAGCGCCTGAAGCAGCATCGCTGGCCTGGCAACGTTCGCGAACTGGAAAACCTCGCCCGACGGTTGGCCGCGCTGTATCCGCAGGACGTCATCACCGGTTCGGTGATCGACGGCGAACTGGCGCCCCCCGCGGTGGTGTCCGGGGGCAGCACCCAGAACGGCGTCGACAATCTCGGCGGCGCCGTCGAGGTCTATCTGTCCTCGCACTTCTCGAGTTTCCCGAACGGCGTGCCGCCGCCCGGCCTGTATCACCGCATCCTGCGCGAGATTGAGGTGCCGCTGCTCACCGCTGCCCTGGCGGCGACCCGTGGCAACCAGATCCGTGCTGCGGATCTGCTCGGCCTCAACCGCAACACGCTGCGCAAGAAGATTCGCGATCTGGACATCCAGGTCTATCGAACCGGCGGTTAGCACCCGCGCGCGCAGACCTGACCTCGCCTCGCTCCTGCGGGGCGAGGGAGGAACCCAAATCGAACAATTCCAGCTCCAGGCCGTGTGAAACCGCGTTGTTGCGTTTTCCGCGGCTTTCGCATGCCGTGGAATTGTCGTAATTGAGCAACATTGTTGTATGATTGCATCAGTACGTGTCGGGCTCGATCCCGCGACGACATGGCGTTCACGCTCACCAAAATCCGGAATGACCAGCGCAGACACGTCGCCCCCAGCGTTCGAACCATTGTCGGCTGAACCGCGCAAATGGACCCTGCGCCGGCTGTTGCCGCCGTTTGCCGTCGGCCTGGCGCTGCTGTCGGCCTTCCTGACCTTTGTCGTGCTGACCGGACTGACGCCGATCGCGCCGACCCACAACGTCGTCGTCACCTTCCTGCTGATCAACGCCACCGCCGTCTTTCTGCTGGTGATCATCATCGCCCGCGAAGTCTGGAAGGTAGTGCAGGCCCGCCGCCGCGGGCGCGCCGCCGCCCGGTTGCATGTCCAGATCGTCAGCCTGTTCTCGGTGATCGCGGTGATTCCCGCTGTGCTGGTCTCGATCGTCGCCAATGTGACCCTCGATCGAGGCCTCGACCGGCTGTTTTCGGGGCCGACTCGCGAGGTCATCCAGAATTCCCTGATCGTTGCCAACGCCTATCTGCACGAACACGCCCAGCTGATCCGGGGCGACATCCTGGGCATGGCCAACGACATCGCCCATGCGCGACCGCTGTTCGATCAGGACCGCGGCACCTTCCGCAGCCTGCTGACCGCCAGCGCCGCATCGCGCAACCTGCCGGGGGCGATGATCATCGACAAAGACCGCAACGTCCTCGAATCGGCGCAGACCGGGATCCGCCAGGATTTCACCACGCCGGCGGCTGACTTCCTTAAGAACGTCGATGAAACCGAGCCACAGATCGCGGTGTTCATCGAGGCCAATTACGTGGCCGCGGTGATCCGGCTGCGCGCCTTCGACGATACCTTCCTCTATGTGGCGCGGCTGCTCGACCCGCGGGTGGTGGCGCAACTGCGCCAGACCCAGGCGAGCGTCGCAGAATATGCCGACCTCGAATCCCGACGGCTAGGCATCCAGGTCGCCTTCGCCCTGATGTTCACGGTGATCGCGCTGACGGTGCTGATGTCGTCGGTGCTGATCGGGCTGAATTTTGCCAACTGGCTGGTGACGCCGATCCGCCGTCTGATGGGCGCCGCCAATGCGGTGTCGACCGGCGACCTGCACGTGCGGGTGCCGGTGATCCAGTCCGAAGGCGATCTGGCGCATCTCGGCGAGACCTTCAACAAGATGACCCAGGAGTTGCGGACCCAGCGCGACGAACTGGTGTCGGCCTCCGACGTCATCGACAGCCGCCGCCGCTTCATCGAGGCGGTGCTGTCCTCCGCCAGCGCCGGCATTATCGGCGTCGACGGGGCCAACAGCATCGGCATCCTCAACCGCTCGGCGGAAAAACTGATCGGCCATTCGGAGTCGGAGACCCTCGGCCATCCCCTGCACGAAATCATCCCCGAGCTCGACGAGATGATGCAGACCGTGCGCGAAGGCTCGCAGCGGCTGGTGCAGGGCCAGATCAACATCTCCCGCGGCGGCCAGGAGCGGGTGCTGTCGGTGCGGGTCAGCGCCGAACAGACCAGCCAGTCGCGCGACAGCTACATCATCACGCTGGACGACATCACCGAACTGGTGTCGGCGCAGCGCACGTCGGCCTGGGCCGACGTCGCCCGCCGCATCGCCCACGAGATCAAGAATCCGTTGACCCCGATCCAGTTGTCCGCGGAACGCATCCGCCGCAAATTCGGCAAGGTCATCATCGAAGACAAGCTGATCTTCGAACAATGCACCGACACCATCGTCCGCCAGGTCGATGACATCAGGCGCATGGTCGACGAATTCTCGCGCTTCGCACGGATGCCGAAACCGGTGATCGAGGGCGAGGACGTCGCCGATGCGGTGCGCCAGGTCGTATTTCTGATGCGGGTCGGCCATCCCGACATCGATATCGAGGCCGAAATCAAGGAAGAGCCGATGCGTGCGCGGTTCGATCGTCGGCTGATCTCGCAGGCACTGACCAACATCATCAAGAACGCCACCGAGGCCATCGAGGCGGTGCCACCGGAAACGCTCGGGAAAGGCCGCATTGAGGTCATCGCCGCGCGCGAGAACGAGGACATCGTCATCGACGTGATCGACAACGGCATCGGTCTGCCCACGGTGAGCCGGTCGCGGCTGCTGGAGCCCTATGTCACCACGCGCGAGAAGGGCACCGGCCTTGGTCTCGCCATCGTCGGGCGCGTTCTGGAGGACCATGGCGGGCGCATCGAACTCAACGATGCCTCCGACATCCGGCCCGGTGCCCGCGGCGCCTGGATGCGGCTGCGCTTTGCCATTTCCGGCCAGAAGCCCGATGCCGCAAACGCCGAACCAAAAGCCGCCCCGGGCAACGAACTCAAGACCGTCGCCGCGAGCGGCAACTGACCGAACGGACAAAGACAGAGCGCATCCCATGGCAAATGACATTCTCATCGTCGATGACGAGGCCGATATTCGCGATCTGGTGGCGGGCATCCTCGAGGACGAAGGCTTCACCACGCGTACCGCGCGCGATAGCGACAGCGCGCTGGCGGAAATCTCCAACCGCCGCCCCAACCTGGTGTTCCTCGACATCTGGCTGCAGGGCAGCAAGCTCGACGGCCTGCAGCTGCTCGAGCAGGTCAAGCGCGACCACGCCGAGATGCCTGTGGTGATGATCTCGGGCCACGGCAATATCGAGACTGCCGTCGCCGCCATCAAGCGCGGCGCCTATGACTTCATCGAAAAGCCGTTCAAGGCCGATCGCCTGATCCTGGTGGCGACGCGGGCGCTGGAAACCTCGCGGCTGAAACGCGAGGTCAAGGAACTCAAGCAACTCGCGCCGGTGGCGAGCTCGCTGACCGGCCGCTCGGCCGCCATGAACCAGTTGCGCCAGACCATCGACCGCGCCGCCAAGGCCAACAGCCGCATCCTGATCGTCGGCCCCTCCGGCGCCGGCAAGGAACTGGCGGCGCGCACGCTGCACAACGCGTCGCAGCGTGCCGAAGGACCGTTCGTTGTCATCAATGCCGCGGCGATCACGCCGGAGCGCATGGAGGTCGAACTGTTCGGCATCGAGCAGACCAACGGCGAACAGGCCCGCAAGGCCGGCGCGCTGGAGGAGGCCCATGGCGGCACGCTGTTCCTCGATGAGATCGGCGACCTGCCGCGCGAGACCCAGAACAAGATTCTGCGGGTGCTGGTCGACCAGACCTTTACGCGGGCAGGGGGGACTACCAAGGTCCATGTCGACGTCCGCATCATCTCCTCGACCGCGCGCAACCTCGAGGAGGAGATCGCCGAAGGGAGATTCCGCGAGGATCTCTATCACCGGCTCTCGGTGGTGCCGATCCGCGTGCCGCCGCTGTCCGAGCATCGCGAAGACATTCCGGAACTGATCGAATATTTCATGGAGCAGATTTCGGTGGCCACCGGGCTGCCGAAACGCCAGATCGGCCAGGATGCCATGGCGGTGCTGCAGTCGCATGTCTGGCCCGGCAACATCCGGCAGCTGCGCAACAACGTCGAGCGCGTGATGATTCTCGCCGGCGGCGGGCCGGAGGTGATCATCACGGCCGACATGCTGCCGCAGGATGTCGGCTCGATGGTGCCGTCGATGCCCACCAGCAACAATGGCGAGCACATCATGGGCCTTCCCTTGCGCGAGGCCCGCGAGGTGTTCGAGCGCGACTACCTGATCGCCCAGATCAGCCGCTTTTCCGGGAATATCTCGCGCACAGCGGAATTTGTCGGTATGGAACGCTCGGCCCTGCACCGCAAGCTCAAGGCGCTCGGCGTCGGCTAACTCATCTCTTCAACGCAATCCCTCAGCTATCAGGACAAACGATGTCGCGCATTGCCTATGTGAACGGTCACTATCAAAACCTGCGCGATGCCGCCGTGAATGTCGAAGACCGGGGCTACCAGTTCGCGGATGGCATCTATGAAGTCTGCGAGATCGTCGGCGGCAAGATGGTGGATTTTCCACGCCATATGGCCCGGATGCAGCGCTCGCTGCGCGAGCTGCGTATCGCCGAGGCGATGCCGCTGACGTCATTAAAGATCGTGATGCAGGAGGTGATCCGGCGCAACCGCATCAGCTACGGCATCGTCTATCTGCAGATCAGCCGCGGCGTCGCCCACCGCGATCACGGCTTCCCGTCGCCCGAGGTGAAGCCCAGCCTGGTCATCACCGCGAAGTCGCTCAATTTTGCCAAGAACCAGGCGCAGGCCGCGCGCGGCGTCAAGGTGATCACGACAGCCGAAAATCGCTGGCCGCGCGTCGACATCAAGACCGTCGGCCTGTTGCCGAACGTGCTGGCGCGTCAGGAAGCGCGCGACAAGGGCGCCTATGAGGCCTGGTATGTCGACGCCGACGGCTTTGTCACCGAGGGGGCCTCGTGCAACGCCTGGATCGTCACCAGGGATGGCAAGGTGGTCACCCGCACCGCCGAGAGCGGCATCCTGTCGGGAATCACCCGCGCCGTATTGATCGACGTGCTGGCCTCGCTGCAGCTCAAGCTGGAAGAGAGGAACTTCACGCCTGACGAGGCCTATCACGCGGCCGAGGCCTTCGTGTCGTCGGCGAGTCAGATCGTGATGCCGGTGGTCAGCATTGACGGCAACACCATCGGAGACGGCAAACCCGGAGCCATCGCCACACGTTTACGTGACGAGTTCCATCGCTTTTCGGCAATTTCCTGACAATTGCGCGCCTTTTAGGCGACCGCCATCGGAACTGGCTTGCCTAAGAAGCGCGCGTGCCTTCTAATCAATTCGTCGTGCTTCCGGAGGGGGATCTCAGGAATCGCGACGGCTAGGTGACGCTCCGGAGAGAGCTGCACCGGGTTTAAAAAAAACAAGCACAACAAACTGCGGGATTAAAAAAATGGCGGCAGACCGCGCACAAAATCTACAGGACACCTTCCTCAACCACGTACGCAAAACCAAGACGCCCCTGACGATCTTTCTGGTCAACGGAGTGAAGCTGCAGGGCATTGTCACATGGTTCGACAATTTCTGTTTGCTGCTACGGCGCGACGGTCACTCGCAGCTTGTGTACAAACACGCAATCTCGACCATCATGCCGGGCGCTCCGATCCAGCTGTTCGAAGGCGGCGAGGACGCACCAGCTTGAGATTAAACTGATTGGAACCCCGGAGCTTCGAAGGGGGCGCTGACCGTCCCGGATCAGCGCAAGGCGAACACAGCGGACGGGTGGTGGTCATCGGTCCGTACCTGCGTGAACGGCGCGGCGACGCCGAAGCGCAGGCGCAGAACCATGTCCGCAATGCCGATGCCAGGCTCGAGGAGGCGGTCGGTCTGGCGCGGGCCATCGACCTGACCATCGCCGAGGCGATCGTCGCGCCGCTCAGCCAGATCCGGCCGGCGACCTATCTCGGCAAGGGCAAGGTCGAGGAGATCCTCGGCCTCATCGCCGGCCACGACATCGAACTGGTGGTGATGGACTGCGCACTGTCGCCGATCCAGCAGCGCAATCTGGAAAAGGAATGGAATACCAAGGTGCTGGACCGCACCGGGTTGATTCTGGAAATTTTCGGCCGTCGCGCCAAGACCAAGGAAGGCGCGCTGCAGGTCGAACTCGCGCATCTCAACTATCAGCGCAGCCGGCTGGTGCGCTCCTGGACCCATCTGGAACGCCAGCGCGGCGGCTTCGGCTTCATGGGCGGTCCCGGCGAAACCCAGATCGAGGCCGATCGCCGCCTGATCGGCGATCGCATCACGCGCATCGAGAACGAGATCAAGAAGGTGCAGGCCACCCGCCGGCTGCACCGCGCCGGACGCCAGCGCGTGCCGTATCGCGTGGTGGCGCTGGTCGGCTACACCAATGCCGGCAAGTCGACGCTGTTCAACCGGCTGACCCGTGCCGAGGTCACCGCCGCCGACATGCTGTTCGCGACGCTGGACCCGACCCTGCGCGCGTTGACGCTGCCGCATGGCGGCAAGGCGATGCTGTCGGACACCGTCGGCTTCATCTCCAACCTGCCGACGCAGCTGGTCGCGGCGTTCCGCGCCACGCTGGAGGAGGTGCTGGAGGCCGACATCATCCTGCATGTCCGCGATATCTCCCATGAAGACGCCGATGCGCAGCAGAGCGACGTCGACAAGGTGCTGCAGCAGCTCGGCATCGACGCCGAGGCCGGCGGACGCATCCTCGAAGTCTGGAACAAGATCGACCGCTTCGACGCCGAGCAGCGCGAGAACCTCGCCAACATCGCGGCACGCCGCCCGCCGGAACGTCCGTGCTTTCTCGTCTCCGCGGAAACCGGGGAGGGCATTCCCGAATTGCTCAACGTGATCGAGGAGCGGCTGGCGGCGGCGCGGATCACGCTCGATCTCACCATCGCCGCCTCCGACGGCGCCGGGATCAGCTGGCTGCATCGCAATGCCGAGGTGCTGGCCAAGGAATTGCACGACGATCATTTCGACATGACCGTGCGCGTCGACGAGACCAAGCGCGATATCGTCATGAGCAAGTACCACGCGGTGCTGCATCCGGATGACGCGACGGCTTAGGTATCAAACGACTTAGAATAGCTCGCTGACAGCGCGGCTCTTTCTTCTCCCTCCCCCTTGCGGGGAGGGTGGCCGCGCGAAGCGCGGTCGGGTGGGGGTGCCCCAAACTCCGTCGCTCGTAGCACCCCCACCCCGGCCTCCACATCCGATGATGCTTTGCATCATCGCTCGTTCGGCCGACCCTCCACGCAAGGGGAGGGAATCCATCGGCATCGCGCACGACTCCAATTTGCAACCGCTACTCCGTCCCCTTCGCCTCATTCCACAACGCATCCATCTCTTCGAGCGTCGCGTCCTGCAGCGTGCGGTCCCTGGCCGCCAGCGCGCGCTCGATATACGCAAACCGCCGCTCGAACTTGGCATTGGTGCCGCGCAGCGCCAGTTCGGGATCGGCGTCGACATGGCGCGCCAGATTGACCACGGCGAACATGAGGTCGCCGGTCTCCGCCGCCATCTCGGTCTTGTCGCCGCGGTCCAGCGCAGCCTCGATCTCATCGGCTTCCTCGCGAATCTTCGCCAGCACCGCGCGCGGATCGTTCCAGTCGAAGCCGACGGTGGAGGCCTTGCGCTGCAGGGCCATTGCGCGTGACAGCGCCGGCTGGCCGGCCTTGACCCCCGCCAGCAGCGATGACGGCGCCGGTGCCGCGGGACGGCGCGCGGCGCGTTCGGCCTTCTCTTCGGCCTTGATGCGGTCCCAGACGCCCTTGACGTGGGACGGCGTCACGTTGCCGTCGGCGTCGGCGAACACATGCGGGTGCCGGCGGATCATTTTTCGTGTGATGGCTTCCACGACATCGCCAAAGGCGAAGGCATTCTGCTCCTCGGCCATGCGCGCGTGAAACACCACCTGCAGCAGCAGGTCGCCGAGTTCGTCGCAGAGATCGCCGAGATCGTTGTGCGCGATGGCGTCGACGACCTCATAGGCCTCCTCAATGGTGTAGGGGGCGATGGTCGCAAAGGTCTGTTCGAGGTCCCACGGGCAGCCGGTGCCGGGCGTGCGCAGGCGCGCCATGATCTCGATGAGGCCGGCAATGTCGCAGGAAGGGGTCATTGAAGCTCCAGACCGTAGGGCGGATTAGCCGGAGGCGTAATCCGCCGCGCCACCGCCACATGATCTCGGCTGGCGGCTACGCTTCGCTAACCCGCCCTACGCACGGACGCAACTTTCCCGCTGCCGCCCATGGTGCTAATGGCACGGTCATGACCGACGATCTCTCGCAACAAACCGCCCTGGTGCTGTTCTCCGGCGGCCAGGATTCCGCCACCTGCCTCGCCTGGGCGCTGGCGCGCTTCAGTCGCGTCGAAATGCTCGGCTTCAGCTACGGCCAGCGTCACCTGATCGAACTCGACAGCCGCGCCAAGCTGCTCGACGGGATCAAGGTGCTCAACGCCAGCTGGGCCGCCAAACTTGGCGATAGTCACACCCTCGATATCCCGACACTGAGCGTCATCAGTGACACCGCGCTGACCCGCGACGTCGCCATCGAGATGGGGGCAGGCGGCCTGCCCAACACGTTTGTCCCGGGCCGCAATCTGGTGTTCCTGACCTTCGCCGCGGCGCTGGCCTACCGGCGCGGGATCACCCACATCATCGGCGGCATGTGCGAGACCGATTATTCCGGCTATCCGGATTGCCGCCACGACACCATCCGCGCGCTGCAGACGGCCCTCAATCTCGGCATGGATCGCCAATTCGAACTTCACACGCCCCTGATGTGGCGCGACAAGGCGGCGACTTGGGCCTTGGCCCAGGAACTCGGTGGCGCCGGATTGGTCGACCTGATCCGCGAACACTCCCACACCTGCTATCTCGGCACCCGCGGCGCGCTGCACGACTGGGGCTATGGTTGCGGCAAATGCCCGGCCTGCGAGCTGCGCGCGAAGGGTTGGCGGGAATTCAAGGCGACGGAAGTGTAAGCTTCTCTCACGACACGCCGGCTTCCTTCACTCTCCCCAACGGGGAGAGGTGAAGGAAGCCGGCGCTCGTCTCAGTTTTTGTGAGTTACAGTCGCAAAATCCGCCGGTGTCAGCACGATGGGCTGGCCGTGCGGCGTGCGGTCGGCGGCATGGTCCCAGGCATCGCGGGTGCGATGCAGCGTCTCGGCCGAGGCGACGCCTTTTGTGGCGACCAGGCCTTCCAGAGTCGCCAGCCAATGCCGGTAATAGGTCTCGCCGGTGTCGGCGTCCCCGGCTGCCTGCGCGCGCTTGATCTCTGCGGCCAGCGCGGCTGCCCATTCGCTCCAGGTGAACAGGCCGCGCTCGTGCAGCGCCAGCGCCATGGCGAAGGCCTGGGCCTCCCAGGGTTCGCGGAACACCGGCCCGTCGGCATCGAGGGGAATGCCGGGCACGGCCGCCGTGGCGCGCTGCGCGGCCTGCGGATCCAGCGCCATCACAACGGCTCCAGATACGGCTCGAACGCGTCGATCGACACCTTCAGCGTCGGATCGCCGTCCGGGCCCCACAGCTCGGCACCATCGAACACCACGGTATAGAGCCATTGCGGGTTCTCGCCGGCGTCATTGGCTGCGCTATCGGGGAAAACGTGACAGCCGTGGTCGCGCTCGATCACGCCGACATGGCCACGCACGTAACGCGGCAGGCGCGTATGCGTCGCGGGATGGATGTTCCTGGCGCGGACGCGGTCGCCGTTCTTGAACTTCGCCGGCGCCGGGGCCGGGCGGCCGAATGCGCCGCGGGCCATGATACGTTCGACATCGTCGATCCTGAAGCTGCCCCGCTTCAGCGGCTTCGGCGGCGCCGACGCGTGGCCCGCCGCGATCTCGTCACGGGCGACATAGCCCTTGTCCACCAGCAGGTCTTCCAGACCCAGCAGCCATTTCTGATAGTAGCTGCTCGACAGGTAGACGTCCGGCGGCAGCATCTCGCGATAATAGCGCGAGGCATCGATGTTGAAGGCGCCGGCGGCACCCATGGCGCGCACCATGGCCAGCACACGCGATTCCCAGGCGGCATGAAACATCGGTTCGTTCGGCTCCGGCGCGACCTTGCCGAAGCCGTCCATGCCGCCCATGTCGTGAACGCCGTTCATGACGCGGCCCCCGGTATTTTCGCCAGGCCGGTGCCGATCATCGAATCCCGCGTCACCAGTTCGGCGAGCTGCGCCTCGCTAAAACCCTCGGTGCCTGCGGGGCGCATCGGCAGCACCAGGAAACGCGTCTCCGCGGTGGAATCCCACACCCGGATTTCGGTCTCCTTTGGCAGACTGACACCGAAATCCGCCAGCACGCCGCGCGGATCCTTGACGGCGCGCGAGCGATACGGCGCCGCCTTGTACCATACCGGCGGCAGCCCCAGCATTTCCCACGGGTAGCAGGAGCACAGCGTGCAGACGACCATGTTGTGGCGGGCGGGGGTGTTCTCGACCACCACCAGATGATCGCCGGTGCGGCTGACATGGCCGAGGGTGCCGACCGCCTTGCTGCCGTCCGCCAGCAAGGCCTGTTTGAACGCCGGATCGCTCCAGGCTCTGGCCACCACCAGCGCACCGTTGCGCGGGCCGATCCTGGTCTCGTAGGCCTGGATGATGGCGTCCAGCGCCGCCGGCTCGACATAGCCTTTCTCGGTCAGCACGGTCTCCAGCGCGCGCACGCGCAGCTCGGTCTCGGACAGCTCGGAATGCTGGTGCGGATGATCGTGGTCGTGATGATGCTCGCTCATGCCCGAAGATAAGCGCAACAAATACCGCGTGTCGAGGGCAGGGCTCTGCTAGGTCTCACCGTCATGACACACCCGAATCGCGTCGCGCGACACCTGGCGACATCGCTTGCCGTTGCCGCCGCCTGGCTGGCGCCGCACCATGCCCAGGCCGCCAACGGCGCCTATGCGGTGGACGCCGCCGACATCTCCGACCTCGGCTCGTGCAAGGTGGAGAGCTGGCTGTCGACAGCCACCAACACCGATTTTTCGGCGGTCGCCAATCCGTCCTGCGTGGTCGATATCATCAGGCCGGTCGAGCTCAGCGTGATGACCAGCCGGTTTCGCAGCGACGGCGACTGGGGCACCAGCGTCGCGCCCAAAGCCAAGATCAATCTGGTGCCGACCGGCATCGGCAAGTTCGGCGTCTCGGCGCTGGGGGGCGTGGCGTTCGACGCGCAGACCGGGCAGAACACCTCGATGTTCGGCGAGATCCCGCTGACCTGGCGGTTTTCCGAAGTGACGCGCATCAATCTCAATGCCGGCTGGCTGTGGGACCGCACGGTCGACCGCCATTACTTCACCTACGGCGCCGGCTTCGACTGGAAGCTCACCGACGTGTTCCAGTACACCATCGAAGTCTACGGGCAGGTGGGTCAGTCCGACATTCCGAGCGTCACGCGGCCGAAATTCCAGACCGGATTGCGCTATCGTCCCAACGATATCTTCTCGGTCGACGTGATCTACGGACACAACATCACCGGCGAGAATGCCGACTGGATCACGGTCGGCACGACGATCCGGTTTCCGGTGCCCGGCTCCGAACCGGTCAAGGGACGTCATCTATAGAAGATGATCGGCGACGCTTTGTCCCCGGCTGCGCGTCATTTGTTGCAAAAGCAAAATGGTTCCAAAGATATATATGTCGGAGACCGGGCGATAAATCTGGACAATCCGCCGATATAAGCGCGCTCTACATTCAGGCCTCGCGCGAAACAGCTCGCCGCCCGCGTCATGGTGGTCGCCGAAACAGGCGTTCCCGCGCAAGCCTTCCGAGATCAGATATGACTATCTTGCGCGAGTTGTTCGCCAGCCAGCCGCTGGTGGCGTTGTTCATTACGATTGCCCTCGGCTACTTCGTAGGCAAATTCAGGGTCCAGAAATTCGTGCTCGGCGGCATCGCCGGGACGCTGCTGGTCGGCGTGGTGATCGGCCAGATCGGCATCAACATCGACAACGGCATCAAGGCGATCTTCTTCGCGCTGTTCATCTATGCGGTCGGCTTTCAGGGCGGCCCGCAATTCTTCCATGCGCTCAATCGGCGCTCGCTCAACCAGTTGGTGTCCGCCTTCGTCATGTGTGCCGTCGGCCTGCTCTGCGTGCTCGGCGCCGCGTGGATGTTCGATCTCGATCGCGGCATGGCCGCTGGTCTGGCCGCCGGCGGCTTGACCCAGTCGGCGATCATCGGCACTGCCGGCGACGCCATCGCCAAGCTTGGGCTGTCCGCAGACCTCACCAGGATCATGCAGACCAACGTCGCGGTCGGTTATGCCGTCTGCTACATCTTCGGCTCGCTCGGCCCGATCATCATGGTCACATGGTTCTTCCCGACCATCATGAAATGGGACATCCGCAAGGAAGCTGTCGATCTGGCCAAGCAGATGTCGGGCGGCCACGCCGAGCTCGATCCCGGCCAGTTCAACGCCATCCGCAGCGTGGTGACGCGGTTCTACGCGATCGACGCACAGGGTAGGGCCGCCGGCAAGACCGTCATCGAGATCGACAAGATCATCACCGACGCGGCGGTCGAGGCGGTGTTTCGCGACAGCAAGACTGTCGACCTCACCGACGCGACAGTGCTGCAGGCCGGCGACAAGGTCGCTGTCACCGGCATGGTCGGGACCATGGGCACGGCCAGCGACCTGTTCGGCCCGGAAGTGACCGCGCCCGAAGGTTTTCAACTGGTCGAGGAAAATCGCGAGATCATCCTCACCAATCGCGCGCTCAGCGGCCGCACCGTGGCCGATATCCACGACCACGCCAATGTCGAAACCCGCCATGGCGTGTTCCTCACCGAGGTCAAGCGGATGGGCCTCGGCCTGCCGCTGCTCGGCAAGCTTGAGGTCAAGTCCGGCGACGAATTGCACTTCGTCGGCAGCCCCAGGGATCTCGACCGGGTGCAGGCGAAGATCGGCTACAAGATCAGCGCCGCGGCGATCACGGATTTTGTATTCTTTGGCATCGGCATGGCGATCGGCATCCTGATCGGCATGATCGAATTCCGCGTCTGGGGCGTGCCGGTGTCCATCGGGAGCGGCGGCGGCTGTCTGCTGTCGGGTCTGCTGTTCGGCTGGCTGCGCAGCGTGCATCCGAACTTCGCGGCGCTGCCGCTGGGGGCGTCAAACTTCCTGCGCGACTTCGGTCTTGCTGTGTTCGTCGGCATCGTCGGCATCACCGCCGGGCCGCAGGCGCTGGTGGCCATCAAGCAATCCGGCCTGACGCTGTTGTTCCTCGGCGTCGCGGTGACGCTGGTGCCGCAGATCGTCACGTTCTTCTTCTCTTACTACGTGCTGGGCATCCGCAATCCCATCGAGGCGTTGGCCTGCGTCGCCGGCGGCCGCAGCGCCAATCCGGCGTTTGCCGCGCTGCTCGAGAAAGCCGGCAACGCCACGCCGGTCGTGTCCTTCACGGTGACCTATGCCGTGGCCAACGTGTTCCTGACGCTGTGGGGGCCGATCATTGTCGGCATCATCACCAAGAACGCGACACCGTGAACCAGGATCAATGCATATGAACAAGCCAGAACAGGATTTCAGCAAGTTCGAAGGTCTCAGTCCGTTTGAACTCAAGGACAAGCTGATGGCGGTGGCGTCGTCCGACGCCCAGCGGCTGATGCTCAATGCGGGCAGGGGCAATCCCAACTTTCTCGCCACCCTGCCGCGCCGGGCGTTCCTCACCCTCGGCGAATTCGCCCTGCTGGAGGCGGAGCGCTCGTACTCCTATCTCGACAGCGGCTTCGGCGGCTTGCCCGAACTGCGCGGCATCGTGCAACGTTTCGAAGCCTATGCGACGCATAACACCAGTACAGATGGCATCAAGTTTCTGCGCTCGGCGATTTCCTTCGTGAAGGACCAGCTCGGCCTCGACCGCGAGGCATTCCTGTACGAAATGGTCGCCGCGTTTCTCGGCTGCAACTATCCGACGCCGCCACGGATGCTCGTGCACTGCGAGGAGATCGTCAAGGCGTACCTCGCCAAGGAGATGTTCGGCCCGCTGCGCTCCGAGGGCAAATTCGACGTGTTCGCCACCGAGGGCGGCACCGCGGCGATGACCTATATCTTCCAGAGCCTCAGCGTTAACAAGCTGATCGCGCCCGGTGACAAGATCGCCATCGCCACGCCGATTTTCTCGCCCTATCTGGAAATTCCGGTGCTGGCCGAATACGGCCTCGACGTCGTCGATGTCCGCATGGATGAGGCCTCCGACTGGCAGTTGTCGGACAAGGAGATGGCCAAGCTGCTGGATCCGGCGGTCAAGGTCTTCTTCCTGGTCAATCCCAGCAATCCGCCGTCGTCAAAACTGTCCGACGTGGTGCTCGACAAGCTGGCGACGCTGATCACCGACAAGCGGCCCGACCTGCTGGTGGTCACCGACGACGTCTACGGCACCTTCGCCGACGACTTTGTCTCGCTGTTCGCCAAATGCCCGCGCAATACGCTGTGCGTCTACTCCTTCTCGAAATTCTTCGGCGCGACCGGCTGGCGGCTCGGCGCCATCGCGCTTCACCAGGACAACGCCATCGACGCCGCGCTGGCGAAATTGCCGGAAGCCACGAAGAAACTGCTCGACAAGCGTTATGCCTCGCTGACCACCACGCCGCGCGAGCTGCGCTTCATCGACCGGCTGGTGGCGGACAGCCGGGCAGTGGCCCTCAACCACACCGCCGGTCTGTCGTTGCCGCAGCAGCTGCAGATGGCCTTGTTCGCGCTGAACGGGTTGATGGACCGCCAGGAGCAGTACAAGAACGCCGCCAAGCAGCTGATCCGCCAGCGCTACCAGACCCTGTACCGCAACATGGGCGTCGTGGCTCCGCACAAGCCGGACGATGTGAACTACTACACATTGATCGACCTGCAGGAGCTCGGCGGCAAGCTCTACGGGCCGGACTTCGAGCGCTGGTTCATCAAGGGCGACCTCGGCACGCGCTTCCTGTTCCGGCTCGCCGAGGAAACCGGCGTGGTGCTGCTGCCCGGCAAGGGATTTGAGGTGGTCGATACATCGGCCCGGGTGTCGCTCGCCAATCTCACCGACATCGAATATGCCGCCATCGGCCGATTCACCCGCAAGGTGCTCGATGAATACGCTGAGGACTCCAGGAAGGACCTGAAGGCCGCGCCGGTCAAGACGCCGGCGAAATAGGCGAGGGCACTGCCCGGCTCTTCGGCTCTGTGGCTGCTCTCCGTCGCTGCATCATCTGAGGATCCATTTCTCGACATTGCTGAACAGCAGGATGCTGCTGATGCGTCCGTGGTCGTCGAAATGCAGGACGTCGTAGCCGGTGAACCCCGGTTTGCCGTCGGCGTCGACGAACTGCCAGGTGGCCAGTGCATTGTTCTCCCAGCCGAGCATGGTGACCAATACGAACTTGGCGTTGGGAGTCCGCTGCTGAAAGCCCTCCAGGTGCCTGACTACGTCGTCCAGTCCGATGCGCGTTTGCATCGGGTTGGTGAAGACGATGTCGTCGGTCACGCTGTCATGAAGCAGGCGCCGCCGCTCCTCGTCGGAAACCGCGTACCACGCGGTCAGATAGCTTTCGTAGGTCGCGACGCGTTTGTCGGTCATGGTCTTTGGTCCTCGCTCGGTTCTGGTCGTGGGATTGTTGATGCCTTGCGCAGATGCGGGCGCAGAAGATGTCGCGATGGTGAGCGCGGCCGCAGCCGCCAGCAAACGCAGTTTTCCGGTCATGATGGGCTCCTTGAAGAAGACGTTGTCCGGCATTCAGTACGCGGGCGCTGAAGCTGTGGTGAGGTAATGATGCCGGGCAGGCGGCATGCGCCCGGCCCGATCCGCCGGGAAATACGACGGAGCATTGCCGCTTGATCGTCGCGCATGATAGTTGTTGTGCGATGATACCAATCGATCCCGACGTTTCCGTCGCGCAGTTGCGCTGTTTCATCGCGGTGGTCGAGGCAGGCTCCGTCGCGGATGCCGGTCGCCGGCTTGGCACATCGGCGGCGAGCGTTTCCAAGGCGATTGCGCGCCTCGAGGAAAACGTCGGCGCCCGGCTCCTGCATCGCTCGACCCATGCGCTGTCGCTCACCGAAGACGGGGAGGCGTTGCTCGAGCCGGCCCGTCAGGTCGTCCGTGCCGCGCGGCACTTTCAGGACGCCGCGGCCGACGCGGGCGGCGGTGCGGACAAGGGAATCGTCCGCGTCAGTGCGCCGGTTGCTTTCGTGCGCCACGTCCTTGCGCCGCTTGTGGCCGAGTTCGCCCGGGTTCACCCCGAGATCCGGCTGGATGTGCGCGCCAGCAACGAGATCGTCGACCTTGCCGAAGACGGCATCGATCTGGCGCTGCGCTCGGGACCGCTGGCCGGCGTGCCCGGTCACAGGCAGCAGGCCTGGTTCAGTTATCCCTGGGTCATCTGCGCCGCGCCGGACTATCTGACGCGGCGGCCGGCGCCGCGAACGCCCGATGAGATCGATGGTCACGATATCATCGGCTTCCGAAACCGCCGTACCGGACAGGTTCAAGGCTGGCCCATCAGGACGCCATCCGGACCCGCGGGCAAGCCATATCCGGCGGACGTCCGGTTCGCCTTCGATGACGGCGATGCCGTATGGAACGCCATGCTGGGCGGCGCCGGAATGGCCTGCGCGCCGCTCTGGCTCGCGGCGTCCGACCTGAGGTCGGGCCGGGCGATCGAGGTGCTCCGGGACTGGCGCGACAAGCCCGTGAGCACCTCGATGCTCCGGCGCGAGCGCGAACTGACCCCGGGCCGCGTTGCCGCGCTGATGGGCTACCTGAGAACGCGCGCGCCGCAGCTCGACGATCTCATGTGATCGCACGCACGGGACATGCGCACTTCGGTCCTCAGCGGCTGATCGGATATCCGGCTTCATCATGGCCGTGACTGTTGCCACACCGGACGGGGCCCGGGCAGCCCGTGGCAAGGCACGACAGTTTTGCCATCCGGTTACGGCGCGTCACGGGAGAGGCGGGCTGCCAGGCGCAAAGCCACAGCACGCCTGCACCCATTCGCAGACCCTATATCTCGGATTCGCATAAGGTATATTATGGAATATTTTATCCTGAGGTGTGACAGTGGTTTAGCTGGGGCGCCGGGATTTGCCGAGGCTTTGCTTCCGCAGCTTCCCGCAGCCAGCGGTCCGGACGGCCAAGCCGGACGGCCGTGGGCGGCGCCAGGCGGCTGCGACAACCACGGTGCTTCCGGGGCTCCGGTCAAGCCGGACGATGCGCGGCATCCGACGGGATGGCTGTCCGGCCACCAGCCAGACCTGAGCGG
>LNAP01006435.1_pt1 | contig 22440 bp, 16 predicted proteins | sample 602601 | NCBI WGS metagenome assembly LNAP01 (sample SAMN02440304, study PRJNA202911) | soil metagenome | biome: Subtropical and temperate rainforests or woodlands; isolation source: soil samples (1 kg each in a 20% v/v slurry with milli Q water) were... ...
CCAATCCTCGTTGATGACCACCGGCAACAACATTGCCAACGTCGACACCGCCGGGTACTCGCGCCAGCAAACAGTGCAGGGCACCAAAGCCTCTCAGCAGTTCGGCAACGTGTTCATCGGCACCGGCACAACGCTGGCCGATGTGCGTCGTGTGTACAACTCCTATCTCGATTCGCAATTGCGCACGGCGACTTCGCTCAACAGCGAAGCGTCCGCGTATCAGGCTCAGGCCACACCGCTGGACGCCACGCTTTCTGACACCAACACCGGCTTGACCGGCGTGCTGCAGAAGTTTTTCACCTCAATGCAAGGTGTTGCGACATCGGCGACTGACGACACGTCTCGGCAGTCGGTGGTAACCGCCGCGCAGTCCCTGGCCAGTCGTTTCAACTCCATCGCCAAGCAGTTGAACGACCAGAACACCAACCTCAACGGCAGCCTTTCGGACATGGCGTCGCAGGTGAACAAACTTGCCACCTCGATTGCCAACCTCAACCAGAAGATTTCCGAACTCTCCACTGGCAGCAGCCAGCCGAACGACCTGCTCGACTCCCGCAACGAAGCAGTGCGCCAGCTCTCCTCACTGGTCGGTGCGCAGGTCGTCGAGCACGGCAACAGCTACGACATCTACGTCGGTAGTGGCCAGCCATTGGTGCTCGGCAACACCACCAACACCCTGGAAACCGTGCCAAGCAAGGATGATCCGTCGCGCATGGCGCTGCAGATGAACCGTGGCTCCAGCACCATTGACATCACCTCGGTGGTCAGCGGCGGCGAAATCGGTGGATTGCTCTCTTACCGCAAGGAAGTGCTCGACCCTTCGCTCAATGAGCTGGGACGTGTGGCGCTGGTCGTGGCCGATCAGATGAACAGCCAGCAGGCGCAAGGCATCGACAAGAACGGTGACTTCGGTGCGGCGATCTTCAATAACATCAACAGTGCCGCGCTGATCAGCCAGCGCAGCATTGGCCAGGCAGGCAACAGCGCCGGTTCCGGCAACCTGGATGTCACCATCAAGGACACCGGCAAGCTGACCACCAGCGATTATCAGGTGACGTTCACCAGCGCGACCAACTATACGGTCACGCGCTCTGACGGCACCGCGATGGGCGCTTTCAGCACCACGACCACGCCAGCTCCGGTGATCGATGGGTTCAGCCTGTCGCTCAACGGCGGCGCGCTTAGCGCCGGTGACTCGTTCAAGGTGACGCCAACTCGTGGCGCGGCGAGCAGCATACAGGCGGTTCTGACCGACCCGAAAAAAATCGCCGCCGCGGCACCGTTGACCGGTGCGACCAGTGCCAATAATACCGGCACTTACACCCAGCCGACGCTGAGCAGCACCCTGGACATCTACAACCCGACGTCCCAGGCAGAAATGCAGACCGCGCTCAAGTACTCGACACCGGTCAAGCTGGTGTTCGGTGCCGCGAGCGGTGGCAGCCAGAGCTACAACATGGTCGATGCCAAAGGCAATTCGATCGGTACCGGAACCATTGTTCCGGGCCAGAGCAATACCCTGAACCTGAAAGTGGGCATGGTCGACAGCACTGGCGCTCCGATCATGGACAACACCGTTGTGCCGGCCGTGCAGAAGACGTTCACCGTGCAGACCAAGGTCGGCGGCACACCGACGACCGGCGAAAGCTTCACGATCAACCTGACCGGCGCAGCGTCTTCGGACAACCGCAACGCTCAAGCGCTTGCGGGGCTGCAAACCAAGCAGACCGTCGACACCGGCAGTGCGAGCAAGGGTATCAGCCTGACCGATGCCTACGGCAAACTGGTGACCAACGTCGGCACTAAGGCCGCGCAGGGCAAGTCCGACAGCGACGCCACCACGGCGATTCTGGCGAACGCCAAAGGTGCCCGTGATTCGGTGTCCGGGGTCGACCTGGATGAAGAAACCGGCAACCTGGTCAAATACCAGCAGTACTACACCGCCTCTTCGCAGATCATCAAAGCTGCGCAGGAAATTTTCAGCACGCTGATCAACAGCCTTTAAGGAGTCGTAATTCATGCGCATTTCCACCGCCCAGTATTACGAAATCACCGCTGCCAACTACCAGCGCAACTTCAACAAGGCGATCGCTACCAGCAACGAAGCCAGCAGCCTGATCCGCATCAACACCGCTGCCGATGATCCGATCGGTGCCGGTCGTTTGCTGCAGCTGGGTCAGCAGAGTGCGGCGCTTGATCAGTACGGCACCAACATCACCAATACCAGGAATGCGTTGACCTTGCAGGAAACGACCCTGAATTCCATCGGTACGGCTCTGCAGCGAGCGAAAGAACTGGCCCTCGCCGCGAGCAACGGCGTCAAGACCGACGCGGACCGCAAAGCCTATGCGTCGGAGTTGGGTCAGATCCAGCAACAAGTACTGGGCCTGATGAACTCCAAGGACGCGAACGGCAACTACCTGTTCTCCGGTTCGAAAACCGATACGGTGCCTTACTCGCAGAACTCGGACGGCAGCTTCACCTACAACGGTGACCAGACCAACATCAACCTCGGCATTGGCGACAGCATGTCAGTGGCTACCAATACCACTGGTTGGGATGCGTTCCAGCAGACCATCAATACCAGTCGGACCCAGACCACCATGACCGCTCCTGCGGTGGATGACGGTCGCGTGGTGCTGTCCAACGGTACGGTCGGCACCAGCTCTACCTACAATGCGAAGTTCGCCGGTGGCCAGCCCTATACCGTCAACTTTCTCAGCAGTACTCAATTGCAGATTACCGACGCACTCGGTAACGACGTGACTGCCGAAGCCAGCCAGAACGGTTTGATCAGCAATGCCAATGGTGCCAACCAGACAGTCAGTTTCCGTGGCGTTGACCTGAAGCTGAACATCAACCTCAAAACGGGTGATACCAACCCGGATGCGGTCATCGCCGGTCATAGCTTCACCTTGTCGGCCACGCCTGACAGTTTCAGCACTTCGCGTAGTCCCGGTAACACTTCGACCGCGGTCATCACTGGCTCCAGCGTGACGAACCAGACGAACTACGACAACGCCTTCCCGGCGGGCGGGGCGATCCTCAAGTTCACCAGCGCCACCAACTTCGATTTATACGCAGCACCGATTACTGCCGACAGTAGGCCGGTATCGTCGGGAACCGTGGTAGCTGGCAACGTCACCGCTGCTGGCGTGACCTTTGCCTTGGGCGGCGGAGCGCCGGCGACCGGTGACCAGTTCCTGATTCAGTCCAACAATCATCAGACCCAGAACGTGCTCGACACCCTGGGCCAGATGGTCACCGCGCTGAATACGCCGATCGATGGCAACCCAGTAGCCAAGCAACAGTTTCTGGGTGCCATAGAGACGGGTCTCGGTAACATCGACAGCGCTACCAACCAGATTGGCTCGGCCATCACCTCGATTGGTACTCGCGGTCAGTCGCTGGATGAGCAGAGCGCGACCAACGAGAGCTTGACCCTGGGGAACGCCACGTCTCAGTCGTCGATTCGTGACTCGGACCCTGCAGAAGTCATGACTCGCCTGACGTTGCAGCAGACCATGCTGCAGGCTGCACAACTGGCGTTCAGCAAGATTTCCCAGTTGGGTCTGTTCAACAAAATCTAACGGTGATCGGGCGCGCAGGCGCCCGATTGCCTTGCCCTTTCAGTATTTATCGTCTTTTTTGCGGTTTCAAAGGGCTCGCTTTTCTGGGCGAGCTCACGCCGCCTGTGAGCCCGCCGTGAATTCACTCCCGCTAGTCAGCCTGGTTATTCCAGCCTTCAATCCACGCTTTTTCGCACGTGCCTTGCACACGGCTGTGAGTCAGGGCTATGGCAATCTGGAGATCATTGTCTGCGATGACAGTCGCGGCCATGAGGTTGAGGACATCGTCGCTTCGGTGATCGAGCAGGGCGCGTGCGTGCGCTACGTGCGCAACCCACAAACCCTGGGATTGGTGGGCAATCTGCATGCTTGCCTGGAACAGGCGCAAGGCGAGTACATCAAGTTTCTTTGTGATGACGACCAGTTGTTCTCCTCCTGCATCGAGCGCCAGGCTCAGCTGCTTATCGACTGTGCAGACGTCAACCTGGTCATGGCGCAACGGCTGTTTTGGGATGCCGACGATATTATGCTGCCTTCGCGCCTCGAAAATACCCCGCTTTCTCCGGTGTGCGGGGTGTTCAAGGGCGACGACCTGCTGGCGATTTTCGAAAACTTCCCGGCCAACATCCTCGGTGGCTTCAGCAACGCACTGTTCCGTCGGGCAGATCTGCTCGAACTGTTGCCTGCATTGACTCAGCCAGGTCATTGTTTTGTCGCGACGCTCGATTTTGCCTTGTACGTGTGCCTAATGCGGCGTGGCAATGTGGCGGTGTCCAATCACGTGCTCAGCGTCGAGCGCCTGTACCCGGAACGTTTGAGCAACCAGCAATCGATGAAGGATGCGGCGCAAGTCGAGCAGCAATGGCTGTCGCAGATGCTCAAGGCACGTAGCGGCGAATCTGCGCCGGCTCCGGGCTGGGTTCGCTACGTACCGTTGACCAGGGTCGCCGAGTCACCGCGGGTTTGGGACGAGTTGCCTCTTAGCCGGACTCTGGGTACCAAGCAGACCACCCAGGATTGGCATGTCGGTATCGCCAGCGTCAGTTTCTCCGAACTCTATGCGCAGTGGCTCGAGTGCCGTCTTCTGACCGACGGCCAGCGGCGCCTGTTGCCGAACACACTGACCGCTTGGCCAAGCGTGCCGAAAATCGTTCCGGTCATCATTGATGAAGACGGCAGTCGTTCGGCGCTGGAGCTCACTCTGCAATCGCTCGCCGCGCAGGATTACCCGCCTGAGCTGACCCTGGTTTTATCGACTTCCTGCACGCAAGCCGAGCTGGATGAGCGGGTATTCCGTTTGCCGCTGCAAGACGACTGGCAGCAGCAGATCAACGATTTGTTACCGCAATTGGCAGGCGCTGACTGGTTCTATCTGTTGCGAGCTGGTGATCGTCTGGTGGTGCCGGCCCTGTTGGTGATGGCGGAGCGTATTGCCCTCACGCCCACACTGAAGTGCCTGTACAGCGACGAAGGTGGGCTGCGCCTGGGCGAATCCGCAGAGCCTGCATTCAAGCCCGATTTCAACCTCGATCTGATGCGCAGCTACCCTTATGTCGGACGGGCCCTGGCATTTGAGCGTGATCGTTTTCTGAGCGTGGGCGGTTTCAATTCGGAGTTCGCAGAGCTGGCGCCTCACGATGTGCTGTGGCGCATGGTCGAGAATGACGGCACTCAAGCCGTCGGTCATATTGCGGAAATTTTACTGGAGTCATCGCTGGACCTGGCCAAGTGGTTGTCGCAGCCGCAGGTGCTGGACATCAACCCTCTTTTGCTCGAAGCGCACCTGCAGCGCCTAGGTATCGCCCACGAGATTCGCCCTGGCAGTTCGACGATACTCAATCGTATCGATTACCTGCATGGTGATCGCCCGCTGGTGTCGATCATCATCGTCAGCAAGGATCAAATCAGCGCCTTGCAGCGCTGCGTCGAGAGCCTGCTGGAGAAGACTGGCTACGGCGAATACGAGTTGCTGCTGGTGGACAATGGCAGTGAAAGTGTGGACGCGCGCACCTGGTTCGATGGCATGGCGCAACTGGATCGTCAGCGGATTCGTGTCCTGAGCTATGGGCAGCAGGGGAGTGCGGCGGCGGTGCGCAACTTCGCCGTGAGTCAGGCCGCTGGCGACTATGTCCTGATGCTCAACCCTTACGCTGTTATCACCCAGGCTGACTGGCTGGCCGAGTTGCTCAATCACGCGCAGCGTCCGGAAGTCGGCGTGGTCGGAGCCAAGCTATTCAACCCCGATGGTCGAGTAGTGCATGCCGGCCTGATCCTTGGCTTGCAAGGCCCGGCCGGGATGCCGTTTTATGGTGAGTCGCTGCAGGCAGCCGGTTACATGTTCCGGTTACAGGTTGCCCATGATTTCAGTGCCGTTGGCGGTGATTGCCTGATGGTGCGCAAGGCGGTTTTTGATGCAGTCGGCGGCCTGGATGAGCAAGACCTGGCGCAGTCTCTCAACGAAGTTGATCTGTGTTTGCGCATCGGCCAGGAAGGTTATCTGGTAGTTTGGACGCCTTACGCTCAGCTGGCGTTGGGGGCGCAACCGGTCGTGGCGGCGCTGGAAGGCGATCAGGCTCGTAGCGAACAGGAACAAGAGGTTTTCTATAAGCGCTGGCTGCCGATCGTTGCCCGTGATCCAGCCTACAATCCCAACCTGGCGCTGCAGGGACTGGCGGTTGCAAGCTTCAGTCTTGAGCCGGGTCTGCGATCCGGTTGGAGCCCGTTCTCCAAGACTCAATTGCCGAAGGTTCTCGCGTTGCCGGTCAATGCGTCCGCTATTGGTCATTATCGAGTGACTCAGCCGCTGATTGAACTGGAGGCGGCAGGCAGGGCGCACGGGCGCATTCACTACAACCTGCCAACCATCATTGAGGTCGAGCGTCATTCGCCTGACGTGATCATCCTGCAGGGTCGCTATTCCGAAGGGCCAATCAACGAAATTCCTAGCCTGCAAAAATACTCCGGCGCGCGACGCATCTACGAGCTGGATGACTTCGTGATCAACGTCCCGCATCGCAACGCGCATATTCGCAACATGCCGGGCAAGGACGAGATGGAGAAACTGGTGCGACGCGCGATCGGCATGTGCGATCGCGTGGTGGTTTCCACAGAGTCGCTGGGCAATGCGTTGTCGGACATGCATCACGATATTCGGGTCGTGCCGAATATGTTGGCGGCACACCTGTGGCCCAACCTTCGCAGTCAGCGCCGCACTTCGAAAAAACCTCGGGTCGGTTGGGGGGGCGGCACCAGTCACCATGGCGATCTGGCGGTGATCGCCGATGTGGTTCGCGAGCTGGCCAATGAAGTCGACTGGGTGTTCTTCGGCATGTGCCCGGATGAATTGCGTCCGTACATGCATGAGTTCCATGGGGTGATCGGGCTGGATGCGTATCCGGCCAAACTGGCGAGTCTGAATCTGGATCTGGCGCTAGCTCCACTGGAGTTCCATATCTTCAACGACTGCAAGAGCAACCTGCGCTTGCTCGAGTACGGCGCCTGCGGTTATCCGGTGATCTGCACCGACACCGCTGCCTATCGGGGTTACCTGCCTTGCACTCGTGTGATGACCAACACCACCGATGAGTGGCTGCAGGCTATTCGCATGCACCTGTCCGACCCGGATGCCAGTTACCGTATGGGCGATGAATTGCGTGAGGCGGTGTTGCGCGACTACATGCTGCGCGGGGATAACCTGCGGTACTGGGAGCATGGCTGGTTGGAAGACTGAAAATAAACCGCCTTTAGCCGCCAGGCTGCTATCGATTCGGCCCCGGCTCGGACGAAGCTGTCGTCATCACAACCGTTCAATGAGGCATGTTCGGGCTATCCGTGACCGCCTGGCGGCCTTCAGCAGCCAGGCGGCAGCTACGACAGACTTTCCCGTTTCGGGCAATCCGAGATGGCGCGCTTCCTGCAGGTCTCCCCAATATCGCCATAAATCGTGCATTTTCGGCGCGGCCATAAGGCTGTGTGTCTGGCTTGAAGCGTTGCACTTCAGGTCCGAGCCAATTCTCTGGCACATCAATGGGCAGTGAGTGGGACAAGTTTCACCACTCCGCCGTTGTGGCAAAAACATCATTGTTAAGTTCATCGGGCGATTCGCCGATTCTGGGGACACGTTATGCAAGGCAAGTACGGTTCTGAACACGCTTTACCACTGAACGAGCAGTTGACGGTGGTGTTGATCACCCACAACAGGCCCGCATTCTTGCGCAGGGCGCTGCAGTTCTACAGTCCCTTGCCTTGCCGGATCATTGTGTTGGACTCCTCGACCCAGGCAAGCGAGGGGATTGCCGACGCTTTTCCGAACGTCGATTATCTGCACCTGCCACAGTTTGGCTACTGGGATGCCCAGGCCAAGGTCGTCTACGGCATCGATCAGGTCACTACACCGTATATCGTGTTTGCCGCGGACGATGATTTCCTCGTGCATGAGTCACTGAAAGAGTCGGTGGCGTTTCTGGAGGCGAATCAGGACTACGGCATGTGCCATGGCTACTGCCTGATGTACCTGGCACTGGCAGGTAGCGTGACCTACTACCGCCGTGACAAGAAAGTCTGCGAAGACTATTCGTCCGAGCGGGCTCAGGATCGTGTGCTGGACTTCATGGGCCAGTTCATTCCGCCCTTCTATGCCGTTCACCGTACCTCGCTGTTTCGCGACTGGTATGCGGCGATGCCCCATGACGCGAAGTTCGAGTGGCAGGAAATCGGCCACTCGTACTACATGCTGGCCCGCGCCAAGGCACGGATTCTGCCGATACCGTACGTGGTGCGTGAGATCAACTACATGCAGTCGGAGCACAAGACCGATGTGTATCACTCGCTCACCTTCGCCGATGCCAAGTCAGTGGCTGAGCGCGAGGCTTTTGCCGAGTTCCTGGCGGCGCTGCCCACCGAGATTACTGAGCTGGAGCCGGAGCAGGGTAAACAATTCGCGCTCCAGTGTTTCGAAGCGATGGCCGACAGCCTGAGAACGGGGAAGGCGCTGGCGGCCGAAATCATTTTCGACTCCCACTGGAACAGCGCCTTGAAAGTGCCAGAGCGACGTTTCGCGCCCAAGCAGTACGTCGAAATGCCCTTTTATAACCAGACCTTTTTCGATCAGTTGACCCATATCGAGTTTCTGCTCCATGCGATGCCAGCCGGACGTGTTCAGCTACAGCAGCTTGAAGGAGTGTGGACCCATCAGTACAACTTGATGCGTGCACGCAACAACGATACACCTGAGAGTGTCGTCGACCGTCTGTGGCGTGCCCACGATCTCAATATGTTCAACCGGCACCTGATTCAGTGCCTGGTGGACCAGTTGCAAGGTCTTGGCGAGGAAGAAGAGGCTCAAGGGATGATCGCGTGGGCCGAGCGTCTGGATACGCTCCCGCCTCAGCTCATCCGCCAGACATTCGATTCCACGCAATCCGGGCGTTTAATCAAGTGGCTGGAGGCACGAGAGCCGGACGCTGTTCAGCGAGAGGCCATCGCCCGGCATCTGGCGGCCCACCAGGGCGGTCCGCAGTTCGGCATCCTGATCCTGGACCTGGAGAACGATGTCGGCAAATTGCAGGTGACCCTCGACAGTCTTCTGGAGGGGCACTGCAAGGCGTTCAAGATCGTGGTCTTCACCTCTGGCGAACCGTTGGCGGCGACCACGGCGCAAAACACCCTGCACTTTGTCCGGGTCACCCAAGGCAATTACGTCGACAAACTGAATCAGGTCGCTCGGCAGTCGACTTGCGACTGGTTGTTGCTGGCAGAAGTGGATGACGAGTTCACCGCCGGCGGTTTGTTGCGAGCGAGCCTTGAACTGTTGGAGGCGCCGCAATGCCGTGCGGTGGCGACAGATGAAATCCAGCGTCAGGCCAATGGTTCATTGGTGGATGTGTTCCGACCGGGCTTCAACCTTGACCTGCTGCAAAGTTTCCCGGCGTTGATGTCACGCCATTGGCTGATACGCCGTGAGGTGCTGGTAGAAGCTGGCGGTTATTCTGCGGACTTCAGTAAGGCGCTGGAGTTCGATTTGCTGCTGCGGGTGATCGAACAGGGCGGAATGTCGGGGCTGGCTCATCTGGATGAGCCGCTGCTGATCAGTTCAGCGGTGGTCGTGGAAGATAACGCCCATGAGCGTCAGGCCTTGATTCGGCACCTCGCGACGCGGGGCTACAAAGCCCAGGTGACCTCGCCGGTGCCGGGCACCTACCACATCGATTATCGCCGCACCGAGCGGCCGCTGGTGTCGATCATCCTGCTTGTCCAGGACAACTTGCCGGTCTTGCAACGCTGCCTGGCCAGCGTGCTGCAGAGAACCCGCTATACCCACTATGAGGTGCTGATCGCGGATAACCAGAGCCAGTCGTCCGCTGTCGCGGCCTGGCTGGACAGCCAGGAGCAACAGGTAGGTAACGTGCGTGTACTCAGGACTGACCGTCGCCTCAGTGCGTCGGCCTTGCACAACGCCGCCTGCCAACAGGCCCGGGGCGAATACCTGGTGCTGCTGGCGGCCGACAGCGAAGTGGTCAATCCGAACTGGATCGAGTCCTTGCTCAACCAGGCTCAGCGCCCGGAAGTCGGCGGCGCGAAGCTGTTCGATTCTGACACCCAGGTGTCCCAGGCCGGACTGATCCTCGGCCTGAACGGCGGCGTTGGTTCACCTTTCATTGGTGAAGACAAAGATGCCAAGGGTTATATGCACCGCCTGGTGGTGGAGCAGAATTATTCGGCGGTTTCCTCGGTGTGCATGATGATTCGTAAAGAGATTTACGAGGCAGTCGGCGGCCTGGATGAAGACGCCTTCGCCGAAGCCTTCAGTGATGTCGATTTGTGCCTGAAAGTGGGCCAGGCCGGTTATCTGACGGTCTGGACGCCACTCGTACAGGTCTTCCATTCGGGCGAGCTTCCAGACGCGCCGCAAGCGCTTGCTGCGCTTCGTCAGAAGTGGGCCGCTGCGTTCGAGTATGACCAGGCGTACAACAAGAACCTTGTATCGACCGGCAAGGCTTTTACGCTCGGTGAGGTGTCCGGTGTGGATTGGGCGCAGTTACTGGTTTAAGTCTGGTTGATCGTTAAAAGGAGTCACGGCATGTTCAATCTCATCTCCAAGCCCGTGGATCCGCTCGCGGTTCCACGCGCGGAACCGCGTTTATGATTCCTTATCAGATCCCCTATGGATGCCAGAGTATCGATCAGTCGGACATCGACGCGGTGGTGGCGGTACTCAAGTCTCCCTGGTTGACCCAGGGACCGACCATCGAGCGCTTTGAAACCGCAGTGGCCGAACGTTGTCAGGCCGACTTTGCGGTCGCCGTGTGCAATGCCACGGCGGCCTTGCACATTGCCTGTCTGGCGGCGGGCCTGGGGCCGGGTGATCGCCTCTGGACCAGTCCCAATACCTTTGTGGCGTCCGCTAACTGCGGGCGTTACTGCGGCGCCGAAGTAGATTTCGTCGACATCGATCCACTGACGTTGAACCTCGACGCGGGGCTGCTGGCACAAAAACTGGAGGCCGCCGAGCGAGTGGGGCAATTGCCTAAAGTGGTCATTGCGGTGGCTTTTTCTGGCCAGAGTTGCGATATGCACACCATTGCTGCGCTCTCCGAGCGCTACGGCTTCACCTTGATCGAGGACGCTGCCCATGCGATAGGCGCTTCTTACCTGGGGCGGCCGGTGGGTTGTGGCGCTTATGCAGCGATGACGATCTTCAGTTTCCATCCGGTCAAGATCGTGACCTCGGCGGAGGGCGGGATGGTCCTGACCAATGATCCGAAGCTCGCCGAGCGCTTGCGGCGCCTGCGCAGTCATGGCATTACCGGCGACCCGGCGCAAATGACGGCGCCTGCCCAGGGGCTCTGGTATTACCAGCAACTGGAGCTGGGGTTTAATTATCGAATGACCGATCTGCATGCGGCGCTCGGGCTTTCGCAGATGACCCGGATCGATGAGTTCATCGCCCGACGACGTGAACTGGCGGCGCGCTACGACCAGCTGCTGGCGGGGTTGCCGCTGACAGTACCTTTCGGCCAGCCGGGAGCGGAGTCAGCCTGGCACCTTTACGTGGTGCGCTTTAAGTTCGATCGGATCGAGGCGACTCAGCGAGAGGTTTTTGATGCGCTGAGAGCGGTGGGGATTGGTGTGAACCTGCATTACATCCCAGTGCATCTTCAGCCTTATTATCGCGAGCAGGGGTTTGCTGACGGAGATTTTCCCGAGGCTGAGCGCTATTTCCACGAAGCGATCAGCTTGCCGTTGTTTCCGGGGTTGAGCGAAGAGCAGCAAGACTATGTGGTGGCGCAGTTACGACGGATTGTCGGCCAGGCGCCTTCAGAAGACTCAAGGGTAAGACATGCGTGAATTGAGTGAACAAGAATGCTTCTGGCGTGGCGACTTCGGCGACCAGTATGTCGCCCGCAATCAGGGCCAGCCGTTGATCGCGGCCAACCTGGCGCTGTTTGCCAAGGCCTTGGCGCGTACCGGTCGGATCGAGAGCCTGCTGGAGTTGGGCACCAACACCGGCAACAACCTGCAGGCCTTGCATCAACTGTTGCCCGGTTGTGTCCTGCAGGGTGTCGAGATCAATGCCAGCGCTCAAGCGCAAGCCCAGGCCCTGGAGATCGCTGATGTCTGGCACGGCTCCCTGTTCGACTATCCGCGAGAGCGCACCTATCAGCTGACTCTGAGCAAGGGTGTACTGATTCACCTGGATCCGCAGTTACTGCCGGCGGCCTACGCGCAACTGTATGAACTGAGTCGACGCTATATCCTGATCTGCGAGTATTACAACCCGGTGCCGGTCGAGGTGCCCTATCGCGGTAACAGCGGCAAGCTGTTCAAGCGTGATTTCGCTGGGGAAATGCTCGACCGTTACAGCGATTTGCAGCTGCTGGACTATGGCTTCAGCTATCACCGCGATCCGCAGTTCCCTGCTGACGATGTCAACTGGTTCCTGTTGGAAAAACGTCCTTGAGTGCGATCGCAATCATCCCGGCCCGGGGCGGTAGCAAGCGCATCCCGCGCAAGAATCTCAAGCTGTTCCATGGCGAGCCGATGATTGTCCATTCGATTCGGCTTGCCCTGGCCTCCGGGCTGTTCCAGCAGGTGGTGGTCAGTACCGATGATGAGGAGATCGCGACGCTGGCCCGGGCCCGTGGGGCGCTGGTGCCGTTTATGCGTCCGGAGGCACTGGCCGATGATTTCGCCGGGACGGCGGCGGTGATCGCCCATGCGGTTGAAACGTTGAAGGGACAGGGCCGGTCGTTCGATTTTGCCTGTTGTATCTATGCCACTGCACCTTTGTTGCAAGCCCGGTTTTTGTGTCAGGGTCTTGAGTTGCTGGAGCAGAACCCTGAGAAGTCCTTTGCTTTTTCGGTCTGTGAGTTCGGCTTTCCCATCCAGCGTGCCTTGATGCTGGATGGACAGGGTGCGCTGTTGCCCATCTATCCAGAGTATCGACAGACTCGCTCCCAGGACTTGCCCCCATCCTTTCAGGACGCCGGGCAGTTCTACTGGGGGCGCAGCAGCGCCTGGTCAGGTGGTGAGGTGATGTATTCGTCGGCGAGTATGCCGGTCATCCTGCCGCGTTATTTGGTGCAGGACATCGACACCCTTGAAGACTGGAAGCGCGCAGAGTACTTGTATGCCGCGTTGAAGGCTGGCGGTGAGCTGCAATGAGAGTGCTCATTCGCGCCGACGCGTCGCCGGCCATCGGCAGCGGCCACATCGCCCGCTGCCTGACACTGGCCAGGGTATTGCGTCAGCAGGGCAGCCATGTGGCCTTTGCCTGTCGTCTGTTATTGGGGCATCGTCTGGACACACTTCAGGCCGATGGCTTCGAAACCTTCGCGCTCCCCGATAGCTATTTCGGTGAGGACCCACAGCAGGCGATCGAATCCATGCTGCCGTGGCAGGCGGACATTGCCGCGCTTGGGCAGGTGTTGGACGGCCATCCGGCGTTCGACTGGATCATCGTCGACCACTACGGCCTGGACCATCACTGGCAGACCGCCGCCCGCCGATGGGCGCCATGGATCGCCGCCGTGGATGACCTCGCTACTCGAACCTATAGCGTCGATCTGCTGCTGAACCAGAATCTGTCGGGCACACCCGAGGCTTACGCGTCGCTCCTGGCACCCGGCTGCCGGACTTTGTTTGGCCCGCGATTTGCGATGCTACGCGACGAATTCTGTTGCCCGGCCATCGAGATCAAGCCTCAAGCCAGGCGTGTACTGGTGAATTTCGGTGGTTTCGATGCGGCGATGCAGACTCATCACGCAATGCTGGCGCTGGCGGATTTTCATGAACTGGAAGTCGATTTTGTGGCCGGTGCCGGTAACCCTGCCTGGGCGCAGATGCAGACTTTGGCGGCGGATCGTCCGCATTGGCGTTTGCACAGTTTTGTCAGCGATTTTTACCGGATGATGAGCCAGGCAGACCTGTTTATCGGCGCTGGCGGTGGCACCAGTTGGGAGCGCGCGGCCATGGGGCTGCCGACGATTTGCATTGCCGTGTCGAACAATCAGCAGGCCAATGGCGAGGTAATGGCGGCCGCGGGCGCGCATGTGTTCATGGGCACTCGTGAGCAGGTCAGCGTTGAGCAATTACGCCTGGCCATTGGTTTTGTCGCGGACAATCGAAGCCTGCGCCAGAGCCTGGCGGTGCGCTCCCGAGAGTTGGTCGATGGCCGTGGTGCACAGCGGGTAGCGGCTGCGCTGGCGGGTGCCGTGCTGAGAATGCGTCCGGCGACCCTCGACGATGCGCAGTTGTTATTCGAGGGACGCAATGCCGAGGCGGTACGGCACTGGTCGCTGCAGAGCGACGTGATCGATTGGACCACGCATCAGAACTGGTTGGCCGCGAGCCTGAGCAACGCACGGCGGCTGTTGTTGATCGCCGAGGCCGATGATGGCCCGATCGGGGTGCTGCGTTATGACTTGCGCGACTCTGCCTGCGAAATGTCGATTTATCTGTTCGAAAGCCGACTCGGTCTGGGCTGGGGCAGGGCGCTGCTGACGCGGGGTGAAGCCTTTGCGACGGCCCATTGGCCGCAAATGGACACCCTCAAGGCAACGATCATGCCCGACAACCAGCCGTCACAGAAGGTTTTTAGTGAAGCAGGTTTCACCCAGAATGCCTGTACGTTCACGCGCGTATTGAAGGATCGCAGAAATGACTAGCGTCAAGATTGGCGAGCGCCTGATCGGTGCCGAAGCGCCACCGTTCATCATTGCCGAGATGAGTGGCAACCATAACCAGTCCCTTGAGGTGGCGCTGCAGATCGTCGAGGCAGCGGCCAAGGCCGGCGCGCATGCGTTGAAGCTGCAAACCTATACCGCCGAGACCATGACCCTGGACCTGTCCGAAGGTGAGTTCTTCATCAAGGATCCTGAGAGCCTCTGGGCTGGCTCCTCGTTGTACTCGCTGTATGAGAAGGCCCATACGCCATGGGAATGGCATGCGCCGATTTTTGCCCGTGCCAAGGCGCTGGGTATGCTGGCGTTTTCGACCCCCTTCGATGACACCGCCGTGGACTTCCTCGAAAGCCTTGACGTGCCAGCCTACAAAATAGCCAGTTTCGAAAATACTGACTTGCCGCTGATTCGACGGGTTGCCGCCACTGGCAAGCCGCTGATCATCTCTACTGGCATGGCCAGCCTCGCGGAACTCGACGAAACCGTACGCACCGCCCGCGAGGCCGGTTGCAAGGATCTGGTGTTGCTCAAGTGCACCAGCACGTATCCGGCGACACCAGCCAACAGCAATGTGCGGACCATTCCACATCTGCGCGAAATGTTTGGCTGTGAAGTGGGCCTGTCTGACCACACCATGGGCGTCGGGGTTTCCGTTGCCGCTGTGGCGTTGGGGGCTACGGTGGTGGAAAAACATTTCACCCTCGACCGTACCGCCGGCGGGGTGGACGCCAGCTTCTCACTGGAGCCAGCGGAGATGGCCAGCCTGGTGATTGAAACCGAACGAGCCTGGCAGTCCATGGGGCAGGTGCATTACGGCGTCACCGCAGCCGAACGCAAGTCCCTTGTGTACCGCCGTTCGCTCTATGTCAGTCAGGACATGGCTGCTGGCGAACCCTTCACGGCGGCCAATATGCGGGCCATTCGTCCGGGCCTTGGACTGGCCCCCAAGCACGCCGAAAACCTTCTGGGCCGCCGTGCCCGTTCGGCTATCAAGCGTGGAACGCCGCTCGATTGGTCGTTGGTCGAATAACCGCTCTTGGGGCTGATTCGGCAAAATAGCGTGACCTGCGAGTCATAACGCGCATCTTCACTGTATTGTATTGATCGGGAAGGTGGCGCCTGAGGCCGGTCTGGCTCGGTGATAGCCCTTTATTCTTCCCGTTGTCGCCGCCTCGGGGTGACGTTTTTCTCTGTTTGTCGGCGCCCCTCGAATACTTGCGAGCGGTGGTATTGGGCTGTTTATTATTGGGAAGCCGTAATGATTGGCATAAAAAGCATTGCGAGCTACGTTCCTGTAGCCGGCGTGGACAATTAAATTCGAAAAGGATGAAGAGTTCATCTTGGGCAAGATCGGTTCGGCCTTCCTGCCGCGCAAAGGTGTCGACCAGGAAACTTCCGATCTGTGCGTTGAAGCGGCCAATGCGCTGTTTGCCAGTAACCCTGACCTGAAACGTGAATCCATCGATGCGTTGATCGTCGTCACCCAGAACGGTGACGAAGAAGGCCTGCCACACACGTCTGCCATTGTTCAGGACAAACTGGGCCTGCCGACTACTGTGGCGGCATTCGATATTTCCCTGGGCTGCTCCGGCTATGTCTATGGTATTTACGCGATCAAGGGCTTCATGGAAGCCGCCGGTCTGAAGAATGGCTTGTTGATTACAGCTGACCCGTACTCGAAGATTGTCGACCCGGAAGATCGCAACACCACCATGCTGTTCGGTGACGCGGCGACCGCTACCTGGATGGGTGAAAACCCGATCTGGGAACTGGGCAAGGCCAAGTTTGGTACTGATGGTTCCGGTGCACCGCACTTGAAGGTGACCGACGGGGTGTTCTTCATGAACGGTCGTCAGGTGTTCAACTTTGCCTTGCTCAAGGTTCCTGCGCATCTGCACGAGCTGCTGGGCGAGTCAGGACTGAAATCCGATGACATCGATGCCTTCTGCATTCACCAGGGCAGCGCGGCGATTGTCGATGCGGTGGCACGACGCTTCGAAGGCGAGCCGGAGAAGTTCATCAAGGACATGGTCGAGACCGGCAACACCGTATCGTCGAGCATTCCGTTACTGCTGGAAAAACACGCCCTCGACTCCAGCTGGAAACGCGTAGCGCTGAGCGGTTTCGGTGTGGGGTTATCCTGGGGGTCGGCAATTATTTATCGTCCTTGAGTGAAAGTTTTTTCATAAAAAGGCCGATACAAAAAAAGCGTTCAAGGGTTAACCTTGAGCGCTTTTTTGCTTGGAAGGAACGCGAGGCTGCATGAGCGAATGGTTTGAAGGCAATGCTCAGGTGATACAGCGGCGCTGGCCGGCGCTGTATGCGCGATTGTTGATGCAAGACGGTGCGGTCCAGGTCGAGCTGCTGAAAGGTCGAGACTCGACCCTGAGTGTGGACGGCATTCAGCTCACCAGCCGCCATGATCGTCTTCGCGAAGCCCGTGTGCAAGCGGCCAGCCTGCCGCTCGACAAGCCAAAGCTGCACGTCTATGGCACAGGCCTTGGGGATCTGCCTCGGGTGTTGCTGGAGCGCCCCGGGCTCGGGACACTTTATGTACACATCCTCAATGGCGCGCTGTTCAAGCTGGTGCTGCAACTGCTTGATCATCGGGATTGGCTTGAATCTGCGCGTGTGGAGCTGCTGTTTGCCGGTGATCTGCCAGATATTTACACGCCCTTTTTTGCGTTGCCGGCCGAACTGATGCTGGCGGATGACTTCAATGCGAAAATTCGTGATCGGCTGGTCAGCGAAGTGAATTTGAGCTTCAACAACCGCGAGTTCGATCCGCAGTCATCGGTCATTCAGCAACGCTTGAAGGATTGCCTGGAGGTGTTGCTCGCTGACGACGATGTGGCGCAATTGTTTGACACCTGTGCAGATCGGGAAATCTATGTGATCGGCACCGGGCCGACTCTCGAAGGGCATTTCCAGCGGTTGGCAGCGATACGCGGGCAGGCCGAGCGGCCCCTGTTCATTTGCGTCGACACGGCGTATCGACCCTTGCGCGAGAACGGGATCAAACCGGATCTGGTGGTGAGCATCGACCAGCGCATCAGTGTTCTGCATTTACCCTTCGAAGAATCCGACGACATCCCGCTGGTGTACATGCCCCTGAGTGATCCGCAGGCGTTGAGGGTCTGGAGGGGTAAGCGATATGGCAGTTATTCCGCCAGCCCGATTTACGCGCAATTGCGCCAGCAGCACCCGAGGGCTCAATTACACGTGGGAGGCAGCGTGATCCATCCGGCGGTGGACTTGGCGGTGAAAATGGGTGCCGTGCGGATTACGTTGTTCGGCGCTGACTTTGCCTTTCCGATGAACAAGACTCATACCGGCTGGAATGACGGCGATCTTGGGCCAGCGGTCAGCCAGGCTCGGTACTGGGTATTGGATGGGGGGGGAGAGCGAGTCAGGACACAGCTGAATTTCCGCAGCTACCTTTGCGTACTTGAACGTTATATCGCCAGGCACCCGCAAGTGAGTTTCTTCAACAGCAGTCGCGCGGGAGCAATGATTGCCGGGACACAGTTCAACACGGAGTTCGTGCAATGAACGCCAGGTTGAAATGCATCAATGGATGCCGTCAGTGCGGCGGATTGTTCCGATTGGGGCGTGATGTCGAGGCTGCATTGATCATGGTCGATGTGTTCGATGAGGCGCAGGCATTGGTGGCGTCCGTATCTCAAGATGTTCAACAGGCGTGGACATGCGTGTTGACCAAAATGCTGGCCTGCCAGGAGCGCCAGGATTGGTTGGGGCTTGCCGACTTCCTGGAGTACGAGTTGGTAGAGTTGCTGGAAAGTGTTCCAGCCTGAAGTTGGCCAGCCGCACTGGCACGCGGCTTTGCGCTGAAGGTGGTTTTATGGCGTCATTTTTTTGCGGTTGAGGGGCGCTAAGCCCTTATTTTCTCGGAGGTGGCAGGGTGATGGCAATTTTTTTTAAAAAAGCCCTCAAGCAACCTGCCAACCCGACGATAACTATTACGAAGGTTCTCTAGGCCATACCCGGCGGTTGCCAGGGCCGGAAGCCGCAGTACCCAACCAACGAGGAATTCGTCATGGCTTTCACGTCGTTGAACGTTCAGAAAAACCTGAACCGTGCTACCGACGCTCTGTCGACTTCGATGGCTCGCCTGTCTTCCGGCCTGAAAATTAACAGCGCTAAAGACGACGCCGCTGGCCTGCAGATCGCAACTCGCATGACTTCGCAGATCCGTGGTGGTACTCAAGCTATCCAGAACGCCAACGACGGTATCTCCGTTGCCCAGACCGCTGAAGGCGCTCTGCAAGCATCGACCGACATTCTGCAGCGTATGCGTGAACTGGCTGTTAAAGCACGTAACGGCACCAACGGTACTGCTGACCAGACCGCTACCAACTCCGAATTCGGTCAGATGTCTGACGAATTGACCCGTATCGCTGCCTCCACCAACCTGAACGGCAAAAACCTGCTGGATGGTTCGGCTGGTACCGTGCAACTGCAAGTCGGTGCCAACGTTGGCTCGGCCAACCGCATCGACCTGGTGCTGAGCTCCAAGTTCGACGCCGTCAGCCTGTCGGTAGGTAGCGGTACTGTTGTTCTGACTGGTGCAACGTCCGCCACTCTGTCGGCGAACATCGACAACGCGATCACCGCGATTGACGCTGCTCTGGCATCGATCAACGCCACCCGCGCAAACCTGGGTGCTTCGCAAAACCGTCTGACCAGCACCATCTCCAACCTGCAGAACATCGTGGAAAACACCACTGCAGCACAAGGTCGTGTACAAGACACCGACTTCGCCGCAGAAACCGCGAACCTGACCAAGCAGCAAACCCTGCAACAGGCTTCTACTTCTGTTCTGGCTCAAGCCAACCAACTGCCTTCCGCTGTACTGAAACTGCTTCAGTAATTTCGGAATGAGTTCAGGCGGGGGAGTGTGCTGGTCACGCTCTCTCGCTTTTTACGTTTAAGAGGTGATGGGCATGGACATGAGCGTAAAGCTTAACGTGTCTTATCCGGCTCCCCAGCAAGCGAGTACCGTTTCGGAAAAAGCACCAGAAAAGCCTCAAGCCGACAGTGTTACTCCTGTGGCATATAAAAACGAGGATACGGATGGCGCCAACCTGAAGCATGCGGTGCAGCAGATCGAGAAGTTTGTACAGTCGATCAAGCGCAATCTGGAGTTCTCGATAGACGAACAATCCGGAAAGGTCATCGTTAAGGTGATTGCAAGCGAGACGGGCGAAGTCGTGCGACAGATCCCTTCTGCAGAGGCCCTCAAGCTGGCAGAGAGCCTGAATAATGCGAGTCACGTATTGTTCGACGCCAAAGTCTGATTTCCGATAGATGGCATGAATAATGTCTGTACGTTCTTTTGAGCGCTCGTAAAGGTCAAAAGACTGGCAGCAACCTGGAGGGAGACGCAACATGGCAAGTCCAATTTTACCGGGTACGGGCTTAGGCTCTGGCCTGCAGATCGGTGAGATCGTTACTGCGCTGGTTAACGCCGACAAGTCGGCCAAACAGACGCAGATCACTAACCTGACCAAAACCAACACGCTGAAGATTTCCGGTGTCGGTTCGTTGAAAAGTGCACTGACGGCCTTCCAGACGGCGCTGACCAACCTTGGCAGCAAGACCAATACCGCATTCGCGGGTTTTACGGCAACGTCTGGTACTCCATCGATCCTTGGTGCGACTTCCGATAACACCGCAGTTGCCGGTACCTACAGCGTTGTTGTGAATAACCTGGCCACCAGTTCGAAAGTAGCCAGTGCTTCTTTTGCCGGCGGTGCAACCAGTGCCATTCCGAGTGGTACTCTGAAAATCAGTCAGAATGGCACTGATTACAATGTCACGATTCCAGCCAGTGCGACCTTGCAGAGCACTCGCGATGCCATCAACACGGCGCAGGCGAGCAATGGTATTTCTGCGAACATCGTGACCGACAGCAACGGTGCGTCGCGTCTGGTGATCAGCTCTACCAAGACCGGTTCGGGTTCCGACCTTAAGGTCAGCGGTATTGCGGGGCTTGTAATCGATGGTACTCAACCGATGGGCACCAATCCCCCGGCCTCCAGTTCAGGGGCTGTCAATGGGGTTGCCACGGATGCAAGCCTGACGATCGATGGTCTTGCGGTGACCAGCAAGAGCAATACGGTTACCGGTGCAGTGAGTGGTTTGACTTTGAACCTGGCGTCCGTGAGCCCAGGTACTCCGCCGGCTGCTGCCACCGTTACTGTTGCGACCAATACCACCGGTTTGCAGACCTCGATTCAGTCGTTCGTTGATTCCTACAACACACTGATGAAAACCATCAATACCCTGTCCAAGGCAACACAGGACGCCGATGGCAAGCTGACGGTTTCGGCAGCGTTTACCGGCGACTCCATGCCACGTTCGCTGATTTCCGATATCCGCAGCGTACTGACTGCACCTGGGGCGGGGGGGCCACTGGCCGTGCTGTCGCAGCTGGGTGTAATGACAGACCGCAACACCGGCAACCTCGCGTTCGACACTACCGCATTCGGCAAGACGATGGACACCAATGGCATGAGCGGCCAGGTACAGCAGTTTTTCAATGGTACCGACGCTACCAACGGCCTGCTGGCGCGCATGGGCAAGGCTATTACGCCTTATGTGCAGACGGGTGGTTTGCTCGATCAGCGCAATACCGGTCTGCAGAACATGAGCAAGAACCTTTCGGATCAGCAGGCGGCACTGGACTTGCGTGTCACCAACCTGACGGCCACATTGACCGCCAAATACAACGCCATGGACTTGCTGGTCGGGCAAATGAAGGCCACGGGGAATAACATCACCTCATTCTTCAACACCTTGAACGCCCAGAAATCCAACAACTAGCCATGAGTGACGACAAAAACCCGGCTACGCATTTTGGCGTGCGCCGGGTTTTTGTCTTTTGATCTAAAGTTTTCTGGCTCGCAGACGATACACTGGTCATACGAGTCATTGTGGAAATGAGGTAGAACATGAATCCAATGTTAGCCCTTCGGCAATATCAGAAAGTGGGTGCGCACGCCCAGGCATCCGAAGCGAGCCCGCATCGTTTGGTGCAAATGTTGATGGAAGGTGGTCTGGACCGTATCGCCCAGGCCAAAGGCGCCATCGAGCGCAAGGATATTCCCGGCAAGTGTGTGTCGATCAGCAAGGCCATAGGCATCATCGGTGGTTTGCGTGAAGGCCTGGATCTTGAAAACTGCGCCGATGCCGTGGGCGAGCTCGACAGTCTTTATATCTACATGATGAAGCGCTTGGCCGAGGCGAACATCAGTAGTGATTCGAAGATTCTCGAGGAGGTCGCCGGCTTGCTTCGCACGGTGAAAGAAGGCTGGGACGGTATCGCAGCGCCGGGTCCGCAGTTCTAAGGAGGTCGCCATGAGTCTTGTATTGCAGCGAATCGAACAAACCCGTGAAGCATTGGTCGGTGCCCTGGCCGAGCGCAACTGGGAAGCTATCGGTCAACTGGACCTCGATTGCCGTTCCTGCATGGAAGATGTCTTGAGCGAGGCTTCTTTGGACGAGGTGGCGTTACGCGACAATCTGGAAGAGTTGCTGATGGTCTACAAGCAGTTGCTTGAGGTGGCCGTGGGAGAGAGGCAGGCAATAGTCGATGAGATGTCGCAGATCCATCAAGCACAGAACGCAGCAAAGGTTTACCATCTGTTTGGTTAATTAATCCTAAGTTA
>LNAP01001782.1_pt1 | contig 22436 bp, 25 predicted proteins | sample 602601 | NCBI WGS metagenome assembly LNAP01 (sample SAMN02440304, study PRJNA202911) | soil metagenome | biome: Subtropical and temperate rainforests or woodlands; isolation source: soil samples (1 kg each in a 20% v/v slurry with milli Q water) were... ...
GGTTTGCCATCGGAAATCAACAATAGCAGACTATGACTGCTCACTTCGCGCATCGTAAGGTGCTGGCGTGGCTTATGGCGAACCCTGCCCCGGTGTAGCATTCCGGTTCGAGTGCGGCAATGCGCAGTCCGACTTCGTTGCCAGCCGCGAATACTTGAGGCGCTCAGCGAGTACTCTGCCGTCTTCGACCACGATCATCGGCCCGCCATCCAGCACACGGAAAAACCAGCGTGAGCGCTGTTTGACCAATGAGAAACCAATGTCGATGGCGTCAACGTGACAATGACCAAGACGGCGTTGGCCAAAGAAAAATCATCGCCCAGCAACGCCTGCTGAGCGGCCTCGCGGATCACCATCAATAACACTAGGTCGAAGGTAGTGAGTTCCGCCGTGGAGCGCCTGCCGACGATCTGAACAGAATCATCAACATCAGGTAAATGGTGTGGGACGGTCAAGAGCCCACGCCATATCGTGTTCTATCGTGTGGCAAACGACGACGTGATCGAAATCGTCCGACTCCTGCATGACGCCCTAGAAGTGCAACTGCACCTGACCAGCGACTGAACAGCGACCTGGCTCAAAGGTTTAACTGGCCATGAACAGCGAAAATCAGTCCCCTCTACATCTGAACCTGAGCGCCTAGCTGTCAGTCGACGGGGCAGTCAATTTTTTGCTCCCGCGGGAAACATCATGGCCCTGGCCTATACCGGCAGCATTCTGGGAGCGGAGTTTGCAATCGCTCGTTTGATTCTCTGCCTGATCTTCGGCGTCGGTATTGGCTTGCTGATGGCAACCCTATTCTGGAAAGACGACCTCACCCACGACGCGCAGGCGGATGCCCTGTTCGCAGAGAAGGCCAGTGTCTCCGGGCCTGCACTGGGCGTATTACTATCTTTAGTGGCCCTGCTGATTGCGGGCACCTTGAGATTGTGGCCCCTGACCGCAGATCTGATCAGTTTCAACGTCCCGCTTTTCTGGGCCCAGGCGTGGCAGGACACCTTGTTTGACTGGGTTCCATACGACGCCAGCAAAGGAGAGGAAGGCGTCAGCTTTCAAGGGGCTGTACTCATCGCCCTACTCCTGATGATTGCCGCCACGGCCAAGCGTGGCCTGGATAACATCACCGAAGGTGCCAATAGCTGGACATGGGTTGTGTTGAGTCTGACCGCTAGTACCTTGCTGATCGCTTCGATGCGACTGACGCCAGAACCCAGGACATTATCCTTTACCTTCACGGGGCGTGTATTCGGTGTCGCATTGACCATACTGTCTGTTTGGTACTTTGCCCAAAAAATGCCAGCCGAAGACTGGCAAGGCTGGCTGTGGGAAGCCTGGCGCTTCGTCAAGCAGATATTTGTTGTACTGGTGGTGGGTGTATTCATCGTCGGCATGGTTCGCCAGGTTATTCAACCCGAGTGGATTGAAAGCCTTGCAGGCAGCAACACAGTACCCGCCAATGCAATAGCAGTAGGGTTCGGCGTGTTCATGTACTTCCCAACCTTGGTAGAAGTGCCCGTCGCCCGCATGTTCCTTGATCTAGGTATGCATCCTGGCCCGCTCTTGGCCTACCTGATGGCGGATCCTGAACTTAGCTTGCAGAGCATGCTCATGGTGGCGGCTGTGATTGGTCGGAAGAAGACAGCAGCCTACGTTGGGTTAGTCGCTTCGTTCAGCATCGTGGCAGGCCTGCTCTATGGTGCCTGGGTCGATGGCACCGGCTGGCTTACCCTTGGTGCAGGAATGGCGATCTCACTGGCCATAATCGGTGCAATTTACCAGTTGATCCGTTATCAACGTAAACAAACAGCAAGCTGACTTACACACCAGGGAGCTTTCAATGCTGAATATCAAAACTCTCGGTTCAGGGTGCGCCAACTGCAAGAAGCTTGAGGCTGTAGCCCGTCAAGCCACGCTGAATCTAAATATTCAAGCCGAATTCGAAAAGATCACCGACATGGGCAAGATGGTAACGTATGACATCCTCGCCACGCCGGCTCTGGTGATCAATGAGAAGGTTGTAAGCAGCGGGAAGATTCCGACTGTTGCGGATATCCAAGGCTGGATTTCGACTGCGCAATGATACTGTCAAAGCCAAAACAGCCGAACGACCTCAACACTTCCACTGTGCAGATGACGGCTTTGGGTTAGGGGCCCGTGGGGGCTGCTCATCGGCCAACTTTTTGTGCCCCTCAGGCCCGGAGGTGTGATGTGGGTGAACTTATTCAAGGTCAGGACCAAGAAGTTGCACTCATAGCGTAAGCGTTCTGGGAACACACCTTCCTAACTCTAGCATTAAGGACGATGCTGTCCGCGTATTGAATGACTAACAGAGCAGCAACGACTTTATTCTGTATAGCGCTTGTGCCAATTCACGGGTGTTGATGCGCAATGAAATCTTCGGACTGTCATTGTCGTCCAGAAGGCGCGCATCGCCCGCCGTGCGACGCCATGGCTTACTGGTTTGCCAATCGGCGCCGATCCCTTTCAAGCACTCCCTCATAATAGCCTTATCGTACAAGAGGCAACTCATGGCGGGCGTTGAGTGCAGGAACCTTTGAAAACACTTCTGCGATAAAATCCATGAATACGACGGCCCGCGTCGGAAGCAGTCTGTTTGCAACATAGACGATTTGAACCGGGACCGGAGGGGCAGTGTGTCCCGTCAGCAGCAATTGCAAATTGCCGTTCTTGAGCCCTTCCTCGAAAAGCCATTCCGGCCCATGTCCGATCCCTAGTCCCGCATTTACAGATCCGCGTACGGCCTCAGGGGAGTTAACCCGGAGCCTGCCGGATACCGGAACTTCGGTATCCCGGAAGCGCCATGTGGCACCTGACGACAGCAGGGTGTAGATCACGCAATCGTGGCCGCGTAGATCATTGGGCGTGACGGGGACGCCGCGTTTAGCGAGATAGCCCTTGCTGGCTACGAACACGCGCTCGAACAGACCGATGCGCCGCGCGCGCAGTGCGCTGTCTTCCAAATGGCCGATCCGAATCGCCAGTTCAGCTCCCTCATCGACCAGACTTACATATCGATCATTGATCTGGAGATCCAGCATCAATCCTGGATAGCGCTCCAGGAAGGCGGGAACATGCGGCAACACGAATGCATGGGCCAGCGCGGTCGGGCAGGCGACGCGCAACACGCCAGACGGATCGACGTTCTCCCTGAAGGACGATTCTGACTCCTCCACGGCGTCAAGGATGCGCCGGACTTCCGCATAGTAGCGTTCCCCCTCTGGAGTGAGGGCAAGCTTGCGCGTTGACCGGTGCAGCAGTCGAGTTTGTAGATGCTCCTCCAGTGCCGCCACGTAGCGGCTGACATTCGGCTGCCCCAAGCCCAAGTCGCGACCGGCAGCAGAGAAGCTACCCGTCTCCACCGCACGCGCGAAGCACGTCATCACAAGAAACCGGTCCAAAGTTCAGTCACTCACTCATGTATTTGAAGCATGAATCATATACAAAAAAGCCATCTTAAGGATTTTCAAGCATGAGTACATAGTTCTCCTCGCACCAGGTCAGCCAGCGCTGGTTGATCATGAGATTATCTACAGGAGAACTTTTATGTCCCGCTTGCAAGGCAAACGCACTCTCATCACCGGCGGCACCAGTGGCATTGGCCTCGAAACAGCCAAGCAGTTCCTCGCCGAAGGCGCACGCGTTATCGTCACCGGCGTCAATCCAGATTCCATAGCGAAGGCCAAGGCGGAACTTGGCGACGAGGTTCTTGTGCTGCGTGCCGATTCAGCCAACGTGGCCGCTCAGAAGGAGTTGGCGCAAGCCGTCCAGGCTCACTATGATCAGCTTGATATCGCCTTTCTCAACGCTGGCGTATCCGTTTGGGCGCCGATCGAAGCGTGGACGGAAGAAATGTTCGATCGCTCGTTCGACATCAACGTCAAGGGACCCTATTTCCTGATCCAGGCGCTGTTGCCTGTCTTCGCGAACCCCACATCGGTGGTGCTCAATACGTCGATCAACGCGCACGTCGGCGCGGCGAATTCGTCGGTATATGCCGCGACCAAGGCTGCATTTCTGAACATGTCGAAGACGCTTTCAAGCGAACTGCTCGGACGCGGGATTCGCGTCAACACCGTCAGTCCTGGCCCGGTTGAAACGCCGCTGTACGACAAGCTCGGCATCCCCGATGCCTACCGCGACCAGGTCAACAAGGACATTGCCGCAACCATTCCATTCGGCCGCTTCGGCACGCCGGAGGAAGTGGCCAAAGCAGTGCTGTACCTCGCTTCCGACGAGTCCCGATGGACGGTCGGCTCCGAAATTATCGTTGACGGCGGCCGCACGCTGAACGGCTGATTGCAGACGGCACCTGAAGGAGCACTCTCATGCCGACTTCTTCTGCCAGTCTTTGAGCTATCACCCTCGGCAGGATTTTTCGAAGACACACGGGTAAATCAACCGCCATGCGCTCGCCCCGCCATGCGTGGGGTGGGCTTCATGTTTACAGGGAGCATTCCAATGCCACAAACGCAATTGACACTCGTCAGCCACCCTCTATGCCCTTTCGTTCAGCGTGTCGCCATTGTTTTGAACGAAAAAGGGATTTCTTTCGAGCGAATCCATGTTGATCTTCGCGACAAGCCAGACTGGTTCCTCGCTTTGTCTCCAACGGCCAAGGTTCCGCTGCTCTAGGTTTTACACGGTAACGGGCGTGAGTTCGTTCTATTCGAAAGCGTTGCAATCTGTGAATATGTTGAGGATGTTCAGCCTGGGCCAGCATTGCATCCTGCGGATGCGCTGCTGCGTGCGCAACACCGTGTGAGATTCTTGCTGGCTGGTCTCGTGGCAATGTAGGCGTTGATCACGGAGGACGTACCACTCTGATGTTCGTATGGGGTTGGTTGTCGGGCGCGACTGGAGGTGGGGAGTCTAGCTACGTTGAGCTTGCCGCGTAGCGCTTAAGCTTTTTATTACGCTCGCGTCCATCTGTGCGGTAGCAAGTCGGAAATCTCACAGGCCTGCTGCGTCGGCAGGCGCGTGAGAACATCCTTTAGATAGGCGTACGGGTCATGCCCGTTGAGCCGCGCCGACTGGATCAAGCTAATGATCGCGGCAACCCGTTTTCCGCTGCGTAGCGATCCGGCGAAGAGCCAGTTCTTGCGGCCAAGAGCCCATGGTCGGATCTGATTCTCCGCCCAATTATTATCAATGGGTACGGCCCGTCATTGAGGTAGCGCGACAGCGCTGCCCAGCGTTTGAGGCTGTAATCGAGAGCTTTGCTGATGGCCTAACCTTCGGGCACAAGTTCACGCTGGGCAATTATCCAGGCATGCAACCTATTCATCACCGGTGCGGCTTTTTCTTGCCGTATCCGGCATCGTAAATCGGGCTCCAGGTCACGCACTTCGCTCTCGATTTCGTACAACAACTGGATGTAGCGCAGCGCCTGCTCAGCGATCTGGCTCTTGTGTGTTGCGTGCAACTCGAAGAACTTGCGCCGGGCGTGGGCAATGCAGCCGATCTCGGTCACGCCGAGTTCGATGCTGGCCTTATAACCGGCAAAATCGTCGCAAACCAACTTTCCTTTCCAGCCTTGCAGGAAGTAACGAGCATGTTCACCGGCACGACTGGGGCTGAGGTCATAAACGACAGCGGCTGTTTCGCAGAACTGGCTGATGGCGTACGCTCAAACATAAGAGCGGTGGTTCTCTTCGAGCCCGGAGAGAGCATTTGCACGGGTGTTTCATCTGCGTGCACGACCTGTTGCCCGATCACTACGTCACGCAAGGCATCGACCAAGGGCTGTAACTGCTCGCCCGTCATGCCCACCCATTGGGCCAACGTTGAACGTGGAATCGCCAAGCCAGCTCGACCGAAAATTGATTCATGACGGTAAAGCGGAAGATGATCAGCGAACTTCGCAATCATGACGTGCTCAAGTAATCCGGCAGTCGGAATGCCCTTGTCGATGAGGTGCGCAGGTACCGGCACCTGGATCAGCGTTCGCAGTCATCGCAAACCCACCTGCCACGAACATGGCGCTCAACGGTGAACACGTCCAGGCGTGTAGTCCAGCTTATCGCTGACATCTTCACCGATGCGCTTCAGTGCGCAGCCGCATGGGCAGTGAGTGTTGTCCGGTTCGTGATGGATCAACGAGCGCGGGAATTCTGCCGGCAATGCCGTGCGCTTGGGCTTTTGCTTTTTCTCGGTCGCCGCTGGTGCTATTTGCAACGCCTGAAGCTCGGCCAATCGCCGCAATATCGGTATCGGTCAGGTCATCGAGCAGGCTGGCCTGCTCAGGACTCATCTGCTCACTGCGCTTGGCAAACTTCAAACGCTTGAGCTGTGCGATCTCGTGGGTCAGATCAAAAATACGCGGACACCATCGCCCTTAATGCTGGAGTTCGGTAGGTGTATTCGCCATCCGCTTACCTCTTAAGCGCAATATTTTGAGCGGGAAACGAGACTCGTATCTGGTGTCCGACTCATTGAAGTATAAGGGTTTCGTCTATACCTGAAGCAGGACAGGACTTGATTCTGGATTTGTTTTCAGCAGCTATCAAAAGCTAAAACAAGCATAGTCCTTATGCGATTTGAGTGCAGCCAGCGTCCACCGTCCGCCGCACGGAAGCTGACCTTGGCATCCTCCACTTCATGCCGGGATGACCCTCTCGCCATGTGGCTGGCGAGTTACATTCGCAGGTTGATGTGCGAATTATTGGAAGCTGAAGATCCGAGCCAACTGGCGCGAGCAAGTAGCGCCTGCATGGACGCCATATTGAAGCTCTGGGAGCACCGCGGGTTGCTGCCCTGCGCGAATCAACGTCGTCCTGCGGGCGGTGTCGCGAGCCAGAATTTTAAAGCGAAGTCAGACAAATGAATACATAGATAATCTCGTCGTTGACCGCTCTAGGACTTGGCAAAAGTCCTTTGGCGCTTAAGATCTGCTCATAGAGCCCAGTGAGCATGTGCTTTCTGGTCACGCCACGTCGTAGCGTCCTTTAATGCTCAAGTTGATCAAGTGGGGGAACGTAAGGCATTCGGTCGGTCAGGACGAAGGCCAGGCCTGCTCCGTGCGGGAAAACCCGAAGGTTAAAAGCAGTGTACCGTCCCCCAACTGCCAAACCCTTATTCGTCAGATCTCTTTGCTTGCTCCGTCTGTCGACGTCAAAAGCCGCCTTTCTTTCAAAGCTGACATCGCCAAAATTGATTCTCAGCAAGCAAGTATCAGCTGACAGTAAAACTGAAGTACATCGCAGCGATTGAAGCCATGAATGAGAGTTATTAGTCACCCCCGGCAACGCGATGGTGTGATTGACGCCCAGCCATCAATACAGCTCATGGTTATATTCGATCACGCAGCTAGCTCTTCGTCATCCCTGTCGTAAAATCACGCCACAATTACGCAGCCCCCTGGGTTATCGTCAATAGGCTCCACGCCCATTCTGATAGAAGCCATAAGGTTTTTTGAATGACCTGAAAGCTCTCATAGTCACGCAGCCCCCCGGCCACAGCCATGACCGCACCAAGTCAGAATGAGGATTACAGTTCATACCCTCCGGAATTATTCGCCGCAACAAATGGAGCCTCATTGATGCCCGATCCGATCAAGCTTGAATTTTCCGAAAAATACGACGAGACGCACGCGCAGAGTTATTTACTCAAACATCAGAACAATCTGGCCCGCCGTTTATCCCACAAACGCGACGAGCAATTGGCGCGTAGTGCGTTGGTCGCCGCTGGCGAGCCTGGCTTGGTGCTGGACTTACCGTGTGGGGCCGGGCGTTTCTGGCCGTTACTGGCGCAGAAGCCTGGTCGCGTGATCATCGGCGCAGACAATTCTGAGTCGATGTTGAAGGTGCAACCATCGCCCAACCGGCGGAGGTGGTGAAACGGGTTCGCCCGTTGCAGACCTCTGTCTTTGCTATCGATTTACCGGACAACGCGGTCGACAACATATTCTGCATGCGCTTGATGCACCACATCGGCGCTTCCGAGCACAGACTGGCGATACTGCGTGAGTTTCAGCGCGTTACCCGCGACAGCGTAATTATCTCACTATGGGTGGACGGCAACTTCAAAGCTTGGAAGCGCAAACGTACCGAAATGCGTCGTCGCAACAAAGGAGAACAGGAAGGTTACCAGAATCGGTTCGTATTACCGGCTACTGCTGTCGAGGCAGAGTTTGAACAGGTCGGCTTCCGTGTTCAGAAATCCCTGGATTTCATACCGCTCTACGCCATGTGGCGAGTGTATGTTTTGCAAAAAAAATAATAGGATAGCTATCGGCCGTTTATTCAAGCTTGATGGAGTTTATAGTTCACGTCTCCTCGAATCATAGGCCACATGATCAGCTCCGTAGATGGGCGCCTGGTGCCTTTCAGATTAACATCTCTCCCCAACGGAGACAGTGAGCGAACGATTCTAGCGAATTGCCGCCCGTGTGGGCGGAGACAGTTTCATCATATTAAGGTCGAAAGACCATGGAAGGTTTCGGCTAGATTATCGGACAGCGCATAGAGGCCTCGGGACCTGCCTCGCTGAGCCAACGGTAGAGGTGGAGAAGGCAGGTGCCTGCCACCACACGGTGCTCCGCATACCTAAAAGGAACGGATGGTTGAAAGGTCTGACGGGCTTCTGAATCACGGGGATGGCCAGCGAGCGCTGGAGCGTGGGCTGGGTTATCTCCTGATGGAGACATCCGAGGGCACTTACTGTCGACTCCTTGGGACCTTTGTGAATATGAGAGGGACATAGTCGGAGAAGCGAACGCGTTCACCATCCCAAACAGCCACTAAGCTGTGGTAGTGCCCAGGTCGATACTTATGATCACAGTCACTTTTCCTTAAATGAGGCGACCGCCCAGCAGCGGACCTTGGTCGTAGGCCCAGACATTACACTGGATGCGGTTACGGATTCACGGTCGGAGTTATCGGCAAAGCTAATGGTGGCTTTTACCCGTCCGCAATACCTTCTGGGGGATCGGAGAACATAGCCAACATCAATCAAGCACGCCAGCGATACCAGGCACTAATCCTCACCGCGTTGCGAGCAATCGCCAACATGCTCTCTCGTGTTGATACCCAAAATCGCGACGACCTTATACAAACCTTGCGCAGTAATCACCTCATCCGCTCACACCAGCATGCCAATCAGCTCCATGGAGTGGTCAATCTGTTCTGATCGGAAGGTTGCGTATGTAGATCTTTGTGCGACGGCGCCAGCACTGCGCCGTTGCTCGTAGACCGCATATTCGGAACATCTGTAGCCCTGAGCATTCCACCCTCGCCCCTCACGCAAGTCGAAACAAACCATCGACTATCTGGGTCTGGCTGAGCCTCCCCTTCAAATCATCATCAATCTCTTCAGCATCAGTCCGATAAAGACGAACTCGTCGATAGGCGCTATCACGTTCGATGTCGTTTCCTAAGAAATCCCATACGACACGCGAGCAAACAGGCGCACGGCAATCACACGTGGACACTCCCATTTTCAATCCATTTAGACGCGTAATCCGGCTCTTGTAACTGGGGATCAGTATAGTTTGGCTGATCTCGTTTGAAGTGAGTGTCTCGTAATCGATCAGAAATAGCCTATCCTGCAAATAATACGCAACCCCTTGGTATCGATAGCATTCAAAATCCTCTACTCCTGGAATATTGGATTGCAAACGTTCATTTCGCTCATAGATAAAGTAACCATCCCGTTCATGAATATGCACAAGCGAGCACAAAATGTGCCCTGGATTCGACTTCGCGTAGCAATACTCGTGGTAGTACCCCGTCAACAGTCGTGTTTGCGGTGAGGAGCATTGTTGTAGGTGTTCCATAGCTCGCTGGGGAGCGGCCATCAGTATCGACGACGCCGTTTGCCTTGCTCGTCCCCCGATGAGACTGATGAACTGGTCCGTCGGCAGGACGATCTCATACTCTTCCACCCCGAAGAAATCACAAATGCGTTTCAGATTGAATGCAGCCGGAAAGCTCTGCCCACTCAAATATTTGTTGAATTGACCACGATTGATACTCAGCTTACGACAGACCTCGGCAATAGAACGGTAGTAGCGGCAAAGCTGTTGCAAATTGGCAGGAAAAAACTCACGCATTTTAATCACTACTTATTGCGAAGACACAGGACGACGTAAAGGTAGCAGCAACTCGCATCACTTTCGAACAACGAGAGCAATTGCGCCGAGCCAGATAATGTCCAAACATTACAGGCAGACGGATCGATTTCCAGTTTCCTCTCTACGGGACAGATCATAACCACAAGACAAGGTAACTAATACTACAAGACGAATCGCACTTCTCTTCCGGAGTAAGCGATCGAATCACACGAAGCCAATGAACATTCCAATATCCGCATTAGCTATTCACGCTTGGCAAAAACTTTTCACTCGGGGAGTTGAACGCACTCAAAACCGCTCACCAACAATAGCCAAAAAACATCGGAAACAGACAACCATAAACCCCAATACCATCTGTTAAAGCTAAGGAAAGCACTTGGAACTTCGTCATTTGCGCAGCTTCGTAGCGGTTGCGGAGGAGCTGCACTTTGCACGCGCTGCTGAACGACTGCACATAGAGCAATCCCCACTGTCCAGAACTATTAAAGAACTCGAATCAGACATAGGCGCACAGTTGTTCGATAGAAACTCGCGAGGCACTCGGTTAACCGTCCCCGGCCAGGTCCTGGTTGAAGCGGTCCAACGAATTTTCCAAGCCGTAGAACAAGCAAGGCACAGCGTGCAGGCCGCGGCGGCCGGTTACCGAGGGTCCCTGCGGATTGCACTGTCTGATGGAGTACTGCCTCAACGTTTGAGCGCTGTTTTAGCGCGTTGCCGAGAGGAAGAGCCAGAGGTGGAGATACGGCTATTTGAGGTCTCGCTGTCTGAGCAACTAAGGGGCTTGCGCGAGGACCTCTTCGACGCGGGTTTTGCTCGCTCTGAGACTGTCGGACAAGGCTTGACGGCAAAGGCCGTATGGCAAACACCTTTGTCCGTTGCCGTGCCTGCGCGTCACCCCCTTTTAGCCTTTCAACAAATTCCACTGGCAGAAGCACTGAGGTATCCACTGGTGTTGTTTGATCCGCAAACGCATAGCGGACTCCATCAGCAAATTGACAGGCTCTTACGACAGATTCCGATACAGGCAACCGTTACCGAACACGTTTCCAGCCACGAAGTGATGCTGACGCTTGTCGCGGCGGGGTACGGGCTTGGGCTGACCTGTGAAGCGCAGATGACGCTATGTCAAAGCGCGGAGGTCGTGAGTCGCCCTCTGGCAGGCAACACACCACTGCTAACCAACTACTTACTAGTGCCCTCAAGAGCCCCTGGTGAACAGTTGAGCCGATTCATTGCCAGAGCGAAAAATACAGACTTGGTTATTTGCTCTGGCGACGAAAACGAAACGGCCTGATGGATTTGGACATGTGTCAGACCTCAGGTACATCACGGCATTCGCTTTAGCGATCCAAGAGCCCCCTAAAACGCCTCTGCGGACAGTGCTTGGCTTCCCAGAGGCGAGCCCTAGGACCGAGACTCCACAAGTCATGGCTGCTGCCATCAACAAACCGGTATCACCCGAGACGCATTTCGTCTTCCTCTCAAATCAGGTTGACGCTTCTATAAAGGGACATAGCGAGCCACGGAGCGACGTATGAATCGATACCCTCATCAACAAGGCATCAAGGTGCATTACAGCCCCATCGAAGCAGCGACCCGCTGGAGTAACCTGCTGGAGCAAGAAATCAACATACTTGTAGCAACTGCACAGATAACCAACGTGTGCGCAGATACCCTGCCCCTCTGGCCTGCGGTGGGATTGAACCTTGAACGTCTGTATGACGCGATGCGAAACGGCGACTTACCTTACGGAAATGCCGGAATCACGACCAAAGATCCGACACTGCTCGATGCTCCTGGGCTCACCATCAGACATGTGGATTTGAAGCAGTGGATGGCGAAAACCTATCCGGATCAGAAACCGGGCTTTCTATTCGACGAACTGGAGCGTCAGCTACACCCATCCATAAACCTGGATACTGTTCAGACATTGCTGCTGCAAATCAAAACGCTCGAAACTCAACTGAGCAACCGCGCCCAACATCGCCAGCCAAGGCCAGTGGACTGTAACCCGAACCTCCCTCCTAGAGCTGAAACAACTTACCTGAATATCGTTGGCGGCCTGCTCACGTTACTGCTGGGACAATCACCCAGTGGTGTGCGCTATTCATCCTTCAACACCCTCGCGTCCGTTATCAGCGCCTTGATCGCTCATCACAGTGGCCGCCCCGGTATCACGGAGCGCACCTTATGGGCAAAATTTGCTGAGGCCAAACGCCAGCTCTCAGCCCCGTCATAGCGCAATAGCTGCAGTGGCTGATTCTGCAATTGCAGTGTTTTCAGCTACCCAAACTCATTCAATACCCTACTTCCCACCAGGCGCTATGGAGCGTCAAGGAGTGTTCATCATGCCTCAACAGAACAACGAAGCATCATTGTCGGTTAAGGAGCATCGAATTTTACGACGCTCAGACGTCGAGCAAAAAACCGGTATCAAACGCGCCCATATCTACAACCTGATGAGCCAGGGGGAATTTCCAAAATCAATACGATTGGGCGTTCGAGCCGTGGGCTGGGACGCGGCCGAAGTGGACCAATGGATCGCTGGTCGTTTGCAGGACCGCACCTGAGGAGCCGCACCGATGCAAATGGTTGCAGACTTATTGACCAAACTCAGCGGTTCAGCGATCAACACAGACACCGGCGCCTTGTTCATGACTCAGCACGCCAGCCTCATCCGGCAGAGTATTTTTGAATTTGATGAAGGGACGCCGACAGGCGTCCTTGCAAGACCAGATTCATCGCCCAAAAGGTCGAAGCAATGAACGACAGACCATTTGAGACCTCAGGAAGTCATTTGTTGGCCATAGACTCTGACCGAACAGCGTTGTCCAAGGAAGCGCTGGATGACCCGGTCGTTGATACTCCCATGATCGTGACCTTGGATCGATTGAAACCATACGATCTGGATCCACGGGTGACCCGTAACCCTCGATACGATGAGATCAAGGAATCAATTCGTCATCGAGGGCTGGATGCCCCTCCAGCCATTACAAGGCGCCCAGGAGAAACTCACTTTCGAATTCGTAACGGCGGTAACACCCGGTTGTCCATCTTGCGCGAACTGTGGTCGGCAACCAAAGATGAGAAATTCTTTCGCGTGGCGTGCCTATTTCGCCCCTGGCCGCCCCGAGGTGAGATCGTCGCATTGACCGGACACCTGGCCGAGAACGAATTGCGCGGCGGACTGACTTTCATTGAACGAGCCCTGGGTGTCGAGAAAGCCAGAGAACTTTATGAGCGAGAGTGCGGTGGTGTCCTTTCCCAATCGGAACTGTCCAGACGCCTGAGTGCTGATGGCTATCCCATCCATCAGTCACATATCAGCCGTATGCACGATGCGGTGCAGTACTTGCTGCCAGTCATCCCCAACGTACTGTATAGCGGTTTGGGGCGGCATCAAGTTGAACGCCTGGCCGTTATGCGCCGATCGGCAGAACGTATCTGGCATGAGCACACTAAAGACAAGGCCCTGAGCCTCGACTTTGCCACCTTGTTTCAGGAAACGTTGATGATGTTTGATGGAGAGGCTGCTGCGTTTTCGTTGGCACGAGTCCAGGACGAACTGATCGGTCAAATGGCGCCATGGCTCGGCGTTGACTACGACACCTTGACGTTGGAGTCGGAGAGCGGCGAAAGACGTCAGCGTGCACTGAGCGATGAACCACAGTCGCGTCCGAAGTCAGAATCGTCGGCGCTCACACCATCTCCTGTACTTCACGCAGTGTCCCCTAAGGCAGCCTGCTTCACAGGCCAGAAAGCTGCCGCCATTCAGGGTAATCACGCCACCAAATCCAGCTTCACAGATCGACTGCAGTCTATTCAGCAAATGGTGGCCGAGCATGTCGGAGACGAACTTCCGATGAACTCCGACCACCTTCCTCCTTCACAGGGCACGCTTTTCCCGATCATGGACATCTGGAACATTGAGCCAGGCCTGGACGCACCAGAACGACTACGAATCCACATCAGCCAGTTCGCCCGAGAAATAGCACAGGATGCCGCCCAGGCTGACCTCATAACGGCAGTTGATGAAGGCATTGGGTTTCGTTGCAACACCGAACCCACCTCCGAGAGTCAACCTCCATCGACGTTGCTGGCATTGCTGCAAACGCTAACGGCAAGCACGCCCCAAACAAACGTGCCGGTACCGATGGGGTCATTGCTGCTGGGTTCTCCCGGATCTTGCAGAAACACCGAACGTATGAGCGACGCCAGTCTGGTCAAGCTGTTTCGATTAATTCGGCTGGCCCGCCGCCTGATCGACCTCAAATCCGACTTTCAACCAGACAACGTCACGCGATGATGGGAGCCTCCATGACCGTACAACACCCGCTAAATCAAGCGGTAATTTCACAAGCCCTGCACGATCTGCGCAACGGCCAACTGCGGCGCTGCAAGACGATGGGGTTCGGTGACCAAGACCTGGCGGCACTCAAGGAACCTGCCTTAGTCAGTATTTTGCTCAACGCCCGAGTACCTTGGTGCACCGTGCAGATCAATCGTGAGGTGCTGCAAAGAGTTTTACACCAGGTCGATGACGTGGAGCAGGAAATTGCGACTGTAGACCGAATGCTACGCCTGGGAGCCAGCACCGAGATGGTCAGCAAATTCTATGGTCTGACACACCAGGAAGTTGCGCTACGACGCGACATTCTGGGCCTGCCTAAACGAAAAGGTCGGCATCCGGCGCTCAGCGAGGAACAAGACATCCTGTTGTGGAACAGGTGGCACCCAGAGTTCAAGGCGCGAGGGGTAGTGCTAGACGATGATAGAGCCATGTTGTCGCTCACACTGGATATGGCAGAGGAGCTCGTGCTTCCAGTGTCGGTAATCTGGTCAACGCTGCACAACTGGATCGATCAGGGACTGGTCTGATCGCATGAGTCGCACAGCTCCTGATTCTCTGTCCTCTTTGCTGGATGATGCATTAGAGCGTCTGCAGCCGCAGAATAAGCAGCCCAGCGGGGATGGCTTTCTCTTTAGTGGTAATCGCCACCAGACGGTGCCCAGGGCGCTCCTGCTTGATCCTCGCCTGACACCTCTGGAGCGCAACGCCTGGCAAGTGTTTCTGTTTCTGCTCAATAAGGATGGGGTCAGCGCTTTTCCAACCTACGACCAACTGCGCCGCTACTTGACCTCGGTTCCCTGTGGCAAGGTGGCGTCTCATGAAACCGTCGCCAAAGCCCTGACCATGCTGCGTCTGACACGCTGGCTTAGCCTGGTCAGGCGTCGACGCGACAAGAGCACAGGGCGAGTGCTTGGCAACCTATATGTTCTTCATGACGCGCCTCTGAGCCCTTTTGAAGCCATGCAGCTGGATCCGACCTACATGGGGTTGGTCAGTCAAACGTTGGAACACGCCAATAAGGGCATCCAGACAGTCGCTTTGGCAGTGCTCGAGGAAATGAGTCAGGACCCGCATGTGCAGACGCAGTTACTCCCCAGTCGGCTGCAGGTGCTGACCCAACGTTTACTTGAACCACAAAGCGTGAGTGATGAGCCATTTGTTTCATCCGAAGAGCTCTCCAACCCCACTCTTCGGAACCAAAAATCACCGGCTTCGGAATCCGAACCAGGCGTCAAACCCAATAATCACTACGGCCTTCGGAATCCGAAGTCTGCGAGTATTTTAAGTACAAAAGCGTTAAAAGAAGTACGTACGGAGTCGCGGCCGGGTGGAGCGTGTGAATTGAAACTCCCAACTCAATTCAACTCGTTAACACAGGCCCAACAAGCAGGTGCCAGAGTCGCCTTGCTTCAACTTGATTGCCAACTGCGTCAGGCAGTGCTCGATGAGTGGGCGACCCGCTGTCGAAAAACACACGTTCGTAATCCTGCTGGTTACTTGTTTGGCATCATCCAAAAAGCCATGAACGGACACTTTACCGCTTGGGCTGCAAAACTAAACTCACACGAACCTGTACAGCCCAGTGCAATGCCCAAGCAAGAAACAAAAACTGAGCGAGACCCTGCCGTTGCGCTGGCCTGCCTCGCCGAACTGAAAGGCATGTTTCGTCTTCGCTGAATCACCTGCAGCCAATTTTCTTATCCCCTGGGGATAGCGCCAAGAACCTGTGAGCGGCAGCTGAAATCAGGCGATCGAGACCTGCGCTTTGTTCACTGACAGTGGTCACCCTCTGCCCCAATGATCACCACTCATTTTTCTGTTTATGAGTGCGCTCCCTATGGCAAACGAACTGCAACTGAATCTGGGCACGTTACGCAGCACCATGCAACTGACCTTGCACACCCACCACGCTTCCCGCATCTGGCACGGCCGAACCTCCTCAGAAGAACGGGCCGCCATCATTGGCTTGAACGGCTTTGTCTCGATCATGAACAAGATGAAACGCGGAGCAGAGCAGGACGACCCCTACTCTGATGTCTGGATGCTTCGTATTGAAGACAAGTTGAACGACACCAAGGAAAGTTTGAGAGCACTGCGTGAACAGGTTGACCGAGTGCTTTTGCAGATCCCCCCTGCATTAAGTCTGGGTGAGAACCTCAACGTACAGCCGGTCAATTTGCCTCTATTCATCAATGCTCAACTCGGCTTCATGGCGGTATATCTACTGGCAGATTACGACGATTTGGCCCGCCGATTAATCTTGGCCCATCACACCGCCCTGATCGACCGTAGCACCCTGGAGCGCTGGCTCAAGGAAGGAGCTCATGCCCTACGCAGCCTGTTCAGCCTCTCCCAGCAATACAAGTACTCAGGCGTGCAACGCGGCGATTACTCAGCCAATACCGCTGCTGCACTCAAGGCCAGAGAACGGTTCGGAGATGTTCCGCAAGATGTCCTGGAGGGAACACGACGCTCGCGCTTTGCTCCACCCATGATGCGCAGATCAACAATCCAGGATCCGCAAGCAGATGAGGACGCCGCCGTCGATGCGGCTATTGATAGCGACAGTCCAGAAGAAGGTGACGAGGCATCCCCCGGGTCCACCCCCCCAGAAGAGGAGGAACGCTGATGGGCCTGCATTACTTCACGCCGCTGGATCAAAACGATTTTGAGCAGTTGGCACACACCGCCTACCTAAAAGGCCTTTTCCAGCCTTTTAAAGGTAAGGGGTGTTTAACAACCTGGGCCAGCCAATGTACTGAGCTTCGCGATGAGTTGATTGGTCTAGCGCAACAGCGACTACTCACGCAGACCCGTCGCTATCCTTTCAATCTGCTTCCAGCACAACTGGCTCAGCAACCAACTGGGGCAGGGACAAATCTTCTGCGCTGGCGCAACCCTGATCGTTCATCAATGGGAGTCGCACTCTGGGAGCGGTGCATGGAAAGCGACGCGACACCTAGCCTGCTGCTGGATGATCTGTTCGCTTTGGAGCAGCAGCGAATCGTGCTGAATATGCAGATCAGCTTAAGCCACACCCTCGCCCGCCAAGGCAATGACTGCGCCATCAAGTTGGCACAGGCCGAAGCGGTCTATCAACGCTGTGTCGCAAGACGCGCCATCAATCCAGAGAGCACCTCATGAGTACCCATTTTTTTGGTGAAGGCAACATTGGCTCGATACCTGAGTTTCGAGAGTTCAATAATCGCAACGAAGAGCCACGCCGCCTGCTGCGGCTCAATGTCTACTTCGACAACCCAGTGCCAGTCAAAGACGGTTATGAAGATCGAGGTGGCTTTTGGGCACCTGTTGAAATCTGGCACCGTGACGCTGAACGCTGGAGCACGCTCTACCAGAAAGGTATGCGGGTGCTGGTCGAGGGCCGATCGGTGAAAGACGAATGGGAGGACGCCGATGAAAACACCCGGGTGACTTTCAAGATCGAAGCACGTCGGGTGGGCATTCTGCCTTTCCGAATCGAAGCCGTAATGCTTGGTGGCAAATCATCCTCAATGGATAACGACCATCCACAGTCACCGTCATTCAAGTGAGCGGCTGATTCAATCGTTTACCGCTCCATTGGGCCAATACAGGTGACCAGCGCAAGTGCTCTGGTTACCTGTCCAGTGACGTCCACCCTGTTCCAGCCTGCGACACAAGACGAATCTGCTGAGGAAAAAACCGCTGACTGCTGATCAACCTATTACTTGATCGAACCGAGGGACGCTCAATAAGTCACTCGCAGAATCGCTTTTAAGCTCGCAGCCCCGCAAGTCCCAGGGCATCGTCAAGCGCATCTAAGTTCCTGATCAAGGTTTATTACATGCGACTTTTCCTCTGTGAAAAGCCCTCCCAGGGTAAAGACATCGCCCGGGTACTGGGCGCCCTCCAACGGGGGAACGGTTGTTACACCGGCTCTGGTATCAGCGTGACCTGGTGCATAGGGCATCTGGTTGAGGCAGCTCCTCCCGAAGCCTACGACGAACGTTTCAAGCGCTGGTCACTGGACCAACTGCCCATCATTCCGGTCAAGTGGCGAGTGGACGTAAAAGCGAACACCGCAGCCCAGTATAAGGTCGTCAAACAGTTGCTGGCCCAGACGAGTGATCTGGTGATCGCAACCGACGCTGATCGTGAGGGCGAAATGATTGCCCGCGAATTACTGGACCTGTGTCATTACCAAGGCTCGATTCGGCGACTGTGGCTGTCAGCACTCAACGAGGCATCGATTCGTAAAGCACTCGTTAATTTGCGAGCGGCCGATGAAACCGAGCGACTTTATCACTCCGCCCTCGCCCGCTCCCGTGCGGACTGGTTGGTCGGGATGAACATGAGCCGGTTATTTACACTGTTGGGTCAACGAAGCGGCCATCATGGCGTGCTCTCGGTAGGACGCGTACAAACGCCGACGTTACGACTGGTCGTTGATCGCGATCGCGAAATTGAGCGTTTTGTACCGGTGCATTACTGGGGCATCGATGTGCATCTGTCACATCAAGAGCAGTTGCTGTTGGCTCAGTGGGTGGCACCGGAGAATGCCACCGATGATGCCGGTCATTGCATTCGACAGGCGGTGGCGCACCAGGCACTTCAAAGGCTTAAGCAAGCAAAGGACGCGCAGGTGATTGATCTGGAGACACAGCGCGTACGAGAGGTGCCACCTCTGCCCTTCGATCTGGGAACCCTTCAAGAGACTTGCTCGCGGCGATTGGGACTTGGTGTACAGCAGACGCTGGACATTGCGCAATCACTGTACGAAACCCACAAGGCAACCACCTATCCCCGCTCTGATTCAGGTTACCTACCCGAAAGTATGTTGGCTGAGGCAACTACGGTTCTAGACGCGTTGGGTGCCAGCGATCCAAACGTGCAAGCGCTGGTTCAGTCAGTTGATCGACATCAGCGCTCACGTGCTTGGAATGACAGCAAGGTCAGTGCTCACCACGGCATCATTCCTACGCTGGAGCCTTTCAGGATAGAGGCCTTGAGTGAGAGCGAACGGGCCGTTTATGAACTGATCCGGGCCCACTACCTTGCCCAATTCATGCCGCACCACGAATACGACCGCACTTGCGCTCTGTTCACCTGCGGCGGACAAACGCTGCGAGCCCAGGGCAAATGCGTCAGGGAGTCAGGCTGGCATCAAGTATTAGCGCCGGATCCTGCAATAAGCGGGGACGGATCGGCCCTACGAAGCCAGGTCCTTCCCCCGCTAGGCTCCGGCAGCGAGTGCAATGTGCGCCAGGTGGAGTTGAGGGCGCTTAAGACGCAGGCGCCTAAGGCGCTCACCCAGGGCGAACTGATCAAAGCCATGAAGGGCGTAGCCAAACTTGTCGATGACCCTCGGCTCAAGCGAACACTCAAACACACCACAGGGATTGGTACTGAAGCAACACGAGCCAACATCATCAGCGGGCTGTTAAACCGAGGTTACCTGTACATGAAGGGACGTTCCGTCCGAGCGTCTGAGGCAGCTTTTACCTTGATCGATGCCGTTCCCGCCGCCATCGCCGATCCCGCAACCACCGCAATATGGGAACAGGCTTTCGACATGATCGAGACCGGCCAAATGACGCTGGACTGCTTTATTGCCAAGCAAACAGCCTGGATCACCCAATTGGTCGAACATTATCGGACGACCACGCTGCAGATCCATACTCCTGGCGGCCCGACCTGCCCCTTGTGCGGTGCATCAATGCGTCAACGTCAAGGTAAGCACGGTACTTTCTGGTCATGTATCCGGTATCCGGACTGTAAAGGCACACTTCCCGTCGCCGCTAAAACAGGTCATGCGTCAAACCACAGAAAGCCACGTCGCTCAAAACCCAAAGGGGATTGAGCGATCTTGCCCAAGCACCTATCGCCTCCTGAGACAGTGTGCGCGTCTAGCCAGATCAACTGAGCGGTGACGAGGGGGAAATACGTTATCACTGCCGCGAATGCGACTTTTGTAAATGTTCCATCGGATCTGACCTGAAGGATCCCCTGAGCGCCTTGATTGAGGGCGATCAGGAGACCCTTCAGGGTAGATGTAATCTGTGCCGGCGCCCGCCGGCCCAACAACGGGTTCCTTTTGTACGCGGATGTGTGCCTCACGATAACGACCCACGCCACGATAAGGGTCGAGTGAGCGCTGTCTCGGCGCTTGGAAATGACGACCACCAAACGCCGCACAGCCCACTGGTGGCTTCTCCCTCTCAGCCGAAGGTCAGACCTTCGGCATCTCTGTCCCTTCCCAACAACAGAGCCTCACCAGGTACAACAATCTGGCGATTGAGGCCGCCTTCGAGAAGGACATGCCCATGAATCAACCCTGCAACCATCTTCAATTCGCCAGTGTTTGTAGCGGCATAGAAGCCGTCAGCGTCGCTTGGAAACCGCTTGGATTTATGCCTGCCTGGTTTTCCGAAATTGAGCCATTTCCTTGTGCGGTACTGGCGCATCACTACCCTGAAACGCCGAATCTGGGTGATATGACCCTGCTAGACAGTCAGGTGCTCAATGACTGCGTGCCGGCTCCGCCCATCCTGATTGGAGGAACCCCCTGTCAGGCCTTCAGCATCGCCGGGTTTCGCGCAGGTTTGGCAGACCCACGCGGAGGACTCACGCTTAAATATGTGGAGCTCGCCAATGCCATCGACCAAGTTAGACGGCGCAGAAATGAACCCGAAACCATCGTCGTCTGGGAAAACGTGCCCGGCGTACTCAGCGACAAGGGCAACGCTTTTGGCTGCTTTCTCGCGGCCCTGGCTGGCGAAGAAAGCGAACTTTACCCGCCAAGGAAGACGTGGTCGCACGCGGGTATTGTGTTTGGTCCCCAAAGAACAATCGCTTGGCGCATCCTGGATGCCCAATATTTCGGCGTGGCCCAACGACGCCGTCGTGTGTTCCTTGTCGCAAGTGCTCGTAGAGGGTTCGATCCCGCCGCGCTACTTTTTGAGTTTGACAGCCCGCGCCGGGATATTGCGCCGGACCGCACGTTGCAAACGAATACTGCCTGCGCTGCTCAGGCAAGCGCTCCAGCAACAAACGGACTAGAGCGCACCGTTGCGTTCAATAACTCCTACGGCATGGCAAACAGCCAGGGAGGCGCAGAAGCAGCGCTGGAATGCTGCCCTACTCTGACCTGCAATCACGACGCTGCGATCGTTGTAAGCGCGACAGTGGGCAACTCCGTTTGCAGTAACAAGACGCGGGCGGGGGTCTGCAACTTGGACCAGAACCCTGAGGCGTCGATCAATTGTTGCATTCGTCAGAGAGCCAGACGTCTGCTTCCTATCGAATACGAACGCTTACAAGGATTACCAGATGACTACACCCGGATCCCTCGACGCCAATACGCAACCAGACGCATCAGCCGTAACCGCCCTTCGGACCTTTGGGAAGCCACTGAAAGCGGCTGGGTGCTGATGGCTGCTGACGGGCCTCGCTACAAGGCCATCGGCAACACAATAGCCGTGCCTTGCCTTACTTGGCTCGGGAAAAGATTGCTCAATACGCTTTCTTAAAATCCGGGGAAGTCGAGCAAGGTATTGATCGCTGACAGCCAGGTTCAAAAAAACCAATCTTGGATCACGCACCACTGATCAAGGATCAGTGCATGCCCAGGCAGCCAAGGGTCTTCAAAGCTGCGTCGTGAAAGCTCATTTCACGCTGATCCTGCCAGTCCGCTCAGCATCAACCCCGCGGACGAGCGCCTCAAATGGCGTGGATGCCTGTCTCTCACCGTGCGAGTTCATTCGAATCTCACACATACCCCTGATCCAAGGAGTCAATACGATGAAAAGCTCTACCGTTACTCAGTTTTCCTCCCTGTCCCAGGCTTCGCCTGTTGACTATCTTCCTGCCGATACCAGTAACACTGCGGCAGCTTTCTTCTTCGCTTGGAAACAAGGCGTGTTGGTGCTGATGGAAAATTGACCCACCCTGCCGATTGAAATTTGACCCAGTGCGGATTGCTGATCTCGTACCAGCAACTGTGGATAAGTCTATCAG